>Ga0208040_1000004_pt1 | contig 300573 bp, 277 predicted proteins | sample AD_UKC083_MetaG_FD_184431 | JGI IMG/M metagenome (GOLD analysis project Ga0208040, IMG submission 184431) | Active sludge microbial communities of municipal wastewater-treating anaerobic digesters from USA - AD_UKC083_MetaG (SPAdes) (version 2) | ecosystem: Engineered > Bioreactor > Anaerobic...
AAGGGAATGACGACAACGGGGTATTGTCAAATGTTGTGGACGGAGGGTACCCTTCGGCCTGAGTCATAGTTAAGCAGCCTCCTTGAGTTCTCCGTTGATAAAGACCTTTCTTTGAAGGACCAAAGATATCAGGTTATGACCTTTCAGACGCTTCCAGGTCTTCTGGGCCTCAAGGGCCAGTTTGAAGACCATGGTGAGGGTGGCCGTCCGAGATCCGCAGCCCTTCGTCTTATGGGTCCTCAGTCTCACAGTACCGAATGTTGATTCTATGGGATTGGTAGTCCTGATATGTATCCAATGCGTTGCCGGGAAATCATAGAAGGTAAAGAGCACATCCTTGTCTTTCTCCAGGCAAGCAACAGCATGGGGATACTTGCTGCGGTACACCTGTACGAAGTGATCGTACGCTTTCAGAGCAGCATCTCTGCTCTCGGAGCGATACATCTCATGGATATGGGCCTTGGCTTTCGATTGCATGCTCTTAGGGAGCTTGTCTAAGATGTTCGCTGTCTTGTGTACCCAGCACCGCTGCGAGCGTGTTTCCGGGAATGCCTCATGGAGAGCCTTCCAGAAACCCATAGCTCCATCACCGATGGCAAGCTCAGGACCACGCTTTAAACCTCTGCACTTTAAGTCCAGAAGCATCTCACGCCAGCTCAGTTCACTTTCACGATACCCGTCAGTGATCGATAGCAGCTCCTTGTTCCCTTCCTCATCGGCTGCCATGATTACCAGGATGCAGGACCGATCGTCATCAAGACGGACATTGAAGTATATCCCATCAGCCCAGAAGTATACGTATGCCTTCTTGGAAAGATCTCTTCTATGCCACTGCTGGTATTCTTCTTCCCATTTGGCTTTCAGACGAACGATGTTCGTGGCGGACAATCCCTTTACCGAATCACCAAGGATTGCTTCCAGAGCCCGAGGGAAGTCCCCTGTCGAGATCCCCTTGAGGTACAGGGCTGGAATCAGATTGTCGATACTCGGTATCCTTCGTAAGTATCTGGGCAGAATATTCGATGTGAACGGCTCCAGCCCCTTGCTCTTCCTGAGCCTTCTATCGTCTACACGGGGTTGCCTGATCGGGATCAATCCAAGACCGGTGACGATATCCCTTGAGGGTAAATGCCCATTCCTTACCACCAGCCTGCGACCCTGTTCATCTCTCTCATGGGCGTATCTCTCAAGATACTCCTCGATCTCATTGTCGATCGCCTGCTGCAGCAACTTCCTCGCTCCTTCCCTTAAAAGCTCTTCTAAAACAGACCTCGATGATTCCTCTAGACCGGTGCCGGTTTCAGGATTACTATTCTTCTTCATAAGCGTACCTCCCTCGGTTGCTTGTTTTCTGGCGATTACTTCAACCGAAAGGTACGCTTATTCCTCCTCATCCACAACTTTTGGTTATAGCCCAATTTACCGCCGCATAGGCGGCTTAGAAATTGTACGCCGCCCATGACCTTCCCCCATTCTTTAGGCCATTTTTAAGGCGAGTGTTTTAGTGTCTAACATATCCATGTGTTTTCCGGCAAATTCATCCGGGGTACATCTCCCAAGTGAACTGTGTCTGACAATCAGTTCCTGATCCACAAGTTTATCAGCAACTCATTGATATTGCTATTTAATTCTTGACAAAAGGCCAATATTATGGTATATAATAATTGTTGTTGATCAGGGAGGGAGGCATCTTGGATAGGGCAAATCACAGATAGACGGGAAGGCTATCGTGGCTTACTCGCTTGAGGATGTGGGGAATAAAAAGGCAGAAGAGGTAATCCGTGAGAGACAAGGCTAGGTATTTCACAACTTACTCCAAGCCGTACCATCGTATCCCGATGACCAGGTTCAAAAGAATCGGGAGGCGGGCTGTCACGGTATTTCTCGATGCCCTTTTCTTCCTTGTCTTGTTCGGGCTCGTGACCGGGGATGAATTCTCGGAGATGTGGGAGGATCACGCTCAGTGGTATCTGCGCAATAAGCGGACTGCCTCCGGAGCGAGTCGGGATGCCAAGTACAGCTCTTTCATGGGTGAGGTAGGGGGCATCGGCGGGGAAAGAGGGCTGCCATGATCAAGAACGATGCAATCATTGATCAGGCTGCTGGGCTTTGGGATCGTTCGGGTGATAAAGCATGCCGTGACGGCAGAAAGTCAGTCTGTCACTCCATCCTGTACCTGTCTGCCACATCGATTCTGGTAACCAAAGGCGCGCTCAACGGGCTGGAGACGTTCTGGGCCGCTTGTCCTTACATAGTTGGCATTGCCATCGTGGCAGTGGCGAATCTAATCGGCTATGCTTTGTTTGTTCGAAAACATCTTCCCAGGGAAGAGGCGTCTGGGAAGGTTGGCAAGACCGACTTGGAGGATCAGCTGATTGAGCGGAATCTCCGGGAAGGAGAGGGGATCTCCCTCATGGTTCCCGGCGATAAGAACGGAGGATTCTTCATCATCGGCAGGGATGAGTATTTGGAGAATCAGTGAGATGCCGGCAAATCTGGAAGCCTACAGGGATAGAACATATGCAATTAAAGCGGTGAAGGAGGGGCTTCCGGTGGAGGTCTACACGGTTCTCAAAGAAGAAATAAATGTCTCCGGCAATGTACTATCCAAAGCATTAAGGCTCTCCGAGCGGACCATTCTCAGGAGAAAGCGAGAAGGCCGGTTCAAACCGGATGAATCTGAGAGGATCATGAGACTCGTAAGGTTGTATGATTTGGCAAAAAATGTTCTTGAGGATTCTGATAATGCGGTGCGATGGCTGCAGCAAAAAAATCTTGCTCTTGGGTTGGAACCCCCCCTTGAATATGCCAGCACAGAGCTTGGAGCCAGGGAAGTCGAAGAGCTCTTGTATCGGATAGAATACAGCTTGCTATCATGAACAAGTAGCACCTTGGTAGCACCCCGCCTGAAAACCCTGATCACGCCTGATTGATGGGGGGTTCGAATCCCCCGTTCTTCTTATCTCAAGAGTGGATTGACAATCATGCCGATAAATAATACAAATAGTACATAAAGTACTATAAGGGAGATCGGTACAAATGATACGTGTATCCACGAGCGATTTGAGAAAGGATACGGCTGATGTGCTGAACAAGGTGGCCTATGGCGGTGACCGAGTAGCTTTGCAGCGAAGGGGCAAGGACGTTGCCGTGATCGTCTCGGTCGAGGATTACGAGCTGCTGAAAGTCATCGAGGACAAGGCCGATCTGGAGATGATCCGGAAGATAAAGGAAGAGGGCGGGGATGACGTTCTCTGGGATGATCTCAAGAAAGAGCTCAAGCTGTAATGAGCTATACGATCAAGTTCAGCGCTCACGCCGCCAGGTCTTTCCGCAAGCTCCCCCGCCAAATCCAGGTGCGCCTGTACGCGGCGATAGAACCACTCAAGGATGACCCCAGGTTGCCGGGGTCTGAAAAGCTGAAAGGCTCGAACAATGCTTATCGCGTCCGGGTAGGCGATTACCGGGTCCTGTACGAGATCATGGATGACGAGCTTGTCGTGTACATCATAGAAACCGGACACAGGCGAGAAGTGTATAGATCATAGTGATTCAGCGTTGTTTTCCATGGCCCGATTAATCACATCATTTATTGATTTGGTTATGACATAGAATCACATCACTGGATTTAAAAAACCATCCTTGAAAACCGTATCGCCCTGATCAATGAGCCACGGATTTGCCAAAAGGTATAATAGCTATTATATCAAGTAGTTAACTTTCTAAAAAGGCCTAATTCATAGGTTCCAATCCTCCGGCTAGAGTCAGCTCAAATCCTTTGCGGATTCTTGACTGTCCCGTAACTGTCCCGTGATGCCTGTAGAACAAGGCTATGTCAGGCCGGAAGCGTGGTTCAAATCCCCGTTTTACTTATATGGTATGGAAATTATTTGTTAAGCCAATAGGATCTCTTGATCCACTTGTGCGCAAGAAATGGCAAATACCTGACTGAAGCTAAATTATGGTAGCTACAATCTGAGCATACAACAAACTTCAAAAAGGAGAGCAACCGTCATATCGAGATTTGATTCTCTCCCAGGCGAATTATTTGTAAACAGACTGTAAACAGGTGCCCGCAAAGCTAGGCCCAGAGTGGTCTTTTGGTGGGTTCGAATCCTAAGTTCTAAATCTATTCTCTGGTCATTATTCTATAGCGATATCGGCGGTCACAAAAAAGTGCCCGGAAAGTGCCCGGAGCCACCTGTAAAGCAAGGCATAGAGCCAAGGGAATAGGGTTCAAATCCCCGCTTCCCGACCACTTCCCTATCTGCATCGTTCCCTGTTCGTCCTCGGGCCAACCCCGAAGTGAAATAATCTTTGTTCTGTCTCATGGCAAAAGGCAAGACCTGACCCCGCAGGCACAGGGGATCCCGTGCTTCCTGAATCCTCGCTTTCGCGGTCGGCTTTGCACACCCATCCGGGAAGAATCAGAAAAAAGGGCGACGATTCCCCTGCGCCCGCTTCCTCCCCGAAGAGCTCATATCGCACCTCTGTTTGAAAAATCATGACGCCACCCCTGCATGCCTTATGAATGATGCGACAGCGGAGGTGACAAGTCATGATGTACGGTGACACGATGATGATGCTCTGGTCCGTCCTCTTATGGATTGTCCTCCTGGCGATCATATTCAAGGCGATCTTCATGTACGGCCTTGCATACCGGCACGGACCCGCCCCCTTTTTGCCTGCATATGAGCCAGCCTGGAAAACTGTTTCTGACCCCGGTGTCCATTTCTTGAGGTGCCGGGAAAAGGTTCGACCAGGGAGTAAGCGATAATCCGTCAGTGCTGCCATACTCTCCGACATAAAAAAAAGACCCCGCCCTATGCAAAAGAGGTTCCTGCCATGGTATTTCTCTCTTTGCGGGAACTGACTCGCACCTGGAATACCGGATCGTCGTTCTGATGGTGGCAGAAAATGATTCATTACTATGGATGTTATATTCGAGGAGACGGTCATGTATCGAGACAGCCTGAAAGCCATTGAAGCAAAGGCAGAGGAAATCACGGACAAAGAACTGGCAGAGATCTTGGCGCGAGCTGAAGGGGGGTATTACTCATCAGCCCCGGAGGAAGCCGTCTCAGACCGCATATCCCAGGTAATCGGGGATGTGCAGAAGAGACTTGAAAGCCGGCTCGGCAGGAACGACCGCGGCGAGATCTTTGCCGGAATCATCCAGTCCGTCATCACGGGGTACTGGAACGAGCAGACCGTCATCGCCAGGAAACGCAGGTGGGAGAAGCTGCTTCCGAAAGGGGCGCTCAGGATATAGGGCATTCCCCGTTTTCTTCAGGAGGACTATCATGCAGCAACTGTTTTATCCCGGCTCGCTCGTCATTATCGGCCTTTCATCGAAGCCCTCGAATATCCCGAGGATCACCCTTGAGAATCTGCTCCGGTGGGGATACCGCGGGAGGATCTTCGGCGTGAATCCCCGGTGCGAGGACGTGCACGTGGACGGGATCAGGATGTACAAGAACATCGAGGAGCTCCCCGAGGTTCCGGACCTGGCATTCTGCCTCATCCCCGCTAAATTCGTCCCGGACATGGTCGAGAGGTGCGGACGGTTCGGCATCAGGAGGATGGCGATCCCCTCGGGAGGTTTCTCGGAGTTCAGCGAAGAAGGGAGGAAGCTCGCCGAAGATACCCTTCACAATGCCCGGAGGTTCGGCATACGCTTTGTGGGGCCGAACGGCGTGACCGTAGCCAACACGGACAACGGGCTGTGCCTGCCCTTCGTCCCCCTGCACAAGGCCCCCAAGGGCGGGATGTCAATCATTTCCCAGAGCGGCGGCGTATCCCTCATGATGCTCAACTTTCTCCTCGACGAGAACGTCGGCCTCTCGAAGTTCGCCAGCATCGGCAACAAGCTCGATATGGACGAGGTGGACTTCCTGGAGTACTTCGGGAAAGACCCCCACACCAGGATCATCTGCCTCTACCTCGAAAGCGTGAACCGCGGCCGCGATTTCGTGGAGGCCGCGGCGAAGATAGACAAGCCCATCGTGGTCTACAAGTCAAACACCACCTCTGCCGGAGGGAAAGCCGCCATGAGCCACACCGCCGCAGTGAGCAACGACGAGGACATTATGGATTCCGCCTTCGAGGAGGCCGGGATCATCCGCATCCGCAACTTCCTCGACTTCATCGAGGTGGCCAAGGCCTTCCAGCTTCCGCCCATGAAAGGGAGGAGGATCATGGTGATGAGCCCGGCAGGAGGATTTTCGGTCATAACCGCGGATCTCTGTGAAAAGGCCGGGTTCGAGTTCGCCGACATGGGCAGGGATTTCTACGAGGGCTTGAGCCAGTTCAGCAATGCAGGGGTCATCAAGTTCTCGAACCCCCTCGACATGGGGGATATCTACAACCCCGAGCTCACCGCCCACGTCATCTATTCGGTGATGCATTCCGACAGGGTCGACGGCGCGGTTTTCGTGAGCCAGCGCCCCCAGATGCCTGCGGGAGAGGATGTGTTCCACAAGATGTTTCTCTCAGACCTGTCCAAGGAGACATGGGGCTCCATTCTGTCCTCGGGCAAGCCCCTGGGCGTGTCCCTGTTCGGACCGTCGAGAAAGATCCAGCAGACCAAGCGATATGTGGAATTTCCTGTGTTCAACAGCCCGGAAGAGATGGTGAACGCCCTGGCCATCCAGATGAACTTCTACGCTCGCCGGAACAGGCAGGAAAAAGATACTGCCTCGCCGTCGGGCATCGACAGGGGTGAGGCCGGGAAATGGATGAGCGGGAAAAAGGGAGACTATGGAGAAGAAGTGCTCGATCTCCTCGCCGCCTACGGCGTGAAGGCTGTCCCCTCTGTAAAGGCCACCAGCGGGGATGAGGCGGTGTCGCATGCCCGGGAGCTGGGCTATCCGGTGGCCATGAAGGTGATATCACCCGATGCCTTGCACAAATCCGATGCCGGCGGCGTCATGCTGAATGTCTGCGGGCCCGAAGAGGTGAGAACATGCTTCGGCACGATCCGGGAAAACCTCCTCAAGCACCGGCCGAAGGCCTCCTTCGAAGGGGTGAGGATGCAGAAGATGGCTCCTGAAGGCCACGACATGTTCGTGGGCGGGAAACACGATCCGTCTTTCGGGCCCGTCGTCTTCTTCGGCATGGGCGGTATATACATAGAAGTGTTCAGGGACGTGGCGAATGCCCTGTGTCCTGCACAGCCCGAGATCGTTCTGGAGCGCGTCAGGGGGCTCAAGTCATACAAGGTGCTGCAGGGCCTTCGCGGCAAGGCCCCCGGAGACATCGACGCCTTCGTCGATCTCGTCGTGCGCGTATCGATGCTTCTCTCCGACTTTCCTAACATCGTAGAGCTTGATGTAAACCCGGTGCGGGTGTTCGATCGGGGGCAAGGCGTCATGGCCCTGGATGCACGAGCCCGTATCGCCTGATCTGTTTGAAGGCGAATGGCCTTTGACCCCGTTGATTCCAAAAGGGAGAGATCACAAAAGAGGAATCCGATCAGAAGAAAGAAGACCTCGAATTATAGACTTTTTCCCGTTCGCTTCTCTTGGTCCGACCACATCTTCGCCTTATCAAATGAATCCATCCAACCTCCTAGACCTTACATTTTAATTCGTATATCCCTTTTATTGTATGTGCCGTAACATTGCCAAGAAACGTCCAGAAAACCGCAATAAATACTCGAAGGTAAACGTGTTCAAATCCCCGCTTCCCTACCTGTGCACAGGATCGGCCCTGATGTCGGTCCCGTTTTCTCTTCCGTACGAAGAGACCTCTCAGGGTGCCGTCCCGTCCCCTGCCGCAAGGGGCTCCTGAGGCTGCTGCCGACCATTGGCGGCGGGTCCGGAAGCCAGGAGGCGGGGATCGATGACCGGGTCGGGGCCGAGCTCCTCCCTGATGGCGGGGTCGCGGTTGTAGAGGTCTTTCCTGAAGAAGGGCACGCCCATTCTGTCCACCACCACGGTGGAATACATCACCAGGATGGGGACCGGCACCGGCAGGTCGAGCCTCCAGGTCAGGCCGTTGCCTGCCGCGCGCTCGAGCTTGCTCCTGCTCCACCCGGTGAAGGAGGGGAACAGCAGTGCTGCCAGCTCGAAAGGCCTCTCCACCCGGATGCACCCCGAGCTGAACGTCCGCTCGTCCCGGTCGAACAGGAACTTGCTGGGCGTGTCGTGCAGATAGACCCGGTGGGTGTTGGGGAACATGATCTTGATGCGGCCCAGGGGGTTGTCTGCGCCGGGGCTCTGCACGAGCCGGAAGGGGAAGGGCTCGTTGGGGTTGGGGTACAGCGACCACTTCACGTCCTTGGGGTGGGTGACGAAGCCCATGCCTTCCCGGTCAATAATCATTATGTTGTGCCTCTGCAGGTAACCCCGGTCCTTCTTTACTTCAGGGATGATGTCCTCGTCGCGCACGGTGGGCGGTATGGTCCAGGTGGGATTGAACTCGATGTGGGTGATCGCGGATCTCAGCACCGGCGTGTTGCGGAACGGCTGGCCCACCTGTGCCCTGCCTGACCACACGGTCCTGCTGCCCTCCTGGACATAGACCTTGAAGCCCGCGATGTCCACCAGGACGAAGATGTCGCCCAGGTCCCTCAGCACCCACCGGCACCGCTCCAGGTTGATCCGGATCTGGTCGATGCGCTCCCCCACCGGGACGTTCATGGCCGCCAGGGTTTCCCTGCCCGCCGCACCGTCCTGCCTGAGGCCGTGCCGGGCCTGGAAATGGCGCACCGCCTTGCTCAGCCCCTGGTCGTAGAGCGGGTTGTCCAGGGACAGGCCGAGCCCGGGGTATTCGGCCGCCAGGCGCTTCCGGAGCGCCAGAACGTTCGGGCCCGAGCTGCCCATGGCCAGGGGTTTGTCTTCGGGCAGCCGCCTCCAGCCGCCTCTTGCTCGTATGGCGCGGTAGGAGGCCAGGGCCTGCTTCAGCCGTTCGTAATACACATAGCGGACCTTCCAGGAGCTCACGACCCGGGTGATGGAGGGGTGCGCAAGCGCCTTCTCGAAATAGTCCACAAGGTCCTCGCCTCCGCCGCTATCCTCGATTCTCCATTCGGGCTGGTGTGCGGAGGGGTCCTCCCTGCCGGACATGGTGTTGCTCGCGAGCCGCACGAAGGCGTCCGTGAGGAGCAGGTCCAGGACCGCTGCCCGGACCGGGTCAACGGTCTGGCCCAGGGGGTGTTCCTCGAGAGTCTGGAGGATCTCCTCGAGGTTGTAGTCCAGGGGGTTGAGCCCTTCCTCGTAGGATTCCCGTATGGCAGCGAGGAGCTGGTCGACTGCTTCGGGAGAGGTCCAGACGGGGCGGTACCCGCGGCGCTCATAGAGCCCGGGAAGCACAGGCCACGACGAATACCGGCATGCGCCCAGGCTCAGCACGGTCTCCGTCTTCACGCCTTCGAGAGTCTGCCTGAGCATTGCCGTAACCGGGTCGTCCTCGGCCCGGAGCGCCAGGGCAGGGAGGCCAAGCACACAGAGGAGCAGAATCACCAGTTGTCTGAACAGGATATGCAAGGTCCCTTTCCTACCAGTAGCGCACGCGCCCGATGTCCACATGGATGAAGCCGGGGCCCGGGTAGTAGCCCACGCCCCCGCCCTGCAACTGCACCGCCGCCTTGTACAAGGACTTTACAGCGCATCCCGGCAGGCGGAAATCCAGGGCCTTCCCCTCCATGTGAAGGCTCTTGCCGGCCACGCCGTCGTCGTTTCTCCTGAGGAGAGCGTTCGTCTCGGGTGACCGGTACCCGGAGACGACATGGAGAACGTTCCGGGACCCCACGAGCTCGCGAAGGGAGTGGAGGAGATTGAGCAGGCCGGTGTCGATGGGTTTGACGTCGCCGGTGCGGAAGTCCCGGAGGATCCGGTTGATGTCGGCCAGCGCGTCCATGATGTACAGGCCCTCGGACCAGTACACGGTCCTGAGACTCTCTCCGGTGTGGAGGTTGTACAGGGACAAAGACTTCTCGTAGGGAAGCCTCGGGCAGAAAGACCCCATGAGGGCCTGCGGAAACAGGCTGCCGCCCAGAGCCAGCACGCCGGTTCTGAGAAAATCACGACGGGTCAGTGCCCCTTCTGACCTCATGCTCCTTTATTCGCTCCTCACGATCATTTCCAACCTGCCTGAAAATACTCGACACAACCCTGTCCTGTCAACATCCGGTGATTGCCTTCACAAAGCGGATCTCCCCCCGGCAAAGCGCTGGCGTGCTCGGGCATACAAAGGGTTTGATAAGCAGGAAAAGAACATGATAATATGCATAATATGTTATGTGAAGGCATGGACCCCTTGTCGTGCGGGTATCTCCAGGGAGCTGAACATGCGCATACGGTTGAACCGCCTCAAAGAACGATATCTCGTGTCACTCCGGCCCATGGCCTGTCGTGATCGGGCCCTCCGATGGAAGAGGCGGTGATCACGTGGCCTCGAAGTTGGAGAGGGAACGGATAAGACACCTGGCGGAAGCGGTCAGGAAGGCGGCTGCAGGGGATTATTCCCTGCGGATCGAGCCTTCCGATGCGGATGACGTGACGGGCGACCTGGCCCGGGCCCTCAACGAGCTGTTCGAAGGCCTGCAGAACCGGAACGGGGCGCAGGCCTGCGCTTCCGGCATGCAGGAGGTGTCCCGGGAAGTCCTGAGCCAGAGCGAGGCGCGCTACCGGAACATCCTGGACAGCATGGAGGAGGCGTATTTCGAGGTGGGCTTCGACGGGCGGGTGCGGTTCTACAACAGCACCGTGCTCCGGTATCTCGGGTACACGGCCGACGAGATCCTCGAGATGCATTACAGGGACCTCGTCGATGAGGAGAACGCCGAAAAGCTTTCCCGGACGTTCAGGCAGGTCTTTTCCGAGAACAAGCCCCTGAAGGGGTTCGACTGGCAGATCATCTGCAAGGACGGGACGGCCATCCCGGTCGAGTCTTCGGTCTCCCTGCTCAGGGATGCGAACGGCAAACCCGTGGGCTTCAAGGGGATCGTCCGGGACGCCTCGGAGAGGATCAGGGCGGAGGAGGCGCTCAGGGAGAGCGAGGAGCGCTACCGGTCCATCCTCGACATCATGGAGGAGGGGTATTTAGAGGACGACCTCAAAGGCACGGTCACCTTTGTCAACGATGCCGCCTGCAGGCTCATGGGCTACACCCGCGAAGAGCTCGTGGGGATGAACTACCGGCAGTACACCACCCCCGAGTCGGCCCGGAGGCTCTACGAGATCTACAACAGGATATACACCACCGGCCGGCCGGAGTTCATGCAGGACTACGAGATCGTGCGCAAGGACGGGTCCATACGGGTCCATCAGGCGAACTCCGTGCTCCTGCGGGACAAGGAGGGAAAGCCCTGTGGTTTCCGCATCCTGGCCCGCGATGTCACCGACCGCAAAAAGGCGGAAGATGCCCTCAGGGAGAGCGAGAAGCGCTACCGGATGATCGCGCGGAACATGCACGACACCATCTGGGCCATTGATTTCGACATGCGCTTCACCTACCTGAGCCCGTCCATTGTCAGGCTCACGGGCTACACCCCCGAGGAGACGCAGGGAAGGCCCATGGCGGAGCAGATGACGCCCGAGTCCCATGCCCTGACAGAGGCCATGCTGGGCAAGGCGGTCGCCCTTGCGATCGGGGATGAGGAGACGAACACGGACGGGTTGGGGCCCATTGAGCTGGAGCTTGTGCGCAAGGACGGCAGCCTGGTATCCGTGGAGGTGACGGCGGCCTTCAACCGGGACGAGACCGGCAGGGCCATCGGCCTCGTGGGGACCGCCCGGGACATCACCGAGCGCAGGCAGGCCGAGGAGATGAAGGCCAGGCTGGAGAGCCAGCTCATCCAGGCGCAGAAGATGGAGTCCATCGGGCGGCTCGCCGGGGGCGTGGCCCACGACTTCAACAACATGCTCAGCGTCATCCTGGGATACGTGACACTGATCAAGATGCGCCTCGACGACAAAGAGGCTCTCCAGCACGACATCCAGGAGATCGAGCGGGCAGCGAGCCGCTCCCGGGACATCACTGCCCAGCTCCTGGCGTTCTCGCGCAAGCAGATCATCACCCCGAGGCCCATGGAACTGAACGGCCTGATCATCGGCGGGCAGAAGACCCTTGCCCGCCTCATCGGAGAGGACATCGAGCTCACGTTCTTCCCGGGCGAGGGCCTCTGGAAAGTCAGCGTGGACCCCTCCCAGATGGAGCAGATCCTCATCAACCTCGCGGTCAACGCCAGGGACGCCATGAACGACGGGGGCAAGCTGACCATCGAAACCGTGAACGTCACCCTGGACGAGGAGTATTGCCGGGTGCACCTCGACTCCAGGCCCGGGCACTACGTCCTGATCGCCGTGAGCGACAACGGCGTCGGCATGGACAGGGAGACCCTGGAGAACATCTTCGAGCCCTTCTACACCACCAAGGAAACAGGGAGGGGCACGGGGCTCGGGCTCGCCATGGTCTACGGGATCGTCAAACAGAACGGGGGATTCATCAACGTGTACAGCGAGCCCGGCCAGGGCACCACGTTCAGGATCTATCTCCCCAGGGTCCAGGACGGTGAAGGGGACAGGGGGGAGCGGCTCGAGCCCCATGCGGTCGCGGGAGCGGGGCGGATCCTGCTCGTGGAGGACGACGAGCTGGTGCGGAACATGACGGCGGACATGCTCGAGACCATGGGCTACACCGTGAAGGCAACATGCAACCCCCTCGAGGCGCTCTCGCTGTGCGAGGGCGGCGATGCCCCCTTCGATCTCGTGATCACGGACGTCATCATGCCCTGCATGAGCGGCAGGGAGCTCCGGGACAGGCTCCTGGCCGTGAAGCCGGACACGAAGGTGCTCTTCGTCTCGGGATACACCTCGAACGTCATCGTGCACCACGGCGTGCTGGAGGCAGGGGTGCACTTCCTGCAGAAGCCCTTCTCCATGACGGAGCTGGCCCGCAGGATCCGGGAGGCGATGGGCGGGGCGTAGCTTCAGGGGTGAGACGGCGGAGGGCTGCCGGACCATGCTCCGGGAATGCGGATGGAACGTCCCGGAAGGGTCCTCTCTCTTCTACCGGTGACCGGCGGGCCCGGTGTAGCCAGGGGGCTATCCCTCAGGCATCCTTCTGTGCTCGACCATGATGCACTTGGACTGGACCACCTGCAGACCGGCTTCCCTGGCCTTTGCAGCGGATGCGTTGTGGGCCAGGCCCGACTGCATCCATACCACCTGCGCACCGATGGCAATAGCCTCGTCCACGATGCCGGGGATCGCTTCCACCTTGCGGAAGATGTCCACGATGTCCACCGGAAAGGGGATCGACGCGAGGTCAGGGTAGGATTTTTCCCCCAGGACTTCGGGCAGGGCCGGGTTCACCGGGACGATGCGGTAGCCGTGGTCCTGCATGTATGCCGAGACCCGGTTGCTGTCCCGGCCGGGGTTGGCCGAAAGGCCCACCACCGCGATGGTCTTCGCCTGCCTGAGGATGTCCCGGATCTCTTCTGCGGGGGGATTGCTGTCCGGAAGCTCGCGGCTCGTCTTCTCTTCGGTCATGGCGGCACCTCTGTTCAGCGCATACTGTGCCTGTTATACAATCATAGAGCGGTACCGGATGCAAAACAAATGCGCAGGGGTACGCGGAAGAATCACAAAACCACGGGCAGGGACGGGCCATCGTGAGGAGGTATCGAGAGGAGAGTGCTGTAAAAAGATGATGAATTGCCCGAGCAGGTATGATACCACCACAGGAATCCCCTGAAAGGGTGCCTGCATGCAGGGAACAGGGCGGGCCGGAAGGCAGGGGCTGGGGGGCCGGGATGGACATCCCGGCCAGATGAGGGACATGGCGGTGCACATCCTCGGTCAAGGCTGCAGGACAGATTCAGGAAAGGCGGTGCCGGCTTGCTGAAAACACTCTCTTCATTGAAGCTCACGGTGGTTCTCCTCTTCTTCATAACGCTGCTCTGCCTGGTGGGGACCATCTTCCCCCAGGGGCACGAGCTGGCGGAGCATGGGCACGGATGGGCCTCCCGGATCCCTTCGCTGCTCAGCCCCTATGACATATTCCATTCGGCCTGGTTCCTGGCGGCAGGGTTCCTCCTGAGCGTCAATATCGTGCTGTGCATGAGGCGCCGAGTGAGGCTGAAGAGGAGGAACGTGCTCATGCTCCTCCTCCACGGGAGCATCCTCCTGGTCATCGTCGGGTACGCCATGGGCTCCATGGGCGTCGACGGCTTCGTGGAGATCCCGGAGGGAGGGTCCGTGTCCCAGGTGGACCTCAGGAGGGGGTCCTCCCTGGACCTCGGGTTCTCCGTCAGGTGCGACCGTTTCGTCGCGGAGTACTACGAGAACGGCATGCCCAAGGAGTACGTGTCCGACCTCTCGTTCGTGAAGAACGCCCAGGTCGTGAGCCAGGCCCGGCTGAAGGTCAACCACCCCGCCAGCTTCGAAGGGATGAGCTTCTACCAGGAGAGCTTCCGGCAATCCCATTCGGCCGCCCTGACGTGGTCGGACGGGAAGAAGACGGTGGCGGTCGATGCCCGGGAAGGGGACGTCGTCCCGCTCCTGCCCGCAGGCACCCAGGCCCGCGTGGTGAAGATATGGGACGACCTCATGCACGCAGGCCCGGCCGTGAAGCTCCTCATCCAGAGCCCGGCTGGGGAACGCTACCTGTGGGTGTTCAAGGAGATCGAGGCCATCAAGGGCCACCTGCCCGATCTCTTCGAGAGGGCGCCCGAGCTCGATCCTTCCGGGTTCCGGCCCTACACCTTTTCGCTGGGCAAGCTTGAGGCGTCCTCGGTCACGGGCATCGGGGTGAGGCGCGATCCGGGCATCCCCCTGGTGGCGGTCGGCGGGGGACTCTTCCTCGTGAGCCTTCTGCTCATGTTCCTTGCCCCGCCGGGCGGGGCGGGAGGGCGGCCACGGAGGGAGGACGGGCTTTCCGGGCGGACGTCCGGGCAGGAAGGCGCTGCAGCGACCGGCAGGGTGAAGGCAAAAGGGAAGGGGAGCAGGACATGAACAGCGGGACCATCATCGGCATCGTCACCTTCGTCTACCTCGGGGTGTTCTCCCTGTCCCTTGTGGGCCAGATCATGGGGAAGAAGGGACTTGCGCGTCCGGCCTTCTTCGCTGCCCTGGGCGGGTTCGGGCTCCATACGGCAGGGATCCTCCTGAGGTGGTACGAATCCTATGCCCTGGGCGTCGGCCACGTGCCCCTGGCGAACTTCTACGAGTCCCTGGTCTTCTTTGCCTGGGCGACCATTCTCGTCACCTTCCTCGGCATGAAAGGCGGGACCAGGGACACGGTCCTCGCCTACGTGATGCCGGCCGCGGCCCTGATGCTCGGGTATGCGTCCTTCTCCCCGGGCGTTGAGAGCGAGATCCACCCGCTCATCCCGGCTCTCAAGAGCAACTGGCTCGCCATCCACGTCATCACCTGCTTCCTGGGCTATGCCTCCTTCTTCGTGGCGTCGGTCTTCGGGATCATCCTGCTCAGGGACCCAGGCGCCACGCCCGGGGAGAACCCCTCAGGGACCATGTTCTACCGCTGCGTGATGATCGGGTTCATCTTCTTCACCGTGGGCATCCTCACCGGCTCGGTGTGGGCACAGATGGCGTGGGGGAGGTATTGGGGATGGGACCCCAAGGAGACCTGGGCGCTCATCACCTGGCTCGTCTACGGGGCAGTGATCCACGAAAAGGTCAGGGAAGGCGGAGTGACGAAGAGGGTGGCGGTGCTTTCGCTCATAGGGCTGGCGAGTGTGCTGTTCACCTATTTCGGCGTGAACTACCTTCCGGGGCTGCACAGCTACCTGTGAGCAGAGGGGGGAGCGCCAGGGCTTGAGCGTGGCGCGTTTCCCGGGCAGGGCACCCACGGATGCCTTCCAAGGCAAAGGGGCGTGCCCTGCAGCAGGGTCTGCCTGTCAGACAATGACCACCGGGCAGTCGGCGTTCAGGATCAGGAACTGCGCCACCGAGCCGAGGATGAGCTTGTCGACCCGGGTGTTCTTCTCCGCGCCGATGATGATCTCGTCCACCCCGCGCTCCTGGGCGAAATTGATGACGTCGTGGCCCGCGTAGTTGCCCCTCATGAAGATGTGGGTCTCGCAGGGTATCTTGTCCCGCTCCAGGGCAGTCTTCAGGAACAGGAGGTCGTTCTTGATCTCCGTGAGCCTCTTGTGGTTCGACTCGCCGCCCCGGGAGAGAGAGGATACCACGTCTACACTGGCGCTGAACGCCTTCACGTGCTTCTTGACCTTGCCCAGCACATCTTTCGCATACTCGCTTCCGTCGTAGTACATGAGGATCCTCTTCATGGACTGCTCCTTTCTCCTGACATCGAGACGCAGGACATTCACCGAAGCCCCCTCACATTTCGGGTGCGTTGAGGCACAAGGCCTTGTCCAGGTCCTGACCCTCGACGGTTGTTCCCGCTCCCGTGTAGGAAATTCTCTTACGTCCCTTGACGGCGCTCAGCGCCAGCTCGTTCTGGTATCCGGCTATGAGCGCCTGGATGATCCTGTCGAAGCACAGGCCGACCGAGTAGCTGATCTCCAGCAGCTCCTCGAGGGAGAACCCGTCGCCTGCGCACGCCTGTTCCCTGATGATCTTCCAGACCTCCCTCTTGACGAGCATGATGACCAGGGACACCTCCTCGAGGGGGATGCCTTCCTGGCACCTGTCGGCTCCGAGCCCGGAAAAGGTGCCGAACAGGGTGTTTTCCGGGTCGTTCCTGCTGAACCACGCCACGAGCTTTGCGTGCACGATCCTGGTCACCTGGGAGATCCGCTCGGAGAGGACCTCGTCGGGAACATCGAGGTAGTGCCAGGTGCCTGACCTCATGCGGATCTCTTCCATGAGGCTGTCTCCCATGCACTCCCCTTTCTTTTTCAAGGCTTCCAGGAATTTCTGGAACATGGCTCACCTCCTGTTTACTGTGTGCGCAGTATCCCTTGTAGGGCAGAAAACTTCCCATGTATGCCCAATGCCGTCTTATATTGGCGTGAATCTTTCCCTTACGGGCTATCGGCAAGGGGCTTACAGCCATGCGGACGGCGCCGGGGCGCGCTCAGAAGGCCGGCCCGGCGCCCCGAGCACAGGCGGGAGCCCATCCGTGAGCCCGTCATCCCGGGCTTGCCCGGTTCGCGGTCGCGGGGGCCGATGCCGGCGGAGCGTCCACGATGGAAGAGGGACTCGCCCCAGCCGGGGCCGATTTCAATAAAAAAGAGCCCGGGGAGCCTCCCCTGTAAGTGGGACACCGATAGAAAGTAAGAAAATATTTCGCAAGAATATCGGACTTCATTGGGCATACATCTCTGTTTTTTTGTCCTACATTTCCTACGTCCGCTAGCAGGGGACAGGTGAAGCGCTCCCGGGGCGCGCAGTTATGAATGCTGGTGAAAGAGCGGGCACAGCGGGTTTTTTACGACACGTACGTGCTTGGTTATAAAAAAAGGGCGAAGGAGACAGATAATGGCTGACAAAAATGATCAAGATTTTTATGACAAGGTTTTTCCCGTTCCGGATAGGGTGAGAGAGAAGTCATACATCAAGAGCAGGGCAGAGTATGACAAGCTCTACAAGGAGTCCATCGAGAATCCCGATGCCTTCTGGGCCAAGCAGGCCATGACCAGGCTGAGCTGGTTCAAGCCGTTCGACAAGAACAAGGTGTCCGACTGGTCGTTCGGCGATGACCTGCACGTGAAGTGGTTCGAGGGCGGAAAGCTCAACGCGTGCTACAACTGTGTCGACAGGCACCTGGAAACGAAGAAGAACAAGGCAGCCATCATTTTCGAGGGCAATGATCCCAACGACTGGAAGGTATATACCTATTGGGACCTGTACCGCGAGGTCAACAAGTTCGCCAACGTCCTCAAGGAGCTGGGGCTGAAGAAAGGTGATGTGGTAGCCATATACCTTCCCATGATCCCGGAGCTGGTCATCACCATGCTGGCATGCACCAGGATCGGGGTCCTGCACACTGTCGTGTTCGGTGGCTTTTCCGCCGAGGCCTTCAGAGACAGGATCATTGACTGCGACGCCAAGGTGATCATCACCTGCGACGGGACGTTCCGCGGCAACAAGGCGGTTCCACAGAAGTCCAACGCCGACAAGGCAGCCGATAATTGCCCGTCCGTCAAGACCATGATCGTCGTCAGGCGCACCGGTACTGAGGTGGTCATGAAGGAAGGCCGCGATGTCTGGTACGAAGATCTCATGGCCAAGGCCCCGATGCACTGCGAGCCCGAGGAGATGGACGCCGAAGATCCCCTGTTCATCCTCTACACCTCAGGCTCAACCGGAAAGCCCAAAGGTGTGCTCCATACCACGGCAGGGTATCTCCTCTTTGCGTCCATGACGCAGCAGCTCGCATTCGACGTGCGCGATGAAGACATCTACTGGTGCACGGCCGACATCGGGTGGGTGACCGGCCACAGCTACGTCGTCTATGGCCCGCTGTGCAACGGGCACACGAGCATCGTGTTCGAGGGAGTCCCCAGCTATCCGGCCTATGACCGGTTCTGGGCCATCGTCGAAAAATACAACGTCAACAACTTCTACACCGCACCGACCGCTATCCGCGCAATCGCGAAGGAAGGCGACAAGTGGGTCGAGATGCACGACCTCTCGTCGCTGAGGGTCCTGGGCTCCGTGGGCGAGCCGCTCAACCCCGAGGCATGGTGGTGGTTCTACAACAAGGTGGGCGGCGGCAGGTGCTCGATCGCAGATACCTGGTGGCAGAGCGAGACCGGCGGACATATGATCCTCCCGCTGCCCGGCGCGATCGATATCAAGCCCGCAAAGGCCATGAAGCCGTTCTTCGGTGTGGTTCCCGCCCTCATGGATGAGGAAGGCAAGGAAATCGTCGGTCCCGGTAAAGGCTCGCTCTGCATCAAGAAGTGTTGGCCGGGGATGATGCGGGGCGTGTGGGGCGATCCGCAGCAGTTCAAGGAAATCTACTTCTCGCAGTTCCCGGGCTACTACTTCTCGGGCGACGGCGCCGAGCGCGACGAGGACGGCGACTACAGGATCACCGGCAGGGTGGACGACGTCATCAATGTCTCCGGCCACAGGATGAGTACGGCCGAGATCGAGGCAGCCCTCACCCTGCATCCGTCAGTGGCCGAGTCGGCGGTGGTGGGATTCCCCCACGACATCAAGGGCCAGGGCATCTATGCCTACGTGACCCTGAATACCGGCGTCGAAAAGAGTGATGCCCTGAAGAAGGACCTCATCGCCCTGGTACGCAAGGAGATCGGTCCCATCGCCACCCCGGATTTGATCCAGTGGGCAGACGGTCTTCCCAAGACCAGGTCCGGCAAGATCATGCGCCGGGTGCTCAGGAAGGTCGCGGCCCACGACTTCACGGATCTCGGAGACGTATCGACCATGGCAGACTCGGGTGTGGTCGATGACCTGATCAACGGGAGAAAGAGCATAGGCTGAAACTAAGGCACCTCTTATACCCATAAACAAAGCCATGTAGTGTTTCACGGTGGGAGGAGAAGGCTGGGTCGGTCCGGTTCTTCCCCTCCCACAGATATTTTTACCCGCCACCGCATACCCGGACACATCACAACCTGCATGAACAGGCAGCCTTGCCCGCCCTGGCGAAGGCCCATCCCCGGGCCGTGAGTTTTAGCTGGCGCCCACAGCCTGCAGGATGTATTATCAACGGCATGAATCCCCATATTTCCGCTGGCTCAAGTCCGCGGACTTGGCATCCACCGGAAAGGGCGGTATAAATATCACGCAGTGAAGTGACGGCATGCACAACCTTGATCTGATACTGACATTGACGGGCGGCCTGACAGCGGCATTGATCTTCGGATACGTGATGTTCCGCCTGGGGCTGTCTCCCATCGTGGGCTACCTCCTGGCCGGCTTCATGGTCGGTCCGTACTCACCCGGGTTCACCGCCAACCATGACCTGGCAAACGAGCTTGCCGAGATCGGGGTCATTCTCCTGATGTTCGGCGTCGGGCTTCAGTTCCATTTCAAGGAACTGCTCGAGGTGCGCCGTGTCGCCATACCGGGGGCCGTGTTCCAAAGCCTCATCGCAACCCTGCTCGGCTGCCTCGTTGCCCACGAGTTCGGATGGGGCTGGTCTGCCGGCTTCGTGTTCGGCATGTCCATCTCCGTGGCGAGCACGGTGGTGCTTCTCCGGGTGCTCATGGATAACAACGCCCTCCAGACCCCGACCGGACACATCGCCGTGGGCTGGCTGGTCGTGGAGGACCTGTTCACCGTGCTCGTGCTTGTCCTCCTGCCCGTTTTCGCCGGCACGGGACAGACAGGGCCGGGAACCCTCGCCATGAATCTGGGATGGTCCTCCCTGAAGATAGCCATGCTGGTGGGGTTCACCTTCTGGGTGGGCGACCGCATCATCCCGTGGACCCTGGGGCGCGTTGCGGCCACGCACTCGCGGGAGATGTTCATGCTCGCCGTCCTGGTCATCGCCCTGGGCATCGCGGTGGGCTCGGCCAAGCTCTTCGGCGTGTCCATGGCGCTGGGCGCGTTCCTTGCGGGGATGGTGGTGGGCAAATCGGAATTCAGCCTCCGGGCCGCGACAGAGGCGCTCCCCATGCGGGATGCCTTCTCAGTCCTGTTCTTCGTGTCCATCGGCATGCTCTTCGACCCGCACCACCTCCTGGAATCCCCGGGTCTTGTGTGCGCGACGCTGGGCATCATCCTCTTCGGCAAACCGCTTGCCGCCATAGTTATCGTGCTCTTTCTCAGGTACTCCCTGCGCATCGCCCTGTCCGTCGGCGTGGCGCTGGCACAGGTCGGCGAATTCTCCTTCATCCTCGCGGCGCTCGGAAAGCAGCTGGGCATCCTGACAGGGGATGCGATCAACACGGTCATATCCGCCGCGATCGTGTCCATCGCCATCAACCCCATGCTGTACAAGCTGACGGACCGCCTCGAAGCCCATGTAAAGAGGAGCCCCCGCATCTGGAACGGACTGAACAGGCTCATGCAGGGGGGACTCAAGGACGGGCCTGTGCCGGATGAGCAGGACGCGGTCATCCACGCGCCGCGGTACCGGGCGATCGTGGTCGGCTACGGCCCGGTGGGGCAGACGGTCGCACGGCTCCTCCGGGACAACGAGGTCGAGCCCACGGTCATCGAGATGAACATCGCCACCGTGCGCAGCCTCAGGTCGGCGGGCATAACCGCCGTGTACGGAGACGCATCCCACCTCGACACGCTCAAGGGAGCAGGGGTGGAGGGTGCCGTCACCCTCGTTCTGAGCACAGCCGGTATGCACAATGCCGCAGAGGTGATAAGGCTGGCGCGCGAGCTGAACCCGAACATCCTCATATACGCCCGCACCCTGTTCCTCGGGGAGATCGATACGTTCTGCTCGGCAGGGGCCGACGCCGTCTTCTCAGGGGAAGGCGAGGTGGCGCTCACCATGACCGAGTTCGTCCTCCGGCAGCTCGGTGCAACCGCAGAGCAGATAGACCGCGAGCGGGACCGCGTCCGTATGGAGCTCTTGGGCAGGACCTCCTCGTCGTGCAGCCTGTAAGCCGACCGGGCTGCCCGGTGCTTCCTTTCATGCGGATGCGCGCCCGGTCAGCCGGTGTAACCCCGCAACGGATTCATTTTTTTCCTCTCGAAAATCACTCGTGTTTGTCCTGATATATACGTCAATCAATTGATTTTATTCTTTTAATTGATCTCTCTATATGTTAGAGACCTCTCCCATCGTTTTTCGCGGAGGAAATGCATGACAACGCCGGTGCAGCAGAAGATACGCAACAAGAAGAGGACGCCCCAGCAGATCGCGGACATGGTAAAATCTGGTGACTGGATCAACGGGGGCAGCGTGGGGGGAGACTCCACGGTATGCCTCGAGGCCGTGGCCAGGAGGCTGGGGCCCGGACCGGGCGAGCTGAAGGACATTGAGCTGTGGCTCTATGCCATGTTCTATCCCCATCCGGAGCTCCAGGAGATCGACCCCCTGCAGCAGTACCACTGCATCCACGAGTTCTTCTTCTTTCCCTGGAACCGCAAGGCCCGGGACAAGAACAACGCCACGGACTGGACCCACTGGGGCTGGGCGTACGGGATGTGGGCGCACCACTACCGGTTCGTGAACGCCGCGCGCCAGGGCCGAGGCATGGACTGGTGGTTCAACGCGGCCACGCCGCCCGACAACCACGGCTTCTTCAACATGTCCTACGGCACGAACAACTGCAACATCTTCAAGCAGACCGCCAGGAAGATCGTGTTCGAGGTGAGGTCCGACTATCCCTGGGCCGAGGGCGGCAGGTTCAACACCATCAACATCGACGAGATCGACTACTGGGTGGAGGTGGACTGCGAGCGGTACAAGTGGCCGCAGATGGACGAGCAGGCCATCAAGGCCAAGCCGGAGGAGAAGGCCATCGCGAGCCACATCATGAAGATCATGCGGGACCGGGACGTGATCCAGGTGGGCATCGGCTCGCTGCCGTCGGCATGCGTGAGCGCCATGGCCGAGGCCGGGTTCAGGGATCTGGGCATCCACACCGAGATGCTCAACCACGGCCTCATCAACCTCATCGAGTCCGGACAGGTGACCAACGCCTACAAGAACCTCGACCGGGGCAAGAGTGTCTACACCTTCGCCTTTCCCGTGGATGCGAAGTGGTACTACGAGACCATCCACCACAACCTCAACCTTGCCGTCTACGACATCAGCTACACGAACAACTTCAACATCCTGAGCCGCATCGACAACATGATCGGCATCAACAACTGCGTGGCCGTGGACCTCCTGGGCCAGCAGTGCTGCGGGTTCTACGAGAAGCGGCCCGTGTCGGGCTCCGGCGGCTTCTTCCAATTCGCCGCCTTTGCCGGGCACTCGAAGGGGGGCAGGGGAGTCGCGGCCATGACCTCCCGGAGCAAGCACGGCACCTCCCGCATCGTGCCCTTCCTCCCGGAAGGCTCGTCCGTGGACGTGCCCGCCCAGTTTGCGCAGTACGTGTGCACGGAATACGGCATGGTCGACCTCAGGGGGCTCTCCGGCTACGAGCGGGCATCGGCGCTCATCTCCATCGCGCACCCCGACGACCGGCCGTGGCTGGAGGAGGAGGCGAAGAAGCACGGCCTGCTGCCGCCGAAATTCCCTGTGCCCATGAACCCCGCGTCCGGGAACAGGCGGTGCCCGTCCTACGAGGAGCGCAGGGGCTACAAGATCCCCATGAACAGCGAGACCTGGGGGTTCGACTGGGACCCCTACCAGTCGGGAAAGTAATCCTTCCCGGGAGGCGGTCCTTAAAAAAAAAGAAAAGGGAATCCCTCCTGGGGGGATCCCCACCGGTTAAAGGGCGGAACGGAAATACATTCCCCTGGACGGGACATAACAGGAGACGGGTAAAGGCCTGGTGATGCCTGAAGGCTGCTCTACCAGGAGCCGCCTGTTCATGGGCAACACACCCGTACGTGGACGGATCGGACGCCCCGGTCTCCCATGCCGGGGCCCGTGCTCAGAATCTGAGCGACAGGGAAAACATGTTTCCGCATTTGTTATCTACCTTGAAATTGCAGCGTTTTAGGATCTTGATCATGGCATGATTGTCCCGGACCGTCTCGGTGAGCACGCTCCTGATCCCCCACTGACGCGCCAGCCCGATGCTCATCTCGGAGAGCTGGTGGCCCAGCGTCTTCTTCTGCCAGGGGTCGGAGACGATCACGGCGTACTCCGCCTCGTGGTTGCTGTTGATCGTTATCTTGACGAGGCGGGCGATCCCGATGACCTTTCTGCGGCCCCCCTCGTTCATCTCGGCCACGATGGCGAATTCCTCTTCGGGATCGATGTCGCAGTAGCGCTTCGCCCTTTCCGGGGTGGGGCTGAAGGGCGAGAGGAACCGGAGCCACAGGGATTCCTGCGAACAGTCCCTGACGAAATCCGTCCACAGATCGATGTCCTCCACCCTCAGGAGGCGGAACCTGACGGGCTTGCCGTCGATGGTGATGCCCTTGTCCGCAAGGTTGGAGTCGAGCATCTTGAGCATCTTCCTGCGGCGGCGCTGGCCAGCCCGGTACATCTCCCCCAGCACCTCGGCCGCCATCTCGGAGGTGGAGTAGACCGGTATGCCCGCCCCCTCCATCCGGATGACGTCGGCGATCATGAATTCCTTGCACGCAACGCAGCAGACCACCGGCTTGCCCTTGTAGTCGATGCCCTTCAGGGTGTCCACGAAGGAGGCGAGCTTCTCGCCCTGGATGATGACGATGATGCTGTGCACATCGCTGCTCACCGTGCCGATCTCGATGATGTTCTTGAGCTGCTCCGGCGTCATGGTGAAGGAGCAGTCCACCGGGTTCTGGAGGTTCAGGTAGCCGGGCAGGTAGGTGGCGAGCCGGTCCTTCAGGTGCGGCTCGAGCGTGCTGAGCCGCAGGCCGTTCAGGTAGAGCATGTCCGTGGCCGCGACCCCCAGGGAGCCCGTGTAGGTGATGATCAGAACCCCCGGCCCCTTGGGGAGCGGCTGCTTGGAGAAGCCCCGCATGAGGGCGAAGAGGTGCTCGTTGTCCCTGGCCCTGATGATGCCGCACTGCCGGAAGGCGGCGTTGTTGATCTCGTCGTTCCCCGCCAGCGACGCCGTGTGGGAGGATACGGCCTGCTTGCCCGCCTCGGTGCGTCCGGTCTTGAGCACGATGATGGGTTTCCTGTGGGAGATCCGGTTCGCCACGTCGATGAAGCGCTTGCCGCTGGTGATGTCCTCCATGTACATGGCGATGACGTCGATGTACTCGTCTTCTCCCATGTATTCGAGGATGTCCGTCTCGCTGATGTCCATCTTGTTCCCGATGGTGGCCACGATGCCGAAATCCAGCACGTTCCTCAGCCCTGCGAGGATGCCCGCGGCATACACGCCCGCCTGGGCGATGAGACCCACGTTGCCCTTGCCCAGGGTGTCGAGCAGGCCGATGGACTGGACCATGTCGTGGTGGGTGTTGATGATGCCCGAGCAGTTGGGGCCGAGGATCCTGCACCCCTTCTTCTGCGCGATCTCCCTGATGCGGGCCTGCGCCTCCCTGCCCGAATCGCCGATCTCCGCAAAGCCGGCCGTCTCCACCACCAGGTACTTGATCCCCTTGGCGCAGCATTCCTCGATGGCGAGGGGCACGGTCTCGGCCGGCACGATGATGATGGCCGCGTCAACATCCTCCTGAATGTCGAGGACCGACTTGTAGGCCTTTACGCCGAGCACGAGGTCCTTGTTCCGGTTGATGGGGAAGATCCTGCCCCTGAGGTGGAAGCCATGGTCCAGCAGGTTCTTGAACACGTTGTAGCCGAGCTTCCCGGGAGTGTCCGAGGCGCCCAGCACCGCGATGCTTTTAGGATAGAAGAGGGTGCGGAGGTTTCCGCCTGCGACGGCTTTCCTGGAGGGCTGTTCCTGTGCTTCCTCCACGAAGATCCGCGCATCCACTGCCACGCACCCGGAGGGGTAGACGAACACGGGATTCAGGTCGAGCTCCCTGATCTCCGGATGCTCTGTCACCAGCCGGGAGATCTTGAGCAGGAGGCCCTTGAGCTCTTCGATGTCCGCGGTGCGGCCGCGGTATCCCTTCAGCAGCTTGCTGCCTTTGATTTCCTCGATCATCTCGGCCGCGTCGTCCCCGGTGATGGGAAGCACCCGGAAGGTGACGTCCTTGAGCACCTCCACGAAGATGCCGCCCAGGCCGAACATGAGCACGGGGCCGAAGCTGGGGTCGCGGGTGACCCCGACGATGGCCTCGATGCCCGGCTCCGCCATCTTCTGGACCGAGACGCCCAGCACCTTGCAGTGCCTGAACGCATCCGTGATCTCACGGAAGGCCTTCCGCACGGCCCGGTCGTTCCGTATGTCCAGTTTGACGCCGCCCCCGTCCGTTTTGTGGGTCACCTCTGGGGAGACGATCTTCATGGCGACCGGGTAGCCGATGAGCCTGCTGATCTCGACCGCCCGTGCGGCCGACTCGGCGACGAGGCCGCCCGTGGTCTTGATGCCGATGGCCTCGAGGATCTCCTTGCACTCGTGCTCCATGAGGCAGCCCCGGTTTTCCTTGAGGGCCTTCCTGATGATGGCCTTCGTATCCTCCTGCAGAAGCGACCCGAAATCCATGGAGAAGAACGCACCGGAGCCCTCTGCTCTCCTCCTGGCCCGTTCCCCCGATTCCGACAGAATGCCGCTTTCGCTCATGGAACTACCCCCTTTTCAATCTCTTTTCAGCAGCGTACAGGTCTCCACGGGATTGAATTGGATATGTGATTACCATGGCCTGAAAGGGCAGGATATCAGGCAAGACCTTTTTTTTCTGTCCACATGCATTGGATGCATGACGGTATTCATCTGTCAGAAACACAGTGTACTGATGACGGGTTTTCTCTGACAAAGGAGGCCTGCGGCGGGCGCAGGCCGGTATTCTTTTTTTTAGCGGGGGAAAGCCTCAGGGATGGGTCAGGAGTTGAGGAGGCCGTTGTTCATGGCATAGAACGTCAGCTCGGCGTTTTTCTTCATGCCCATTTTGACCATGATGCGGATCCGGTAGGTGCTGACGGTCTTGACGCTCAAGAACAGCTCCGAGGCGATCTCGCTCACCGATTTCCCCGACGCCAGCATCATCATGACCTGGAACTCCCGGTTCGAGAGCTTCTCGTGGAGCTTCTTGTCCGCCTTGCTGTCCAGCTCGATGGCCAGCTTTTCCGCAAGGGAAGCGGTCACGTATTTCCCTCCCCGGGATACCTTCCTGATGGCGCCGATGAGCTCATGGGCGGCGCTGGCCTTGGTGAGGTAGCCCGATGCGCCGGCTCTGAGCGCCCTGACGGCATACTGTTCCTCCGGGTGCATGCTCAGGATGAGCACAGGGAGCTTCGGCTTCAGGTTCAGGATGTCCTCGAGGATCTCGAGCCCGCTCCTGCCGGGCATGGAGATGTCGAGCAGGACCAAGTCGCAGTGCCCCTTGAGCACCTTTTCCAGCGTCTCCTGCCCGTTCTCGGCCTCGTCTTCCACCACCATGTCGTCCAGGCCGGCAAGGATCTGCTTCACCCCTTCCCGCACCACGGTATGATCATCAGCCACGAGTATCCGTATCATCTCTACCCCCCTGGGGGATGGGAATGACGACGCTCACCGCCGTTCCCCGGTTGCGCTTTCCCGTAATCCTGATGCTGCCGCCCAAGATGCTCACCCGCTCGCGCATGCCGATGATCCCGAACGACCTGGGATCCTCCATCTGCCTGCGGGTAATCCCTTTTCCGTTGTCCGTGACCTCGAGGCGCACCCCCTCCTCCCCGTGGGTGAGGCGGACCCTCACCAACGTGGCGCCGGAATGCCGCGCCACGTTGGTGAGAGTCTCCTGGAAGACACGGAAGAGGGCGGTTGCCATGTCCTTGTCGATGGAGCACTCCCGGCAGCTCACGTGCACGTCGCACCTGATGCCGGATCGGTTCTGGAACTCCTGGGCCTGCCACTCGATGGCCGCGGGGAGGCCGAGGTCGTCCAGGAGGATGGGCCTGAGCTCCGTGATGATCCGGTGCACGCTGTCGATGGTGCCGTTCACGAGTTGCTCCATGCGGTGCGTCTTTTCGATGAGATGCTTCATTCTGGCCGGAAGCTGGCTCCCGAGCCAGGAGACATCCATCTGGAGGGCGGTGAGCGACTGGCCGAGCTCGTCGTGGATCTCCCGCGCGATGCGGGAGCTCTCCTTTTCATGGACCGAGCGGAGATAGGCCGTCAGGTTGCGGAGCTGCTCGTGCGAGCGTTCGATCTCCTCCTCCGCCAGCCTCTGCTTCGTGATGTCCTCGTAGGTGATCACGATCCGCTTTTCCACCAGCTTGTCCCCGATGCGCGCGGCCCGCATCCGGCAGAGGATGTCCTTGCCGTCCTTCCTGCGGCAGTAGAACTCGTTCACGAAGGTGCGCTGGCGCCTGAGGGTGGAGTAGAAGTACCGGGCGATCTCCTTCGACTCCTGCTCGCTGCGGTAGAAGATCGAGACGTTCTTGCCGATGAGCTCTTCCCTGCTCCACCCGAAGGTCCCCTTGATGGCCCTGTTCGCGAAGATGATCTTGCGGTTGTGGAGGCCCACCACCGCCTGCGGGATGGCATCGAGGATGGACGTCTCGACGGCCATGAGCTCGAGGAGGCGCCGCCGTGCCTCCTCCTGCTCCATGAGGCTCATGGAGTCATTGAGTTCGCCCTTTTTTCCGCTGAAAATCATGGAAGCGACTTTGTCCATATTCGCGCTGTCCCTGGCCTGTGCGTGAGAGGGATGCTGGATTACCGCTCCCTTCCGGGAGCTCGTACTCACTGGGAGAACTATAGGCCAAAGGCCTTTCCCGGTCAAGGGCAAGCTGACGAGGGTAAAGGCAGAAAATCCGAGGAAATAATCCCGATTGCCAGGGGGGGGACAGACATGCGCTCACGGCTGGTGCCCGGCTCCCTTCGTGCCGCCCGATGCGCTCCTCCCCGGCGCTCAGACAGGGTTGCGCTCACCCGGAGCAAGCGCCTCCCCGGGCCCTGACCTTCCTTCATAAGCGGTCGTGCCGCTCAGAGCCCCTTTCCCCCGGGGAAAGCGGAAGGTCGGCGCCCCTGCCTGGGTGATGGACTTCAGGTACATGGCCACCTGCGAGGAAACGTCCCCGATGCCGTCGAAGAAGAGGTTGACCACCGGCACCTTGAACAGCCCGGGGTGCATCTGGAACAGGTAGGAGGTGATCCTGCCGGGCATGCAGCCGAAGGGTGAGCAGTTGACGATGAGAGAGGCCCCCTGGTCCGCGAATATCCTGGCCCTGCCGATGGTGAGGATGGCCTCTCCTTCAAACTCCACGGGGATGAACATCCGCCCCTTCCTGATAACCTCGGAGATGGGGGGCTCCCCGCGGTCGTCCAGCAGCGGGGAGAACAGCGCGTGGATCCTGCGCTCCACCCAGTGCAGGTAGGTCCTCTTCAGGGTGACCCCCAGGGCGTTCACGGGGCCGCTTTTGCGCGTGACAGCGGTCCAGACGTAGTGGATCCATTCCGACATGGGCGCCAGCCACGCCTCTCCCCCGGCCTCCTCGATGGCATCGATGAGGTGGCCGTTCGAGAAGGTGTTCAGCCGCACGAAGATCTCCCCCACCACGCCCACCAGGGGTTTCCTCGGCCGCCTGTGGTCCATGGTCCTGTCAAGCTCCATGACCAGGCCCCGGACCGTGTTTTCCCAGGAATGGCCCGTGAGCACTAGCCGGCAGACCTCCTCCACCACCTCGTCGATGAGGCCTGCCGCCTGGTCCGGCCGCGGGTGGTACGGCAGAGTGCGGCACCTGAGCTTGTAGAACAGGTCGCCCAGGCAGAGTGCGCTCCAGACTTCGAGCTCCATGCGGGGGGAGAGAAAGGAGTACCCGTTTTCGGAGGTGGGGGAGAGGATCATGGACGAAGCGTGCCCTGTCCGCTCGAGGATGCGGGACTGCATGGTGGCGTACTGGCCGAACCTGCACGGCCCCTCCGCCCTGGGCATGATGAGGATGTCGCTGCCGTCCTCATCGCTTTTCTCCGAAAGGCGGGTGAGGAACCTGCCGATGGTCACCGCGGCCGGGAGGCATTCGCTGCCCCGGCAGTAGGACCGTCCCAAGATGCAGTCGGAAGGGGTCTCTTCCCCGGTGGGGGAGGCGGCGAACCCGTAGCGGTTCAGAACCGCGGACCACAGCTGGGGTGTGTAGGGGTGGATCTGGGGGATCCAGAGCCGGCTCCCCTTGAGGTCTTCGAGCCGGTGGCGGACACGGCTGGACGGCCTGGCCTCGGTCTCCTGTTTCCCGGCACGGTACTGCTCGATCATGTCGCAGAATGCCTCGATCCTGGTCCCGTACCCGGTGGCGGACCCGTGCTCGTCCAACTCGAGGATGAGGTAGGGCTTGCTGCGGGAGATCTCCTCGAAATAGCTCAGGATGAACGAGTCGGGCCCGCAGGAGAAGTTCGAGAGCACGAGCGGGAACAGGTTGGGCCTGTTCCTGATGGTGAGGGCCTTGCGCAGGATCTTCTGCCCGAAGAGCCAGTACAGGTCGGGGAACTGCGCGATGACGTCCGTGTTGTCCGCCTCGTCCGGGATGATGTCCATGGGGACGACCGTGTATCCCAGGGATTCGACCAGCTCGGGGATGCCCAGGTTCAGGATCTTGTGGTAGAGGTTGTAGGGTCTTCCGAAGAGCACGATGACCGGCCGGTCTGCCGGAAGGTCCTCGAGCAGGGCCGCTCCCCGGTCCGTGAGGGCCTGGCGGTACCGGGCCAGGTGCTCGAGCCCCGAGCGGACGGCCCGCACGGCCTTCGGCCGGGAGAGGCCGGTGAAGCCCGCCTCTTCGAAGGTTCCCAGGAGCCGGCGGGCCAGGCGGGAGGGCTTCTCGTTCAGGTCGAGCACCGGTGCGAACACCCTGCCGCCGTGGGGCCCGTGCAGAAACAGGCTCGGCGTTGAGGTGACGAAGGGGCAGTACAGGCTCCTGGGCAGGATCGCCTCATCCTTGTGGTCCTGGATAAGGAAGGGCATGAGGACGGGGTCGTCGCCGCAGGTGCGCAGGAGAACGCCCGCGCTCGCCATGGCCACCTTGATGGGGTAGCAGAAATCGCCGGAGCCGAGGGTCGCCAGCTCCCGCTGAAGCTCTTCCCGGGAGGGGGTCGACACCTCGATGGGCACGCCGAGCTCCCGGGAGATCTCCCCCAGCAGGGGGAGGAACTCGTCGTAGAGGGCCAGGGCAGGGACGTGCAGGGTGCGGCCCTCTTTCCGCCTGCCCGCACGGTAGCCCTGGAGAAGCTCATGCCGGAGCCGCATGGCCGGGTTTTCCCTGCGGGCCTTGCCTTTCTCCCCCTGCTCCCTGCCGCAGAGGTACCCCCAGCTCACGGTCCGGGTGCCGTCCTTGACGGTCGTTATCCTGCAGGAGTTTTCGCACCTTTTGCACACGGACTCGCCCATCCGGACCTGCGGGATCGTGAAGCCCCTGAAGGATGACGAGGCGATGCCCCGTTCCCGGACGAGCAGGGCTGCTCCGTATGCGCCCATGACGTGGCAGAAGGGCGAGACCTTCACCTCCGCGCCGGTGATCCCCTCGAGTGCCGCCACGAGCCCCTTGTTCCGGGCGGTGGCGCCCTGGAACACGATGGTCTCCGACGAGTAGGCGCGGTTTCCCACCACGCGGCCCAGGTAATTCTTGAACACGGCATGGAGCACCCCTGCCATGATGGCCTCCTTGGGGAAGCCCGCCGCGAGCTGCCGGGTGATCTCCTGGTTCATGAACACGGTGCAGCGGTCGGAGTTGGGCAGGGGGGAAACGCCCATGACCGCCTCGCCCATGTCGTCGAGGCTCATGCCCAGGGTGCCCGCCTGCTCTTCGATGAAGGAGCCCGTCCCGGCCGCGCAGACGTAGTTCATGTTCACGTCCACGATCCTGCCCTGATCCAGGCGGATGAACTTGGCGTCCTGCCCCCCGATCTCGAAGATGGTCTCTACGGAAGGGTCGAGGGACTGCGCGCCCTTTGCGTGGGCCGAGATCTCGTTGATGACGAGGTCTGCCCCGATGATGACGCCGATGAGCTTCCTGCCGGAACCGGTGGTGCAGCACCCCCTGATGTTTTCCCTGAAATTTAAGCGGGCTTTGAGCTCCGTGATGCTCCTGAAGATCCTTCGGGTGGCCTCGATGGGGTTCCCGGAGGTCTTGGTGTAGATGTCCAGCCGGATGGAGCCGGTCCTGCCGTCCACGAGCACGGCCTTTGTCGAGGTGGAGCCCACGTCCACGCCCAGATAGGCGTCGAGCTCCTCCCCGTGCCCGATGTCGTGCCAGACCTCGTTTCCCTCCCCGTCGAGGGTGCGCTTCATGGAATAAGACGGGAACGAGCTCTTCTTCAGACCGAGCGGGGCCGGCCCGCTTCCCCCGCGCAAGACCGGGTCCTGCCGCTTCAGGCTGCTCATGAACCCGTCCAGGGAATGATTTCCCAGCCGTGCCCTGCGGCACATGCCCCGCGCCCGTGAGAAGATGGGATCGTCTGCCACGGTTGCCTTGGGCAGGACCGCCTTCAGATAGTGGCGGATGTGGGGGTTTGCCAGCAGGCCGCCGGTGAGGAGCACGCCGCTTCCGTCCGGTATACTGCCGCCGAACACGCTCTTGAGGCCCGTCATCACCAGACCTTTGCAGAGGCCGTTGTACAGGTCCTCGGCCGAGTAGCCCTCCTGCTGCAGGTGGATGAGGTCGGTCTTGGCGAACACGGCGCACCGGGTGGCCACCATGGGTGCGCCCTCATTGATCGGGATGCGCTCGAGGTCCGAAAAACTCAGGCCCAGCCTGCCCATCTGCTCGTCGAGGAATGAGCCCGTCCCTGCCGCGCAGGCCGGGTTCGTCAGGAACGAAAGGATCCTGCCCGCATCGTCGAAATGCACGAGCTCGATCTTTTCCGCTCCAAGGATGAGCAGCTTCCTCATGGGGTAGATCTCCCTGAGGTAGTGGATCTCCCCCAGCAGGCCGTCTTCGTGCCATGTGGTCAGGGTCATGCCCTGGAGGCTGCCCGTGTAGCAGAGTGCGTCGGGGAGGGGGGAGGATGAGAGGTATCGTATCAGGGCTTCCCGGGGGGACCCCCGGTGGTGGAAGCACGCGGATTCAATCCGGTTGCCCCGTTCGCCTTCGTGCCAGACCTTGAGGTAAGAGCTCCCTATGTCGATGCCGAGATAGCTCACTGTTCGATCCCCCTGAATGAAAAAACTTCAATTCACATTTATAATAGATGACTACCCCCATATCACAACCTGGCCAGGTCCTTCCAGCGGATGTTCGCGGATGCGAGGTTCATGGGATGCGCGGTCAAAGCGGGGAGAAGCGGGTCGTACGGCGCGGGCTGCGCCGTGCCTCCATCTCAAGGCCGGTTCATGTCCGTGTATTCCCATGGTCCCTGGATCGGGATCAGCGGCAGCCTTCCCGAACAATGCTCATGAATGCCAGTGGTTACACATGGCTGTTATTCCCGGGGACGTGAACGGCACCTGCAGGAGAAAGCGTGAGGAAGGAAAAGGATATGCGAAGAATAATTAGCTATGAAAGGGAGTGCGAGGGTTTATCATGAATAACATTGGAGGACGAATAGCCAAAAAAGCACATTGAGGTTGAAATTTTCTTTGGATGTGATATCCGTGTTAGCACTCATTCATGTTGAGTGCTAACAAACTTCGGTAAAGGAGGAAATGATGAAAATCAGACCATTGCAGGATCGTGTACTGGTCAAGAGGATCGAAGAGGAAGAGAAGACCAAGGGTGGCATCATCATCCCTGATACGGCGAAGGAGAAACCCCAGATGGGGCAGGTGATAGCCGTCGGCGGCGGGAAGAAGACCGAGGACGGCAAGATTGTCCCCCTCGATGTCAAGAAGGGCAACAAGGTGCTCTTTTCCAAGTATGCTGGCACTGAGGTCAAGGTCGAAGGCGAAGAGCTGCTCATCATGAGAGAAGACGACATTCTCGGGATTATCGAATAATTTAGGAGGAAGACATGGCCGGAAAAGAAATCATTTACAGTCAGGATGCACGGGCGAGAGTGCTCAGTGGTGTGGACAAGCTGGCCAACGCGGTGAAGGCCACGCTGGGTCCCAAGGGAAGGAACGCCATTCTTGATAAGATGTTCGGCGCGCCGACCGTAACCAAGGACGGCGTCACCGTGGCAAAGGAGATCGAGCTCAAGGACAAGTTCGAGAACATGGGTGCGCAGATGGTCAAAGAGGTCGCTTCGAAGACGTCCGACGTGGCGGGCGACGGCACCACGACGGCCACGGTCCTGGCCCAGGCCATCTACCGCGAGGGCCTGAAGTATCTGGCCGGCGGCATGAACGCCATGGACCTCAAGCGCGGCATCGACAAGGCCACGGTCAAGGTCGTCGAAGAGCTCAAGAAGATGAGCAAGAGCGTTGAGGACAAGAAGGAGATCCAGCAGGTGGGCACCATCTCCGCCAACGGCGACTCCGAGGTGGGCGAGATGATCGCAGACGCCATGGACAAGGTCGGCAAGGAAGGCGTCATCACCGTGGAAGAGGCGAAGGGCATGGAGACAACGCTCGAGCTGGTGGAAGGCATGCAGTTCGACCGCGGCTACCTCTCCCCCTACTTCGTCACCGACGCGGAGAGGATGGAGGCGGTCATGGAAGATCCGTACCTCCTCATCTACGACAAGAAGATCTCCAACATGAGGGACATCATCCCCGTGCTCGAGCAGATCGCCAAAGAGGGCAGGGCGCTCGTCATCATCTCCGAGGACGTCGAGGGTGAGGCGCTGGCAACCCTCGTGGTGAACAAGCTCAGGGGCACCCTCAAGTGCGCGGCCGTGAAGGCCCCCGGCTTCGGCGACCGGCGCAAGGCAATGCTCGAGGATATCGCCATCCTCACCGGCGGCCAGGTCATCTCCGAGGACCTCGGCAGGAAGCTCGACTCGGTCACCGTGGTCGACCTCGGCAACGCCAAGCGGGTCATCATCGACAAGGACAACACCACCATCGTCGAGGGCGCCGGCTCCAGCACCGCCATCCAGGGCAGGATCGCCCAGATCAAGGCCCAGATCGAGGAGTCCACGTCTGACTACGACCGGGAGAAGCTCCAGGAAAGGCTCGCCAAGCTCGCCGGCGGCGTGGCTGTCATCAAGGTGGGTGCTGCCACCGAGCCCGAGATGAAGGAGAAGAAGGCCCGCGTCGAGGACGCGCTCCATGCGACCCGCGCAGCGGTTGAGGAAGGCTTCCTGGCAGGCGGGGGCGTGGCGCTGCTCCGCTGCGTGAAGAAGCTCGACGACCTCAAGGTCGACGGCGATCAGATCTTCGGCGTGAAGATCATCCAGAAGGCGCTCGAGGAGCCCATCCGCCAGATCGCGGTGAACGCCGGCCTCGAGGGCGGCATCGTGGTGGAGAAGGTCAAGAGCCTCAAGGGCAACGATGGATTCAATGCCGACAAGGAAGAGTACGAGGACATGCTCAAGGCAGGCATCATCGACCCCACCAAGGTGACCAGGTCGGCCCTGCAGAATGCGGCCTCCGTTGCAGGCCTGCTGCTCACCACCGAGGTCATGGTGGCCGAGATCCCCGAGGAGAAGCCCGCGGGCGGAATGCCGGGCGGCGGCATGCCGCCGGACATGGGCGGCATGATGTAAGATCAGGGCCGCTCTGAAAAAAGCCAGATACTAATAAAGGGCCGGGTGACGACTCACCCGGCCCTTTGTCCGTTCGGGGGAAAAACCAGGGATCAGCTCGTGGCCGCCTTGTCCTGCTGGGGCGCCTTCACCACGTTCTTGGCCAGGAGGTCGAAGATGTCCTGGATGAGGTCCTTCTTCCTGATGGCGCCCTTGTGGTTGTGGAGCACGATCACGCTCCTGAGGATGAGCTCGTTGAGCACGCCGGCCAGGATGTAGGGGTGGAGGTCCACGATGAGGTCCTCTTCCTGAGCCTGGCGGATCATGTCCACGAGGCGGGATTCGATCTCTTTGTAGTCGTGGATGTTCTTGAGGGTGTATGCAGAAATGTGCCGTTTCTTCTTGATCTCGTTGGTCTCGTATTCCGACATGAAGATGTTCAGGAGCTGCGAGTGTTCGATGTAGAGATCCAGGAGCTGCAGAACGAGCTTCCTCAGCTTGTCCAGGGGGGAAGACTTTTCTTCCGAGATCTCGTTGAACACGGAGGAGATGTCGCCCAGGATGCCGGAGATCAGGGCCGCGAAGATATCCTCCCTGTTCTTGAAATGGTTGTAGATGGTGCGACGGTCAAACCCGGAGTGCTCGGCTATGTCTTCCATGGTGGTGCCGTAGAAGCCTTTCTTGTGGAATAACTCGCGGGCGGATCTGAGTATGATGGTTTTATTCCGAAGAATCTGCCTCTTCCGTCTGACTTTTTTCTGCATCTCTGTATCTTCCTCTGTGGTGTTTGGTATTTTCAAACCATTGTTTTTCTGCTTTAGTCAATAGAAATTTTTCAGAAGCAAAAATTGCGAATATTTCACAGCGTGGGTATCGCCTTGAATTGACATTATTCAGAGTGTGCTATATACCCATCGTGGGCATCAGAAAGTCATGTCCCCCCACAGGGGTACCATACGGGGACCCGACCCGTTCAATGAGTGATGTCCGCAATGAATACTTGACACAGGAGCTTTCTCATCCGAGAGTGTGAGAGCCATGGAACCAAAGAAAACAAGAATAATCCCCTGCCCTTCATGCGGCAGGATGGCCCCTTTCGAGAAAAACCCGTACAGGCCCTTCTGTTCCCGCGCCTGCAAGGGGTTAGACCTCATCCACTGGACAGAAGAATCCTACAGGATAGCCAAAGATGAACAAGACGAAGACAGCAGCACAACGCCAGACGGAGGGCAGTGAGCCCGTCGTGCTCACCAGGGCTGAGCACAGCATCTCCCGCAGGGACATCGATCCGGATGCCTTGAAGGTCCTCTACCGGCTCTACCGCAACGGGTTCAAGGCATACCTGGTGGGCGGCGCCGTGAGGGACCTCCTCGTGGGCAGGAAGCCCAAGGACTTCGACGTGGTGACCGACGCGCATCCGGGACAGGTCAAGAAGCTCTTCTCCAACTGCCTGCTCATCGGCAGGCGGTTCCGGCTCGCCCACATCAGGTTCAAGGGGGGCAAGGTCATCGAGGTTGCCACCTTCAGAAAAGAGCCCGAGGCGGTCCTCGAGCAGGAACCTCAGATGCCGGCTTCACCCGAGCAGGAGCCCGCTGAGGAGCAGGGCCGTGAAGAGGACCTCCACGCGAGGCACGCCCATGCGGACCACAACAACTCCTTCGGCACCCCCCGGGAGGACGCCTTCCGGAGAGACCTCACCATCAACGCGCTCTTCTACGACATCGCGGACTTCTCCATTATCGACTACGTCGGCGGGCTCGAAGACATAGCGGCCAGGCGGGTCTGCGTCATCGGCAACCCCCACGAGCGGTATGTGGAAGACCCGGTGAGGATGTGGCGGGTGCTCAGGCATGCATCCCGCCTGGGCTTCTCCGTTGAAGAGGAGACGGCCCGTGCCATCGTGCAGGACCGGGGCCTCCTGTGCTCGTGCTCGGGAGCGCGGCTCTTCGAGGAGCTGAACAAGGACCTGCTGTCGGGCTACCTCGGGCCTGTGTTCGAGGCGCTGCACACCTATGGCGTCCTCGCCTCCCTCTTCGGGAAGATAGGGCAGGTTCTGCAGGACGTGCCCGGGGCCTGGGAAGGCCTTCGCAGAAACCTCGACCTCGTGGACGCCCATGCGCAGTCGGGCAAGCCCTTTGCCCCGGAGACCGTGCTCACCCTGCTGTTCTGGCCCTGGGCCGCTGGCGTCCTGGGTGAAGGCATGCGGGAGGGCAGGGACGTGCACGACATACTCCACGACGAGATACAGGCCTCCGGCATGGTGATCACCGTCCCCAAGGCTATGAGGGCGGGCATCGTGCAGACCCTCTCCATCGTCGAGCGCATGTTCATTGCCATGAAGACCTCGAGGATGAGGTGGTCGCTCAAGAAGAGGACGCACTACAAGGACGCCTCCATGATCTTCCCCCTGCTGTACAAGGGGGAGGTGCTCGACATCCCCGACCCCTTCGGCCGGCTGTTCAGGGACGAGCATCCCTCCTCGTCGGGACCCTGGAACAAGAAGCGGCCCCGGTGGAGGGGGCGGCGCAGGAGAAGAGGACCTGCGGCGGGAAAGGAATGATATCCATTATATAGGGGAGTCCTGGGGCTGTTTCCGAAAAGCCACCATGATGTGGTGATATCGCTCGACCCTCCGCTGTGTGGTTCACGCGCCCTTTCCCGGGCACGGGGAGCCGGCCGCCCGACGGCCCGGGATGCCCGTCAAGACCCGCGCCGACCCCCTGAGGCACCCGCTGCTGCCGGCTAACACCCCGGCAGCACAAAAAAATTTCCCAGCGGGGTATTGATTCTACCTATTGCATATTCTACACATGTATAGAGCGGGGGCCCGATGTGAATCCCTATAACATATTGAAATAATTAAACCTATAAGGCAACCCTTCTTTGGCATGATAGATGCATTTGTTAACGGAGTGTTAAGAAAGGGTGCAATATGAGCAGAAAAGGGAATCTTGATATCATATTAAAGAACATGGATACGGATAGAGCCACCAAGATCCTGGCGAGATCCTTGTACAAAGAGCTCGTGAGCAATGGTTTCACCAACAAGGACATCATCAACTTCTCGAAAGAGATGCTCGATCATATGGCATCCGAAATGAGGAAGCAGGCCGAGTCAGAGGCTTCAGGCAAAAAGGATCGTCTGTTAATAGGTTAGCCGAGAACGTATCGTTTCCACTATCTTTTCTGTGACTCCTTGGCAATCAAGGTGTGTCGTATCAACCACAACTGCGTGTTGCGGGACGACGAGCGGCGCCGTATCCCGTGACGCATCCCGCCCGTCCCGTTCTTCCATCTCCTTGAGCACCTGCTCGAAAGAAACCGTCGAGCCCTTTGAGACGAGCTCGTCGTACCTGCGCCTGGCCCTCACCTGCGGCGAGGCGTCGAGGTAGAACTTCAGGTCCGCATCGGGAAACACCACCGACCCGGTGTCCCGTCCTTCCGCCACCAGCGGGCTCTTTTCCCTGAAGGAGCGCTGCAGGCCCAGCAGGGCCTTGCGGACGGACGGGAGGGCGGCGATCCTCGAGGACAGCGAGCTGATGCGGTTCGTGCGGATCCTCGCCGTCACATCCGTGCCGTTGACGAAAACCCCCTGCTCTGTCATCTCGATGCTCGCGCGCCGCACCACCTCGGCTGCGCCCGCGTCATCGTCGATGTCCCCCCGGGCGTCTTCCACGGCCACGGCCGCTGCCCGGTACAGGGCCCCGGTGTCAAGGAAGAGGTACCCGAGTCTCCTGGCCACCTCCCGTGCCACGGTGGATTTCCCGGTGCCCGCCGGTCCGTCGATGGTCACGACCACGTGCTTCATGCCAGTGTCTCCATCAGCTCGAAGAAGCCCGGGAACGAAATGTCCACGCACCCGGGGTCGTCGATGGCCACATCGATGCCGGCTGCCCTTGAGAGGATGTGGAACGACATGGCGATGCGGTGGTCGGAGTACGTCCTGACGGAACCGCGCTCGAGCTTCAGCGGGCCTTCGATGACGAGCCCGTCCGGGGTTTCTTCGGCCCCGGCCCCCAGGGACGCGAGCCCCTCCACCAGGGCCTTGATGCGGTCGGTCTCCTTGACCCTGAGCTCGGAGGCGTCCCTGACCACGGTCCTCCCCTCCGCGAGGCAGGCCGCCACCGCAAGGATGGGGATCTCATCGATGAGCTTCGGGATCTCCTCGCCCTCGATGATCGTCCCCTGCAGGACGGCGCCCCTGACGAGGATGTCTCCCACGGGCTCGCCGCACACCTCCCGGACGTTCTCGAGGGTGATGACGGCCCCCATCCGCTTCAGCACCGGGATGAAGCCGATGCGGGTGGGATTCAGGCAGACTTCCCTGATGAGGGCCTCCGAGCCGGGGGTCGCCGCTGCCCAGACGGCGGGGAAGGCCGCGGACGAGGGGTCACCCGGGACGCTGACCTCCCGGGCCTCGAGCTCCTGCGGGCCTTCGAGGCCGACGGAGTTGCCCCCTCTGGCCAGGGTTGCGCCGAAGTAGGAGAGCATCCGCTCGGAGTGGTCCCGGCTGGGGAAGGGCTCGGTCACTTCGGTGGAGCCCTCCGCCTTCAGGCCGGCAAGGATGATGGCTGATTTCACCTGGGCAGAGGCCACGTCCATCCCGTAGGAGATGCCGGTGAGGCGGCCGCCCCTGACGGCCATGGGCAGGTGCCGGTCCTGCCTCGCCAGGAACTGAGCCCCCATCTTGCCCAGGGGACGCATGACCCTGCCCATGGGCCGGGTCACCAGGGAGCTGTCGCCGGTCATGACGCTCACCCCCTCGATGGCGGCGCAGATGCCGCTCACGAGCCTGGCCGTGGTCCCGGAGTTGCCGGCGTCGAGCACCGTGGACGGCTCGCGAAGGTCTCCCCCGGTGACGAGCCAGGTTCCGCCCTTCTCCTCGATCCGCGCTCCCAGGGCTTCGAGCACGCGCCTCGTGCTGGCCACGTCCTTCGACCCGAGGGCGCCGGAGACGGTCGTGCTCCCCCGGGCAAGGGAGCCCAGCATGAAGGCTCGGTGGGATATGGACTTGTCTCCGGGGACCCGGAGTTCACCGCGAATGTTCATAGAGATCCCTCCACGAGCAAGAGGTCCGAGTTTGGCAATGGCTGCGCCCGGAGTTCACCGCGAATGTTCATAGAGATCCCTCCTGATGGAAGAATAGGTCCTCAAGAGACCTTCGAGGGCACGGGCTTCATCGTTGCCGATCATGCCGGCAATCGTCTCGAGCTCCCGGATGTAGTCCCTGATGAGCTTCAGGATGTGCCCCTTGTTGGCCAGGAAGATGTCTCTCCACATCACCGGGTCAGAGGCCGCGATCCTCGTGAAGTCCCTGAACCCCGCCCCCAGCAGGTCCCGGTGGATGTGCAGGTCGTGGGCGAAGCCCATGGATGCGAAGCTCAGGAGGTGGGGAATGTGGGATATCTTCGCCATGAGCTCGTCGTGCAGGGAAGGCTCCATTTCCACGACCCTGGACCCGCAGGCCTCCCAGAGGGCCCGTACCCGCTCGATGCAGGCGCTGTCCGTCCTGCTTCCCGGCGTGAGGATGGCCACCCTGTCCGAGAACAGGTCTTCCTGGCTTGCCCCGTAGCCCGGGTTCTCCTTGCCCGCGATGGGATGGGAGCCCACGAAGCATGGCCAGAGGTCATCGATGGCCTGCACGATCTCTCCCTTCGTGGAGCCGGTGTCGGTGAGGACCGTGCCTGGGTCGAGATGGGCGGTGAGCTCCCGGGCAACGGGCACGATGCTGCCCACGGGCACGGCGATGACAGCCGTGTCGCACCCGGCGGCAAGGGAGAGGTCGCACCCGCCCCGTGAGATCACCCCTTCGGACAGGGCCTTCTCCACCGTCGCTGCGTCCCGGTCGATGCCGGTGACCGACGCCTTATCAGCGAGCGCCCTGGCGATGGATGCCCCGATGAGTCCGAGGCCGACGATCGCAAGCTTCATAAGACCTTTTCCAGGGCGTCGACAAAGGCCCTGTTCTCTTCGGGCAGGCCCACGGTGACCCTGAGGTAGCCTTCGAGGCCGAAGCTGTTCATGGAGCGGGTGATGATCCCCTGCTTCATGAGCTCCTCGCAGACCTTATCCGAGTCGCGGCCTACCCTGACGAGCACGAAGTTGGTCTGGGAGGGGATGTACGGGAGGCCCAGGCGCTCCATCTGGCCGTAGAGGTAGTCGAGGCCTTCCCAGGTCGTCCTGAGGGTCTTCTCGAGGAACCCGGCGTCGGCAAGGGCCGCCTCGCCGCACTTCAGGGCGAGCATGTTCATGTTGAAGGGAGGCTTGATCCTGGACAGGGTCCCCATGACCGCCTCCCCTGCCATGCAGAAACCCACCCGCAGGCCCGCCAGTCCGTGGGACTTCGACAACGTCGAGGTCACGGCAAGGTTGGGAAAGGAGTCGATGAGGCTGACCGCGCTCAGGAAGTCGCCCCTGCGGACAAAGGCGGCATAGGCCTCGTCCACCACCAGCAGGGTGTGACCGGGCAGGCCCGATACGAGCCTCATGATGTCTTCCCTGCCCAGGCAGGTGCCGGTGGGGTTGTTGGGGTTCGCCAGGAACACGATCTTGGTTCCGTCGGATACCGAGCTCACAATATCGTCCACGTCGATGGCAAGGTCCTTCATGGCCGTGGTGCGGACGGAAGCCCCGCACACCAGCGACGCGATGCGGTAGTAGCTGAAGGTGCACGAGGGGATGACCACCTCGTCGCCGGGCTCGAGATAGGCGCGGCACAGGAAGTCGATGACCTCGTCGGAGCCGTTGCCGGCGATGACCTGCTCGGGCTTGCAGCGGAAGTGGGCCGCTGCGGCCTTTCTCAAGGCCGTGGCGTCCGGGTCGGGGTAGAGGTGCAGCCGCCTGGAGGTCTGTTCGAGGGCCTCCAGGGCCATGGGGCTCGGCCCCAGGGGGTTTTCGTTGGAGGCGAGCTTGACGGGGTTCGCTATCCCGTAGCGCTCCATGACGGTCTCCTTTGACGTCCCGGGCACGTAGGGCGGGATCTTCTGTATCCACGAAGCGGGCTTGGGCTCTTTCAATCGGGCAGTCTCCCTTCCGGGTAGGATCCGAGGACGACGATGTCCCGGGTATAGGATGCGATCTCCTGCATGGCCGCCTTCACGTTCCCGTCCTCGAGGCTGCCCTCGAAGTCGATGAAGAACACGTACTCCCAGGGGTTCTTCTTCGACGGCCTGGATTCTATCTTGGTGAGGTTGATCCCCTTGGCGGCGAAGACCCCCACCGCGTGGTACAGCGCGCCCGGGATGTTCTCCAGGGAGACGATGATGGAGGTCTTGGCCCTTCCCTCCACCGGGAGCATGGTGCGGGAAATCACCCAGAACCGCGTGATGTTCTCCTGGCAGTCGTTGATGTTCTCCGCCAGGACGGTCAGGCCGTAGAGCCCGGCCGCCAGCGAGGAGGCGATGGCCGCGCTGTTCGGCTCGCCCTTCGCGGCCAGGGCCGCCTTCGAGGTGCTCGGTGTTTCCACCAGCACTGCGCCGCGCAGGTGCTCGTGGATCCAGTTCCTGCACTGGGCAAGGGCCTGGGGGTGGGAATACACCGTCCTGATCTCGCCTAAGGGGGAGAGCGAGATCAGGCAATTGCGGATGGGGAGCAGGATCTCGGCGCGCACGAAGAGCTTCGATGCGGACATGGCGTCGAGCGTGCGGTTGACCATCCCTTCGGTGGAGTTCTCCACGGGCACCACGCCCAGGTCCGCCCGGCCGCTCACCACCTCGGCCACCACGGACTCGATGTCCCCCAGGGGCTTTAGGTCGGCGTCCTGGCTGAAGACCGAATGGGCGGCCTGGTGGGAGTAGCTCCCCTCGGGGCCCAGGTAGGCGACCCTGCTCCTCTTCTGGAGCGAGCGGGAGGCGCTGAAGATCCGGGCAAAGATGTCCCCGATCATGGCCCTCGTGACGGGAGGCCTGGCTGCCGAGGCGAGACGCTCGACGATTTCAGCCTCCCGGGAAGGGTCGAAGGGGTCCGCGCCTTCCCGGCGCTTTATCCTGCCCACCTCCACGGAGAGCTCGCAGCGCTCCCGGATGAGCCTGAGCAGCTCGTCGTCGATGGAGTCGATGGCCTTCCTCAGCGTGTCGATATCTCTTCCCATGTCGGTTCCCTGCGTGCATGTCCCTGGCCAGGGGATCTCGTCTCCGTAAGAGTCCTTCCTTGACACCAAGCAGCCCGGATATGCCCGGCATTCCATGCGTTCCCGGCGTACAGCCTAACAGAACAGGATGTGATTTTCAACTCGATGATGCCGCAGCAAGGGGCAGCGTCGATACACCCTGTACCGGCTTCAGGCCATGGAAGGGCATACCTCAAGATTGCCCTTATCTTCTCCGCCCTGTCGGCCGATTGAATAGGAAGGAAGCCGGCCGGTGGTTGACAGAGAACATCCCGATATGAGATAAAGGCTTATTATAATGTTATTTCCATCGGTTTGAGGCGGACAATCCAATGGTGAGAAAACGGGGTTTTAAACAATGATGAGGGTGTGGAATATCTTCACGCGGAATCTGTCTTTTCCTCTCGCTGCGCTCGTGACCTTCCTCTTTGTCTTCTGTCCCGACCGGACCGGGGAGGCCGAGATCGTCAGGTCCCATGCCGGCAGGTCCATGCTCGCCAGGGATGCCGTGCGCATCATCACCCCCGAGGTGATCAGGAGCAGGAATCTGACCCTCGACTGGGACCTCCAGGAATACATCTCGAACCAGTGCAGGAACAACAAGTCAGGACTCGTCACCGTGACCGTGCTCAACCCCCGCACGGGCGATATCCTCGCCCTGTACGGGCGTGACGCCTCCGGGGAGAACTGCAGCCTGGCCCTGGGCACCCAGCTCGCCGCCAGCCTCTTCAAGGTCGTGACGGCAGCCGCGGCCATCGACTATGCCGGTCTCTCCACGAGCTCCATGTTATCGTTCTCGGGCAACGCGCACACCCTGTTCAAGAACCAGATCACGGACAAGAAGAACCGCTGGACCACCCAGGTCACCCTTGCGAAGGCCTTTGCCTCGTCCAACAACGTGATCTTCGGCAAGCTCGGCGCCATGCAGCTGGGAGAGAGCCCGCTGCTGCTCACGGCCACGAGGCTGGGTTTCTGGAAGTCGCCTGCGGTGGACCTCGAGTGTACACCTAGCACGGTCTTCATCCCTGAGACCGACTTCAACCTCGCCGAGCTGGCGAGCGGGTACAACCGCTTCACGAGGATGTCCCCCGTCCATGCAGCCCAGATGGCGAGCGCCGTGGTCAACAACGGCGCCATGATCAGGCCCCGGATCCTCCGCTCCAGCGATTCGTCCATGGAGCAGGTCATCTCAAACGGCACGGCCAGGGACCTGTACGACATGATGTGCCAGACGGTCAGGAGCGGCACCGTGTCCCGTGCCTTCGGCAGCGCCCAGCGCGATGCCGTGCTCAGAGGTCTCTCCATCGGCGCCAAGAGCGGCAGCATCAACGGCACGGACCCGCAGGGCAAGAGGATCTGGTTCATGGGCTTTGCCGAGAACCCGGCCACCGGCGAGGCCATCACCATCGGCTGCCTGGTCGTCCGCGACGGCAACACCCGGGTCGAGTCGTTCGATCTCGCCAGGAACATCATCCGTCACTATTTCTCCAAACCCACGCTCGTGGCAGTGAACGAATGAGAAACGGCACCGTATAGGTATCCGGCCTTGAGGGAGAAGGGAGGCGCTGTGCCGAAGAAGAAAGCACGCGGTCCAGGTGCGTTCCCGCCTGTCTACATCGTGTCCGGGGGCACCGGGACCAGCGGCGAGGCGATCGTGAACACGGTGCTCGCCCAGTTCCCCGATCTCGTCGTCCCCATGGTCACCGTGGGCAACGTCCGTGACGTGGAGGAGATTGTCTCCGTCGTGGAGCAGGCGAGGACGGCCGGCGGCACCATCGTGCATACCCTGGTGGACGGACGGCTCCGGGAGGCGTTGACGAGCCTGGCGGCAAGCCGGGGCGTCGCGGAAGTGGACCTCATGGGCCCGCTCATGGGCCGTCTCACATCCGTTCTGTGCCGGGAGCCCCTCGGCATGCCGGGCCTCTACCGCAAGCTCCGGGCGGAGTACTTCACCCGCATCGAAGCCATCGAGTACACCCTCGAGCACGACGACGGACAGCACCCGCACGGGTGGCCGCAGGCCGATGTGATGCTCGTGGGGCTGTCCCGCAGCGGAAAGACGCCCTTGAGCGTCTACCTGTCCGTCCAGGGCCTGAAGGTCGCGAACTGCCCCGTGGTGCCCGGCATCCCCGTGCCCGACGAGCTGTTCGACCTGGACAGGAACCGGGTCTTCGGGCTCATCGTCGACGCGGACCGGCTCGTGAAGATACGCTCCGAGCGGATCGCCCGGATCGGCATATCGGGCCGGACGCCCTACTCCGACCCTTCGGCCGTCGAGGAGGAGGTGGGCATTGCCAGGAAGCTCTTCCGAAAAGGCGGGTTCCACGTGATCAACATGACCGACCGCACGGTCGAGGCCATCGCCTCCGAGATCGTCAGGCGCATAAGCCGGATCGGATAAAGCCCGGCCGGACCGGGGAGCAAAGGGCTTTTTCCGGGGGCCTCAGCCTTAGTAACTCACCGTAATAAATCAGTTTTCAGCAGCACCTCTTCGGCCTTATCCTTTTTTTCCAGCAAACCATTGTTACTATTAGGGCAGAGGAGAAGAGCGTTCGCAGCGCTTTCGTGCGAGAACGAGAGAAGAGGTGCGGCATGGGAAAGGACCGGGAATCCGGGACGGGCGTGAAGGAAAAGCCCAGGGCATGGCACGCCCTGGGGCGGGAGGAGGTGCTCTCTGCGCTGGGCGTGGGAGAGCAGGGGCTGAGCAGGGAAGAGGCACGGGCACGGCTGGAGAAGTACGGGCCCAACGCGCTTCCCTCTGAAGAGAAGCCCGGCGCTTTAAGGCGCCTTCTCAGGCAGTTCAACAACGTGCTCATCTATGTCCTGATTGCAGCGTCGGTCTTCACCGCGTTCCTGGGCGAGTGGGTGGACACGGTCGTCATCCTTGCCGTGGTCGTCATCAATGCCGTCATCGGGCTCATCCAGGAAGGCAGGGCAGAGCAGGCCATGGAGTCCATCCGCCGCATGCTGTCCCTGAAGGCCACGGTGCTGCGGGACGGCGAGGGGCAGGAGATCCCGGCCGACGAACTGGTTCCCGGCGACATCGTGCTCCTGGGCTCGGGGGACCGGGTGCCTGCGGACCTGCGGGTTTTGTATTCCCTGAACGGGAATGTCGAGGAGGCGGCGCTGACCGGCGAGTCCGAACCGGTGGACAAGCAGGCGGAGCCCGTGGAGGAGGATGCCGCCCTGGGGGACAGGAAGAGCATGGCGTATTCGGGCACCGTGGTAACCAGCGGCCGGATGCGGGGGGTGGTGGTTGCCACCGGGAGCGAGACGGAGATCGGCCGCATCAGCGAGATGGTCTCCCGGGTGGAGACCATCAGCACCCCGCTCCTGCGCAAGCTCGACTCCTTCGGCCAGGCCCTGTCCGTGGTCATCGTGGGTTTTTCCGCCCTGGTCTTCGTTCTGGGCTACTACCTGATCGGCTTCACTGCCGAGGAGATCTTCATGATCGTGGTGGGCCTTGCGGTGTCCGCCATCCCCGAGGGCCTTCCCGCCATCATGACCATCATCCTGGCCATGGGCGTGCAGCGAATGGCCAGGCAGAACGCCATCGTCCGAAGGCTGCCGTCCGTGGAGACCCTCGGATCGGTGACGGTCATCTGCTCGGACAAGACCGGCACCCTGACCCGCAACGAAATGACCGTGGCAAAGGTGGCGGCGGCCGGAAGGACATACTCGGTGAGCGGGGTGGGGTACAGGCCCGAGGGCGAGTTCAGCCTCGAGGGCCGGAAGGTCTCCCTCGCGGAGCACCCCTGGCTCGTCGATCTGGCCCGGGCAGGGCTGCTGGCCAGCGACGCCCGGCTGCGCCAGGATGGCGACTCCTGGTATATCGAGGGTCCGCCCACCGAGGGAGGCGTGGTGGTCATGGCGCACAAGGCGGGCATGAACCGGCAGGACGAGCTCGATGCCCGTCCCAGGCTCGACGAGATCCCCTTCGAGTCCGGCCGGCGGTACATGGCGAGTCTTCACGCGGACCCGCGGGGGGGCTCGATAGTCTATGTCAAGGGCGCCCCCGAGCGCCTGCTCGACATGTGCTCCCAGGAGTGCACCGGTCACGGCACCGGCGCCATGTGCAGGGAAGACTGGGTGAGGTTCGAAGAAGAGCTTGCCGACAGCGGGCACCGGGTGCTGGCGATCGCTGAAAAGCGCCTGGACGGTGTCAGGTCACTTCAGGGTGTCGAGCTGAAAGGCCTCACCATGCTCGGGCTGGTGGGCATCATCGACCCGCCGCGTCAGGAGGCGCTTTCAGCCATCAGGAAGTGCCTCGACGCCGGCATCAGGGTCAAGATGATCACGGGCGACCACGTGCTCACCGCACGCAGCATCGGCGCCTCCATGGGCATCGGCGACGGGGTGCACGCCGTTTCAGGGAGGGACCTCGAAGGGGTCGAAGGGCTTGCGCTGGCGCGCCTGGTGGAGGAGAACGACGTCTTCGCCCGGTCGAGCCCGGAGCACAAGTTGCGCATCATGGAGGCCCTCCAGTCCCGGGGCGACATCGTGGCCATGACCGGGGACGGCGTGAACGATGCCCCGGCGCTGAAGAGGGCGGACGTGGGCGTGGCCATGGGCATCAAGGGCACCGAGGCCACCAAGGAGGCGGCGGACATGGTCCTGGCCGACGACAACTTCGCCACCATCGAGAAGGCCGTCGAAGCTGGAAGGACCATCTACGACAACCTCGTGAAGACCATCCTCTTCATCCTCCCCACCAACGGGGCGGAGTCGCTCATGGTCATCAGCGCGGTCTTCGTCCTCTCCGACGCCATGCCCATCACGCCCATCCAGATCCTGTGGGTGAACATGATCACCACCGTGACCCTGGCCCTGCCGCTCGCCTTCGAGCCGGCGGAGGAGAACATCATGGAGCGGCCGCCCCGGCGGCCCGACGAGCCCCTCATCACCGGGTATCTCCTCTGGCGCATCGCGCTGGTGTCCGTGCTCATCGCCGTGGCGGCCATCGCCCTCTTCAGCGGCCGGATGTCCGAAGGGGCGGGCATCGAAGAGGCACGGACCCTGTCTGTGAACATCCTCGTGGCCGGGGAGATGTTCTACCTGTTCAACACCCGCTTCCTCGACAGCTCGTCGCTGAGCGTAAGAGGCCTGCTGAGCAACCGGCAGGCACTGGTCGCCGTCCTCGTCCTGGTATTTTTCCAGCTCGGCTTCACCTATCTGGACATCGCGCACACCCTGTTCGGCACGGCCCCGCTGCCCCTGTCGGACTGGGCATGGATCATGGGGTCCGGGCTCATGGTGTTCCTGCTGGTGGAGGTGGAAAAGGTCCTGGTCAGGCCCCTTCGCAGGAGGGGGCAGGAGGCTTCGCGCGGGTGACCCGCCTAGTCACGGATTGCAGATGGCGACCGCAGTGGCAGGCTTCCTCCTGGCCTTCCAGGCCACGGGGGCGGATCCGTCTGATGCCCTGATGGTGCCCCTGATGGTGTCGTCGGCAATGCGGCCCTCGTAGGTAAACGGCATCATCCTGCCGTTCACCATCGAGTCTGCGGTGAACCGGATGGCGTCCCCGGTGATCCGGACATCCCGGATGGGTGTTCTCGACACCCCCGTATCGAGCGTTCCGGACGCCTTCTGGTATTTCTGCCCGATTGACAGGGAACAGGGTCTGTCTCCGGATTGGGCGGGTGCGGTCCACTCCCAGGTGCCCGATGCGTTGGCCGGCATGACCCAGTAGTAGACGTTGTGCCCGCTCACCTCTTCGGACTGGTCGGGCTCCCAGTCCCCCATGTCGAAATCGTGGGACACCACCCGCGTGCCGGGCTTGAGCTGGGCGAACAGCCTGGGGCGGAGATTGACGTTGACCGAGGGGAGCAGGTAGAGGGTCACCACCGTTGCCCTGCTCAGGTCGGTTTTGTACAGGTCCTTCTGCACGAACCTCACCCGGTCGGCCACCCCTGCGGCCAGGGCGTTCTGGTTGCTCTCGAAGATGCGGTCGGGGTCGAGGTCGAACCCCACACCCCGGGCGCCCTTTTCCCGTGCCGCCATGATGACGATGCGCCCGTCTCCGCACCCGAGGTCGTAGACCAGGTCCCTGCTGCTCACCTGCGCCATGTCGAGCATCTTGGCTGCAACCTCCTCGGGCGTCGGGACGAACGGCACGTCGAGGTCCTGAGCCCCGATGGCCGCCATGAGCGTCAGGCCCCTGGCATACGACACCGATGCGAGGGATGAGCAATACCCCGCGGTTCCCAGCATTCCCGAGACCGCGAGCGCCAGTATGGTCGGAAAGAAGACATGGTTCTTCTTCATGTGTCAGTTCTCCTTGTGTGGATCGTTCCTGCCCGGTTTCGCCAGGAGCAGCAGGGGGATGCCGGCCAGCAGGACGCCGACGCCGATGAGCGCCCCCGTGCCCGTATGCACCAGGCTCGACTGGAGCATGTATGCGCAGACGCCGCAGAACAGGAGCGGCGTGAAGGGGTACAGGGGGACCCTGAAGGGGCGGGCATCGGTCCCGTCCCTGCGGCGGAGCACGAAAAAGGAGAGCCCCACGAGGAGCAGAAAGAACCAGAAGACTGGGGCGGTGTACTCCACCATCATGGCGAATCCGCTGCGGGACCCTGTTCCCAGGGCCACCAGGAGGAGGGCGATGGCGCCCTGGAGCATGAGCGCGTTCACCGGGGTGTCCCCCCGGCTCCCCCACCTGCCGAGGAAGCGTAAGCATGGGAAATTGCGGCCGAGGGCATAGTTCGTCCGTGCGCCGGTGATGATGGTCGCGTTCATGGTGCTCAGCGCGGCAACGATGACGAGCAGGCTGATGAGCCACGCCCCGTTCTTTCCCAGGGTCTTGTCCATCAGGTCCGCGGCCAGCGCCTGGGAGCTCGACATGGCGGGCAGGCCCAGGCTGGCCACGAAAACGGCATTGATGAGCACATAGAGGGACGTGATGATCCCGATGCTGTAGAGCAGGGCGCGCACCATGTTGCGGCCCGAATCCCGGAGCTCGGCGGAGAGATAGGCTGCCTCGTTCCAGCCCCCGTAGGTGAGCAGCACGAAGATCATGGCCTTGCCCACGGTCGTGCCGCCGGCGGGCGTTGTGTTGTCCGGCGGGGGCGATGCGAAGGTGTATCCCGCCAGGGCAACGAACAGGAGCCCCAATACCAGAGACCCCATGAGCACCCGCTGAGTCCACTTGCCCTGCCTGATGCCGGCTGCGTTGAGCGCGGTCATGGCCACGATGATGGCCCCTGCATAGTACGACGGGGAATGCTCTCCCAGCGGGAGCACCTCGGTGGCGTAGTCGCCGATGAGAAAGGCGACCATGGCGATGGACCCCGTCTGGATGACCGCCATGCGGGCCCAGGCAAAGAGAAACCCCGGGGCGCTGCCCAGGGCCCGGGTGAGGTAGTGGTAGTCTCCCCCGGCATGGGGGTAGGCGGACCCCAGCTCCGCATAGCACAGGGCGCCCAGGAGGGAGATGGCTCCCCCCAGCAGCCAGAGCAGGATCACTGCCCCGGCGCTCCCCGAGCTCGCCGCCACGAGGGAGGGCGTCTTGAAGATGCCCACGCCTACTACGATGCCCACGATGATGGCCACGGCATCGGCAACAGAGAGGGTCTGCCTCGGATCGTCCCTGGACATGTTCTTCCTCCCATGTCTCCTCCTCCGGGTTCATTGAAGGGAAAGGGTTCGTGCCGGGCATGGAACACGGCTCGGCAGACCCGGGCGGAAAAGGTCCTTCGCTTTGGGCAGAAGCCCTCAAGCCGGCACGGGCGCCATAGGGATAATTATATGGCCCTCGCTTCCGTCCGCAACGAACAGGGATATTGCGGCCCCTGACCCCCGGACTTTTGCGCCGTCTGTATCTGGAGAAAACGACAGGCCGTTTGAGAAATCCCCTGCTGCCGTGTTTTCATTTGGAGTACGCCCTTTGCTCCCGCTGCAGGACTTCGAGGGTTCTCCGGATGATCCTGCCCTTCCTGGAAGAGCACGTGCGGGATTGAAAGGCTGGTTCAGGCGACCGGGACCCGCGGGGGGCGAAGGGTCCGGACTTCAGCGGTAGCTCGGCGTGCGTTCCTGGCCGAAGCTGACGAGATCGGGCGACAGGCCGATGTTCACCGTGGCTGAGATATCCCACACCTTCGAGTCGGTCTCGGTAATGCGGTCCGTCGTCTTCGTGATCTGGCCGCCCAGGCTGACGGACTTGTTTACCTGGGCGCGGATGTACCGGTCCAGGGACCAGTCGATCCTGCCCCTGGCGTAGAGGATGGTGGTGTCGACGGACCTGTCCTCGGCCTGGCTGTTCAGGCGTGAGACGGTCGTGTTGAGGTCGAGGTGCCGAGGCACGATCCTGACGGTGCCGGAGATGGCCGACTGGTAGGTGTAGCTCCTCACTCCCGTGCTCTCGAGCAGGGTGTTGGTGAATGAAACCAGGGGGGAGAGCGAAACGCCCTCCGCGGGCTTGATCCCCCCCGCGAGCTTCAGTATGTAGGTGCTGCTGTCGAGGTCAGTGTCGGCTGACCGGTCATCGTGTCTTTTGAGGGTGCACGAGGGGGTTATGCTCCATTTCGGCTGCTCGTAGGCTGTGCCGAAGGTGATCGTGTGGGTCATGTTCCTCGTGGGGTCCGGGTCCTCGGTCAGGTAGTCCATGGTGCGCAGCGAGTAGCTGGTGAAGAACGTCGGCCATCCCTGGTTCGAGAGGGTGTACTTCACCGCTGCGGACCTGGTGTCGGCCATGGGGTTCAGCTCGTAGTTGTCAACATAGTCCCTGCTCTGGAACAGGTTCAGACTGACCGAAGAGCTGGGGAACTTAAGCGTGGAGTTGAAGTTGTAGCGTGATCTGGTCATATCGCTGGAGGGGGTCGATGCCGTCATGAACGCCGGGCCAAGCTGACTGGAGGTGATACCCCAGCTGAGGGTGTCCCAGGTGCCCGAGAGCTGGGTTCTCCATGCGCTGTCGCGGATCGATTCGCTGCCTTCCGAAGCGGTGTCGGTGAACCTCGTCTGGCAGTACTCCGCCTTGAGCTTGAGCAGGTCACCCAGCAGCCTGCTCTCCATCTGGGCGCTCTCTGCGCTTCCGATCACCCCGACCGTCGAGGCCGTCGTACTCTCCGCGCCCTTGCGTATGCCGTCGAGGTGGGTGAGGGACACGATGAGCTTCTCGCCCCCGAGCACGTCCCGGCTGACGCTTCCGCCCGTGATCTTCCCGGCCGCATCGGCAGCGCTGGTGAAGGAGGCCGTGGTGTCATGCAGGGCGAACGCCTGTGCCTTGATCCCGGCTATCTGGGTGTCCACCACCAGGCCTGCCCTTTTCAGGGAGAGGTTGAGGAGGTCGGTGACCGGCAGGGTTACGGTGCCCATGGTGCCGGAGAGCTTGTCATGGCTGAACCTGCAGAGGAAATTGCCGGAGCTCTCGGAGGATGACCCCCGGTGCTCCACTGACCATGCCGCGTTTTCCTTCGGTGTTTCCGGCCTCTGCGTGGCTGTCTGGGGGATGCCGGCGACAGGGGAGATCGGGCGGTTTTCGGCCCATGCTCCTCCCGGCGTGAGCACGAACAGCAGGCAGAGGCAGAGAGCGAGAGGACCCGAGCAGCGCGCCATGTTCACAGCATTCATACCACGTCCTTGCGGCAAAGTTAAGATGCTCCTATATGGGCCCTTATCGAATAAATTCCGCGGATCTTGATATATCGTTGCCCGTTTTCCGGGTTCCTCGAAAAATTACCCGGCATTTCGATTGCATGGGCGAGGCCCTGCGGGATAGTGAGCAGGCTTCGGGCTTATGGGTGGGCAGTGGTTGGAACGATTATTATAATAGGTATGATTCATCGCATGCAGGGAGGGTGATCATGAAGGCAAGGGATGTGATGATACCGATCACGGCGCACCTGAAACCGGGAGACGAGATCCATGCGTTCGCCCGGACGATGAGGAAGCTGAGAAACGAAGACGGGACGTGCGGGATCAGCTCCCTGCCGGTGCTCGAGGATGACGGCAGGCTCGTGGGGATAGTCTCCATCCATGAGCTCCTCAAGGCCATACATCCGCCCTATCTTTCCCTGGAGCACCTGAGCCAGTTCACCTGGGACGGCATGCTCGAGTCCATGGCCCGGCGGCTCATGGGGAAACGGGTGTCGGACCTCATGACGTCGCCCGAGGATGCCGTTGAGGAAGACCGCCCGCTCATGGAATGCGTGAACCACATGCTCAGGCGCTGCATCACGACCCTGCCGGTGGTCGACGGGGCAGGCAGGCTGAAGGGCATGATCTACGAGAGCAGCATCTTTTTCGCGGTGGCCGAGCCGGTGTTCCCGGAATAGGGGGCGCAGGCTCCGGGGCGCCTCGGGCCATACCCTGCCGGGGGCCGGATGGCGTCGTTCATTCCATGAATACGGTGGGATAAAAGAGAGATTTCACCTTGAAATCGAATGAGGGCTGTGTTAGCAAGAGAGCGGTTTCGGGACGTAGCGCAGTCTGGTAGCGCACCTGAATGGGGTTCAGGGGGTCGGAGGTTCAAATCCTCTCGTCCCGACCAATCAATTCCCCAATCGATACGATAGATCTTAAAACCCAACCGTTGAAAACGCTACTTCTTTGGCAGGAACTTCACGCCAGGGATGTTCTTGAAATCCGTATCCTGCGTCCACAGGACAGCATCGTGCATTTGTGCTGTTGCCAGGATGATGCTGCCAGCCATGGGGAGATTATGCTTCAAACCGAGTTTTGCGGCTTTCATCGCCAAGCCGGTATCCACGTCGACCACCTTGCCCCTCTGCATGGCGACGGATGCCTGGAGTGCCGCATTTTCGCCGGATTCCCTGAGGATGACCTTGAAGACCTCGTAAATCGTTATTGATGGAACAACAAGGGAGGCGGTATCTTCCAGTATGGGGAGGAATTGGCCGGCATTCTTTTCGTCAGCAAAGAAAGCAAGCCATCCGGAGGAGTCGACAACGTTCATATCCTGTCTTTTTCCCTCTTGAATTCGGTATTGATTCCCTTCACGAACCCGCGCAGATCTCTTATATTGCGCTCAGGAATGAGCTCAATTCGTCCCTCGTATTCGATAACCTGCATTTTCTGACCAGGCTGGAGACGAAGGGACTCCCTTGCCGATCTGGGGATAACGACCTGGTATTTGGGTGATATAGTTACTCTCTGCACAATGAATCTCCTATCGATACAAAATATGTAATACGATAACTCAATCGATGAGCTGAAGTCGATACATTCTTTGTCATCCATACCTTTGATTGCTTCAAATGCTTGTGGCAAGTTCTGTATTACGGAACGTCGTTCCATGGGGTACCTCCTTGTTTTTTGGTCACGCTTAAAATAAGTTGGTACCCCTTCTCCTCTCTCTGACACAAGTTCTGTTGCATCACCTGAAATAACAGAAAGTGGAAATATACCAATGATAGGTGTATGAAGTTATTTTGTTATATTGTTGTGGAAGGGAGGCACCGTTGTGCCAATACGTTCGATTACTTTGAAACTAGTCATTCCCCGGAAGACTGAAAAAGGTATTCAGGCCGCCAGAGATCTCTTCACAACCCACTGTGCTGTCAACAAAGCCGTCGAGTATTATGAGCAGCATCTCCTGAAGATGCGAGGACAGGGATACCATATTGAAGATGATACGTTCGTTAGCGAGGAAACTACAGGATCACAGCTCGAATCCCTCATCAAGGCAGCCTGCCAAAGCAACGGCAGAAACAGCCCTCTTCCCGGTGATGAAATAGAGGAGATCAAAACGCTTCTGAGGAAACTATACGAGTACATTGTCCCGTCCAGCATTGGGGCCAAGGGTGATGCCCAGCAGGCGAACGCATTTATTAGCCCACTCACCGACCCTCACAGTCGTGCCTTCATAGATATTTTTGATAAGGTTAGTGCTCCGCCATCTTGGCTTGCTGGCATCAGAGAGGGTGACCAAAGTGCATATATAGAAGCCTGTGGTTGGCTGAAGTCACCGGAAGGGAAAGACAGGCTCTGTGCAACCGGGTCTCCTCCGAACTGGGTTAGGAAGGTCCGGAAAGGAGACACAGACTGGCCTGTATCATTTTTGAAGGACTACGAAAAGAAACTTGAAGACATCCAGGGGGTTCCTGTTATCATTAAATCGCTTAGGGACAAGAAGGTACTGCCCCTGTTTGACCCATACCTCGCACCGAAGATCACAGGTAGCCGAGCCGCCCTGACCCCGTGGGACAGACTCGCATTCAGACTTGCTGTTGCCCACCTCCTGTCGTGGGAGTCGTGGTGCAGGAAGACCAAAGAAGAGCATGAAAGACGAAAGCTTGACGTCGATCGATTCCGGCAGCGATATCTTTCCCGCCCAGAGTTACAACGATCAATCGAAATACTTCGATGCTACGAATACGAGCGCCATAAAGAACTGGCAACTCTTGGTCTGGCACCTGTGAAGCCCTTTTTGATCACGCGAAGGATGATCCGCAATTGGCCCGACCTGAGGGAGCGTCTGCGGAAATCCAAGGACAAGAGCCAGGAGGCCCTACTTAAGATCTTGTCCGACCAACAAACCAAGCTTATGGGAAAGTTTGGAGACCCCCATCTTTATTCCTTCTTGATCCGTCCAGAGAACCACCATGTGTGGGAGAAAGATGCCGATGTTGTCAGCCTGGTAACTCACTACAACACTCTCCAGAGGATATTCGAGAGGACACGTTCCGAAGCGATAATGACCCTTCCCGATTCCCTTGAGCACCCCCGGTCGGTCCAGTGGGAGCCTGCCGGAGGGTCGAATCTCAAGAACTACCGGCTCACCGTCGAGGATAACACCATTTATGCTTCTTTGCCGGTTCTCCAAGCCCAGGGAGAGGTTTTTGCCGAGTCAACCCTGAAGATAAAGCTCGCTCCTTCTGAGCAATTCAAGAGCATGGTGATCGACACTAACGGCAAGCAGACCCACCTGACATTCAGCAGCCAGACAGGCGAGCTGTTTACAGGTATCCTGAACTCAGCTGACCTGCTCTTTGATTGTGACTTCTTCCGGCACCATAACATGGAGGCGGTCATCTCGGGCACAATAGGACCGGCATACCTGAAAGTTGTTATAGATATAACCCCGAAGTACCCAGCAGGCTGGGATAGGAAGAGGCCCCATTCGCTCATGCATTTCACCACAGCACGGGGCAACGAGAAGTATGCTGCAAATGTAACTCCTGGTCTGCGGGTTCTCTCGGTGGATATGGGACTTGGGACCTTTGCGGCGTGCTCGGTCTTTGAATTGCGTGACAGTGAGCCCAACAAGAAGTTAGCTTTTCCGGTATGTCACGGCCTGTGGGCTGTACATGAGAGGTCGTTCCTTCTCACCATGCCGGGAGAGGTACCAGATAAAAGAAGCGAGGAGTGGCGAAGGGGCAGGAGTGATGAACTCAGAAAGCTGAGGAGCATGCTCAGCCACTACAAGCAGTATTACCCCCTGAAGGCTGCAGCAGATCCAGACCAGCGTTTGTCGATCATCGATAGCCTGCTTGGTGGAGTCGAGGATAGGCCTGAGCTGGCGTTCAGCAGGGAGATCTTGTCGAGCCTCAAGGCTCACGCCGGGCTTTCTGCCCCGGAGTGGGAACAGCGGGTAGCTGGAGCAATCAAGCATTTTAGGGAAAACTTCGGAATCTTCGTCAAGAACTGGCGGTCAGCCAACAAACCGAGGACACCGGGGAAGATGATGGGCAAGTCCATGTGGGCCATCGATTATCTTACCCGTGTGCGCAGCTTTTTAGTCAGTTGGAGCCTCTCAGGGATGGAGTCCAATGAGATTCGTCGGCTCGACAGAGCTAGAATGGGTGTCTATGCCGGGGGGCTCCTGAGGCACCTCGATGGGATCAAAAACGACAGGTTGAAGACCGGGGCAGACCTCATTATACAGGCAGCTCGGGGAGCTTTCGGAAAGGGCAACCCGTCGTTTTCTCCCTGTCATGCCGTCCTGTTTGAGGACCTCAGTAGATACCGGATGAAGACAGATAGACCTCGAAGGGAAAACTCTCAGCTCATGCGGTGGGCTCACAGGAGCATACCGAGTGAGGTCAAAATGCAGGGTGAAATCTATGGCATCCACACCTGTGAGACGGAGCCTGCTTTCTCAAGTCGATACCATGCTGCAACACAGGTTCCCGGCATTCGATGCCATACCCTGACCAAAGAAGATATGGGCAACATCGAGCTGCGAAAAATAATCGAAACCGAGAACCCCGAGATACAGTGGGGCCGGTTGAGACCAGGGAGCATCGTGCCAATTTCCGGCGGGGACTTATTCGTTTGTTTGAATGCCTCCCATGGGCTCATCACTATTCATGCCGATATAAATGCCGCCCAGAATTTACAGCGTCGTTTCTGGACAAGGCACGCGGAGGCCTACCGTATTCCTTGCCGTCGACTCCTCATTAACGGGGAAGAGCGTTGGGTGCCAAAGAGTATGGGCAAGCGGATCATGGGATCTCTCAAGGGGTACGGGTGGTTGGTACCGACAGACCATCAGAGCGGGTCGTGCCGATGGGAGAACATCACGAGAAAGGAATGGTTGAAGCTCGGAGGGAGTGTCAAGGAGACTGACGGGGAGTCCACCGATGATTTGAATCTTGAGGACGTCGAAGAGTGGCTCCTTGAAGACAGCGGCGAGGTTGTGGTCTTTTTTAGGGACCCGTCCAGCGTGTTGTTCCCGAAGGACCTTTGGTATCCCTCGAAGGCCTTCTGGGGAAGCGTCAAGAGACGAACAGTATCGAAGTTGCTGGAATGCTTGACATTTCAGATAGATTAGGCTTCAATGATTTAAGTGAGATCTATAGGGTCTCCGTCGAGTCAGCCGGTGTGCCTGGATAACGGAATCAGACCGCTGTCAACGGCTGGAACAACTTATGCTGCCTGGGATAATGTGCTCTTTTATGTGTGCAGCGCGAACCTATTGCTAACAGTGTTCTTCAGGGGTGTTCGCGGCGAGCAAGATCTTTGAAAATTAAATAGGAAATAACATCGTTGTGCAAATCGACCGGCCTGCAACTATCATTCTTCCAAGGTTCGCGGAAAGTGGCTTCCTAGCCATGGAATCTTTCATTTCTTTATATCGAGGGGCGCAACGAAGTCCTAGAAGGCAACGTTGTTGGCACATCAGTGATACAAGATATTGCGTACCCCCGCAATCGGCGCAACGAAGTCCTAGAAGGCAACGTTGTTGGCACTAGAGCCCTCCCTTATGCTATCGCCCCGCAGTAGACGGCGCAACGAAGTCCTAGAAGGCAACGTTGTTGGCACACACAGAGGACGGGAAAAGATACTAAGAAGAAGGGGGGGCGCAACGAAGTCCTAGAAGGCAACGTTGTTGGCACTATCCCGGATACCACCGCCCTCTTCAGGGAGACGGGCGCAACGAAGTCCTAGAAGGCAACGTTGTTGGCACATGAGACAGTACCCCGCCCACGCCCGGATCCGCCGGCGCAACGAAGTCCTAGAAGGCAACGTTGTTGGCACCTGGTATCGGCAAAGGTTCGTACAAAGGTCTTGGCGCAACGAAGTCCTAGAAGGCAACGTTGTTGGCACATTTCGCCAGCGGCCAAGCCTGCGGCCGGAATACCGGCGCAACGAAGTCCTAGAAGGCAACGTTGTTGGCACCATGGGAATATCAGAAGCCTCATGCTTGCCGACAGGCGCAACGAAGTCCTAGAAGGCAACGTTGTTGGCACTCCTCATCGCAGATGGCGCGGGCGCGCTCCTTGAGGCGCAACGAAGTCCTAGAAGGCAACGTTGTTGGCACTGCCAGATCCGGTTTTGTTCCTCATTTCTACCTCCAGGCGCAACGAAGTCCTAGAAGGCAACGTTGTTGGCACCTGAACATACTGAACTTGAGCAAATGTGTAGGCAAACGGCGCAACGAAGTCCTAGAAGGCAACGTTGTTGGCACAACCCTTCCTGTGTCGGTGTCTCAGCGCAGGGAAGGCGCAACAAAGTCCTAGAAGGCAACGTTGTTGGCACGCATCCCCAGGCAAAGTATGTCCGCACAACGCTGGCGCAACAAAGTCCTAGAAGGCAACGTTGTTGGCACGACAAGAATGCGGGCGATGAGTGGAGGCGGATCAGGCGCAACAAAGTCCTAGAAGGCAACGTTGTTGGCACTGGCCTGGCAGCCCTGACCGTACGGTAGAGATGGCGCAACGAAGTCCTAGAAGGCAACGTTGTTGGCACAGATGGTATCCGTCTGGTTTTTCCATCTCGGCACTGGGCGCAACGAAGTCCTAGAAAGCAACGTTGTTGACACACGCTGACGATCCTCCGTTGGATGAATAGTAGCAGAGACGTAATGAAGTCCTAGGCCCACAGTTGACAAATGGGTACACTCCAAACCCATAGCCGTACTCAGCTATCCAAAGTTCGATCTCGCCGAAAAGGAGATACGGTCAATCATGAAAGACGAGCTGCTCCCGTTTTTCGAGGTGATCGAAATCAGGGAAGAGGCTGCCGGTGTCTGTAAGAGTTCCGACAATGACATCTTCCTTGCAACTGCAGTGAACACCCATGCTCCTCACCTGGTAACGGGTGACAAAGACTTGCTGGATTTAAAGAAGTACAAATACACCAGGATCTTGACCCCTCGTGAATACCTCGACATGAAGAGATCATAACATGTCAGGCATGGTTGCGGTTGCCATGGAGCGGAGGAGTGTGGCAGTGAATGCCTTCATGCCATCATGAGGAAGAAAAAATGACGCAATCCAGTCTGGCCATCGTTATCGGAGGGGTTCTTCCCGCCATCCTTTTCGGTCTGTCGGGCGCCTTTGCCAAACCCAGCAATCAAGCCGGGATCGGTACCGGGCTGTACATCCTCTGCATCGGCCTGTCCGTGGCAGCGGTTGGGGCGTTCTGCTGTCTCATCGTCCCGGACAGAACGATATCCGTGCGTTCGTGCCTTTACGCCTCGCTCGTCGGCATAACCTGGGCAATGGCGGCAGGGCTCGTCGCATTCGCCCTGTCGAGATACGGCGTTCCCATTTCCAGGCTCGTGCCGGTCTACAACATGAATACCGTGGTGACCGTGCTCATCGGCCTGTGCCTCTTTGCCGAGTGGAGGGACGTGCACACCCTGAAACTGGCGGTCGGGACCCTGCTGGTGGTCATAGGGGGAGCCATTGTCGCACACGCCTGACATGGCGCTGCACCGCGCAGCAGTGTGCATATCGCCTGAGCCTGCAGCAAGCCGTTCCTCACGGCCTCTACTCAACGAGCCCTGAATGGGGCGTCCGGGGAGAACCCGCCGGCTCACCGTTTGCCGAACAGTCCGGAGAGGAGGTCGGAGGTAAAGGTGATGAGCTCAGAGAACCGGTAGTAGATCATGAGCCAGGCTATCTTGGCGTACTCCCTCGTCACCCAGGTGAAGTCCTCTCTGGTGGACCACCAGGGGCTGGCGGTGCGGGCGTGCCGGTCCGGCACGCAGGTGATGGTGTACTGTTCTTCGGGGAACACGTAGGAGCTCAGCAGCTTCACCCTGCGCATGTGGTAGGGGGAGCTCACCACGATGGCCGAGGTGAAGCCGTAGGCCATCATGTACTGCTTTGCCAGGATGAGCTCGATGTGGGTGTTTTCGTGCCAACGGTACTGGGGGTGCTCCTTGTAGGCAAGGATCGACAGCTCCGAGAGCTCTTCCTTTACCGGCACAGGCACCCTGTTGTTGCCGTCGTTCACATGGACGAGCCGGTAGCGGGGCGGGATGAGCAGGACCCGGGAGTAGCCTTCGGAGATGAGCTCATACGCCTCCTTCTTCCGCTCGATGTACTCCTTGCCCAGCAACGGGATGATGCAGTCGGCCTTCCGGGGCGGTTCCTGATACATGAGGTAGCCCGGCGCCAGCTTGAGCAGGTAGTAGGACCCTGCGAGGAGCAGGGCTGAGATGCACAGGGTGATGATGCGTCGCGATCTCTTGTTCACCGCCGGTCAGCCTCCCGGTCGAGGACGCTTCCCCGATCCCCTGCGGGGTGAGACAGCAGGGCACCCCCGAGGCCGGCGGGCGGGAAACGATCAGGTGTGGCGCCCGGTGTCGCGGGCTTCCCGTCCCCGGTGCACGATGACGCATCACTCGTATCGGTTGAGGAAAAACTTAAACGAAGCAAGAGCATCCTTTCTCAAGTTTCCGCCTTGCGATCTTCTTTTCGCCTTCCGTGCGCAGGTGCTGGGAAAGGGGAAGACCGAACCGCCCTGGAGAGGCTTGGATCAATCCCGGTCCCCGCTCTTCCGGAGCCGCTTGAGCCCCCCGGATGGGATGTCTGTCTTACCGTTTGATATCCCAATTCACTGCCCCGGGTCAATTGATGAATTGCCCGGGCCTTTCCGGGGCGCAGGCAGACAGGCCATCCGGTTTCACGGCAGTCCTTCGAAAGGCTCTGAGTCTAATGGTAAAGCGGAGGGAGCCCCGAGGTGCATGGGCAATGTGGGTTAAATTCATGAATGTTGTAGGGAAAGTATTGACTTGTGAATAATATGCCTTTATTCTGCAGGCGTTATTCAATGAGAGGGAATGGTCTGTTTACGGTGAGGGAAGAGGGGGTTCCATGAGCAGGCGTGGACTGTATCTGATCCTTTCAGTCATGGCAGGCGCTTGTCTGCTTACCGAGCCGCCGGCCCTCCTGTCCTGGGACGGCGACCCATACGAGACCGGCGCGGTCCTGAGAGAAAATCTCCTTCCAGCCCAGCAGGGCGACCCGCAGGCCCAGGTGTTCGTTGGATATCTCTACGAGACGGGGCAGGGGGTTCACCAGGATTTCTCCCAGGCCTTCCGGTGGTACTGGAAGGCGGCCGAGCAGGGCAATCCCGTTGCTCAGTACCTCCTCGGCACCATGTACCACCTCGGCAAGGGAGTCACCCAGAACTACGTCATGGCCTACATGTGGCTCGAGCTGGCCGCTTCCCGGGGATATGCGAACGCCCGGGAGATCCGCAGGGTCGTGGCGGCCAAGATGGACCCGGCCGACATCGCCGAGGCCAAGCGCATGGCCGAGGAATGGAAGCCCTGGAAGAAGTAGGCAGCGGACGGAAATATTCTCCTCAACCTTACGCCCGACTGAAGAACAGGCACAGGGTTATCTCTATCTTCGGCGGGGTGTAGAGTTCTCTTCTCGGCTCCCGTATCGGCTTGATGCTGGTGAGCTCGACGGTCATCTCGAGTACGACGTTTCTGAACGTGTTGACCTCGAACAGGGTTGTTTACGCCCTTTTGTTTGAGTGTCTGTACCTGTCGACGAACGTAAGTCACTATTCCATGCCATTGATCAACCCGGACCGGGATTCCGGGGACATATGAATTTGGCCAGGCTGAGACCATTCTGTCCATGACTGAGATATAGCATTGACTTCGTGAATCGTTGCATGGAAAAGGTAGATGGTCGGTCCTGAAGAACCTGATTTTTCTAAACGGGCAAGAGGATCGGCGATCTCCGGGGATCCAGAAGCCAATAAAGAATTGGGGCAACGGTCATATGGTATGCCGCAAATACCCCCGCATGAAAACGACCGCGACTCCCATCCACACTCCCGTTTCCATTAGGTCTCCGGGCACCCCTTCGCGCCGGATGGCATCGAGGCAGTGGTGGATGTTGTCGAGCCTCTTGCATCCGATCATGCTATGGGCGACTTCCGTTGCATCCCTGAGGTTTATTGACTTTGTCTCTCCGTTTCGTGCGTCGACGTAGCTCCATACGAACTGCGGCCTGCCTTCCCGGCGGAGATCCCGCAGAACCTTCAGGATCGGGTGGTCCTCTTTTTCCATATCACGGATCGTTTTGATGTCAACATTATATCCGCCGATCACGGAGAGCAGCACATAGATCAGCCTGGCCTCGTTCTCCAGGTACAGCAGGTTGGCCAGCGACTTCTTCAGCAGCTCCAGATATTACTCCTCCGTGGTGCTCATCTGTGAATGCATGGCGTCCATCCCTACATCCTCCCTTCGGCTATGAGCTGCATGCAGCCCTGGGCAAGGCTCGACCCGGTGCGACGATCGTACTCCGCCAGGACGTGGTGGCAGAGATCGATGGATCTGTAGACCTTGTATATGATCAAGGCGTACTTCAGAAGTTTCTGGTCGCTCAGATTGTGGAGCTCGGTGAAGCTCTTCACATAGATCGCTTCTGCCCAGAGCGTCTGGCTCAGCCTCATATCCTTGTTTCCTATCTTGGAGAAGGGCTTGAACAGCCTCCCGGCATAGCCCAGGAACTTGTGGAACACAAAACCATGCCCCCTCAGGGTGGTGTCGATGTCTGCGAACAGGGGCTGGTTTTTGTAGAGGGGAACGAACTCGACCTCTGTCTGGATGACGAGGGTGTCTTTCAGGACCCGTGGGGCGTTGTCGAAGATCATTTTCTCCGCGCCCTGGACGTCGATCTTGATGAAATCGACATCGCCCAGGTCAGCGATGTCGTCCAGCCGGACAGTCTGGATCTCTTCGGTGCGGATTACCTGCATCAGCTCATCCAAGTTGTCGAACTGGGATGTCAGGGCGTGGTTCGGCTCGAAGATCGACGAGGTCATGCCCGTGTTGGTGATGTAGAAAGGCCTTTTCGACCCGTCCCCGAGAGCGTACGGGAAGAACCTCCTGTTTTTTGCGCCCTGCCCATTGAGCTTGCCGCACTCCTCCTCAAGGGGCTCGAAGCCGGTAACGCACGCGATGCCGGTCGAGAGGAGCTCTTCATACGGGTTCTTGTCGCCGGCGATATCCATTGCCCCGATGTCGAGGATGTGGATCCTGTCCTTGAGCTTTATCTCGAGGGTTGGGGGCGCACTCCTGCTTTCTGCATTGAAGTCGCCGCCGTTTTTCCAGAAACCCGGGTTCAGGTTGTCGGTGGATACGTCGGTGACGGCCGGGTCGGGGTGCGGCTCTGCCTGCATGCGGAAGCGCATCCTGATGAGCTGCCTCCGTCTCTCCATCTCCGGTGACTGGTAGCCCAGCTGCCTGATGATCTCGAGATTGTTGAGGGAAGCGTTGCCGGTGTAGTACGACGAGAAGGCCTTTGCCTTTTCCGTGTATTCGAGGATGCAGGAAACGATCCACTTGGTCGTGTCCGCCGGCACGATGGTGTCGAATCGGGGTGAGGCAGGGAGGAACGGCTCGTCCAAACGAATCCTCGTTTCTGACTGAATGAGGTTGAAGATGGCATTCGCGGTCTTCAGGGACTCGTCCCGCTCCCCGAGCTCGGAAAGGATCCGCACATGGCTGATCAGCCTGGGCAGGGTCACGGCAAGCTTCAATGCCTGCCCTATCTCTTCCCTCGCGCCGAGCAGGCTCGCATACCGGTATGATGCTGCCCTGCCGCCGTCATGTGCGTGCACATGGAGGCTCAATGCACGCTCGTAATGATCCCAACCCGGCAAGCGCATCTCCTGCCCGACGGAGGCATAGGCCTCGAGGAATAACCGCTGGCAGGGCATGGCCTGCAGGTGCTTCATCGAGAGGTCAGGCTCGCTCGAGGAATCAGGTAAGGCGTGCCCGGAAGAAAGCAGACCTTTCTCCTCCAATGCCTTTGCCCTGTCCGGTTTGCAGCAGAAGAGGTTGAGCTGGAACGGATCGAAAACCCTGTTGCCGGGGATGGGGACCAGGATGTTCAGGCCCGGGACGAGATGGTACATCCCGTACCCCAGTGCCATGAAATCGTCTATCAGTGTGGTATTGACGGAGTTCAGATGCTTGAGCTCGAACATGATCAGCGGCGACTGGGTGGACAGGAAATGTTTCCCGCCCACGATGATGTTGTGCTCCTGCCCTTCTGCATCGAGCTTGACGAACTCGATGTTTTCCCAGCCATACTCGTGTGCGCACTCATCCAGGCTCATGAGCTCTATGGTTTCGTACGTGCCGCCCGGAACAGACTCGTCGGTCACGGCGTTCAGCTCGGGGTTGGTGTTCAGGGAGATCTGTGCCGTCCCCTTCTTGTCCGACAACCCTGCCTGAACGAGGGTGATGTTCGCGAACCCGTTCGCCCTTATGCTCTTCCTCAGGAACGAAGCGGTCACACTGGTGGGCTCAAAGGCCCACAGCCTGCCCGAGGGACCGATGAGGGATGCCATGGTCAGGGTATACAGGCCATAGTTGGCGCCGATGTCGATGATGTTCATCCCTTGGCTGATAGCCTTCCGGATGAAGTGGATCTCATCCTCGAACCAGTCCTCCTGCTCTACGAGGATGTACGGGGTCATATGGTCTATGGAGGGAGGGACACACACCTTGACGCCGCCCCTGATGTTCACGTGGAGACATCCGTCATCCGGTTCTCCGGACGGGGGATTCTCTTCCCCTGACTGCCCCTGAGTCGCGTCCTTCAGGGCTTCACGGATCATCTGGAGATTGTGAGCAGCATCCTCGTTGTCCGGCTCGATCTTCAGGACCAGCTCGAAGTTCTCGATGGCCCTGCCTCCGTCTCCCAGGCTCCAGAAGAGCACCCCGAGATTGTTGAGGGCGGAGACGTTCCGTGGGTTGGTCTCAATGGCCTGAACGAATGCCTTCATGGCCTCGTCTACCCTGCCCGTGGTGAAATGTACCTCTCCCTCCTGGGTGAGTGCTCTAGATGCTTCTTCCTGTTGTCCTGTGAGGTTCATCGAGTTCCGTCCTTCTTCCATGTCATCCTCTTCGCTTTCATGCAGATTGGTGGAACAGAATGTATGCCAGATGCTTTTATAGATATCTTCGAGACTGCGGGTGAAGGCGGCGGCATCCATGAGGGGGGATGAGGCCATCTTCCCCCTCAGGCCCGAGCGCAGGGATTCCAAGCGCCCGGCATCCCGGGCCAGCTCGACCGCCTTCTGGACATATTCTTCTTCCGTCCCGGCGATCAGGTCGGCAAGGCCTGCATGGGACAGGATGCTCACGCCGACCCTCGATGCATGGCACATGCCTTCCAGGGCAATCACCGGCACGCCCATCCAGAGCGCCTCGCAGGTGGTTGTGGTCCCGTTGTACGGGAAGGTGTCCAGGGCTATGTCGATGCTGCCGTACAGGGCCAGGTGGTCGTTCTTGGCCTCCACATGCCCCAGACACGTGATCCTCCCGGGTTCGACCCCGCTGCGGGCGAACGCATCCAGGATGAAGTCCCGTGCGCCGGGGTCGGAAAGGACCTTTGCCTTGAGGATCAGCCGGCTTCCGGGGACACGTTTAAGGATCTCGGACCAGACGCGCACCACCGAAGGCGTTATCTTGGACCGGTTGTTGAACGAGCCGAAGGTGATGACGCCCGTCTTGGACCCCGGGGGAGGGCAGACCTCCGGGGCGGTATCCGGCGGCCTGTAGCAGAGGAACCCGTGGGGAAGCCGCATCAGGCCCTCGGTGTAGTGGTGGTCGGTCACACCCGGGGGATCGGAGTACCTGTCTGTGATGCGCCAGTCCATGGCCGGGATGCCGGTCGTGCCCGGGTATCCCAGGTAGGTCACCTGCACCGGGGCGGGCTTCCTCGCGAACAGAGGGAGACGGTTCCCGGCTGTGTGCCCGGCCAGGTCCACGAGGATGTCGATGGCGTCTTCCCTGATCATGGAGGCGACCCTTTCGTCGCTCAGAGAACGGATGTCACGCCAGTTCATCACCATCGTCTGCATGCGCCTGGTCGTGTCGTCCGGGGAGGAGATGTCCGCATAGCAGAAAACCTCGAAGGCGGACGTATTGTGGCAGGCGAGGACAGGCTCGATGAAACAGGCCACGGAATGCGTGCGGAAATCGGGCGATACATAGCCGATACGGAGCCTGCGGCCCGTTGTCCTGTCGTTCAAATGAGGCTCCCCGCAAGCCGGGAGGATTCTGTCGAGCACGCTGCCCATCTCTCTGTGGAGGTCCCGCAGCTCGACAGGGTCGATGGAGTCCTGGTAATGCAGGGTCATGAGGAAGCTGGAGCGGGTTTTTGTGTGACCGGGATCGATCTCCAGGGCTTTCCGGTAATGCCGGATGGCCTCGGGGACCATGCCCAGAAGGGTGAGGACTCCAGCTGTCCTCGCATATCCCTCCCGGCTCCCGGGATCGAGCTCGAAGGCCCTGCGGTACTCGGCCAGGGCTTCCGTGAAGAGCTGCTTCTCCCTGAGGACGTCACCCAAGCTGATGTGGGCCTGCACATACCCGGGTCTGATTTCAAGGGCCCTCCTGATGCAGGCACGGGCCTCGTCAAACCTCCCGAGCATCTGCAGCGACAGGCTGAGGTTGAGGTGCGCCTCGGCGAAGTCGGGGTTCAGCACGGTAGCCTTTCTGAAGTACTCTCCCGCTTCCTCCGGCCTGTTCAGTACGAGAAGGGCACTGCCCATGTTGTTGTGCGCCTCGGCTGATTCCGGGCAGAGCGCCACCGCCTTTTCATGGGAGGCGATGGCCTTGTCGGCCCTTCCCATCTGTACGAGGGTGTTGCCCAGGTTTGTGTGGGCCTGAACGTATCCGGGGTCGATCTCGAGCGCCTTTTCATAGCACGAGAGGGCTTCTTCCGTCCTGCCCAGGTGCTGCAGGGTCAAGCCCAGGCTGTTTAGGCCCTGGACGCTGCCAGGGTCCTTTTCGAGCTCCTTCAGAAAGCATCTCTCCGCCTCGCGGTACCTCCCGGCACCGTAATGAGCCTCTCCGAGCAGGTGATGGACCACAGGGGTTCCCTCGCTCCTGTCCAGGGCCTCGAGGCAAGCTTCCTCGGCCTCCCGGTCCCTGCCCGCACTCCAGTAGAGCCTGGCCAGGCTTTCATACGCGCCGGCAAACCGGGGGTTCAGCTCCAGCGACTTCCTGAAGCACGAGACGGCCTCCTCATGCTCGCCCCTTTCCCAATGGACGGTGCCGAGGCTGTGGAACGTCTCCGAGCAATCGGGCCTGACCCTGAGGGCCCGCCTGTAGCTCCATACGGCCCTGTCGAGCTCGCCAGCCTCCTTGTAGGCATTCGCGAGATTGCGGTAAGCGGTGCCGTAATCAGGCCTGATCTCCACGGCCCTGAGGTAGCATTCGATGGATTCCCGGACTCGTGACACGGCCCTGAGGCACGCGCCCAGGTTGTTGCAGGCCTCCGCGTAGTCGGGTTTGAGCGCGACGGCCTCCTGATAGAAGGAGATTGCCTCTTCGTGTCTTCCCATGCCGCTCAGCGTATTGCCCATGCTGCAGTGATACTCGGGGGCCCGGGGCCTGACGGCCAGTGCCCTTCTGATGTGTTCCTCGGAGGATGCCAGCTCCCCTGCCTGGTAGCACAGCACGCCGAGCAGGTGCAGCGCATCCGGGTGATCAGGGGTCCGTGTCAGGATTTGCCCGTAGAGATCCCGTGCCTTGTCGAGGGCACCGGAGGTGTGGTGCCTGAAGGCTTCGGCAAGCAGGCCTGCACTCTCGCCCCTGTCCCTTGTACGGTCTATGGAAGGGCCCTTACCTGCTTCCGCCCTCTTCGATGCCTTTGTCATGCGTTCACCCCGCTCTGTATAACTAATGTGTTCACCTGTCTTTTCATTCGTTCCGATCCCCCGTGCTCTCCATCTCCCGCAGGTTGATCCTGGCATCCTCGTTGCCGGGATCGAGTTCGAGGACCCGGATGAAGCATCTCGCAGCCATGCCTGCATTGCCCGCATGCCAGTAAAAAATCTTTTTAGTTGCAGAAAAGCAAGAAACATGCCCCTTCTTTGGGGGATTAATTGTATTGTAATATTAATGAGTTAAAAAATATTTCTGGGATCGGCATCGTGCGGTCGCGTCCTTATGTCAAAATATTGGCCTCTTGGGAATGAGATCGTCAGTCGGCACCACGTCCATCCCCTGTAGAGGAGATGGTCCTTGTCCGGGGATATCCCATGACTCGCCCTGAAAGTACATGGAAGAAGAAAGGAATCATCATCTGTGACGATGCCGAGGCCTGACCATGGAAAACAACGAACGCCCCACTCTTGACGCGGTCCTGATCGTGAAGCGTGCAGGATCGGCGGCGGCCCTGCCCGATGTTGCCGAAGCGTGCGCGGAGACCGCCCGGAGGTTTCTGGATGCGGGGGATGTGCTCCTCGCCGGGAGGCTTGCGGATGCGGCCATGAGGATTGACGGCGCCCTTGCTTCGGCATGCCTGGTGCGGGCGGATGTCGCGCTCGCGTCCGGGAAAGGGCACTGCTGAACGGTGCCTCCACGCACCTGGTCGAGGAGAGGGTCCGCAGGCTCGAGGGGAAATGACAGCCCGGCGGCATCCTACCCCCCGGTGCGGGAACGGATTGTTGCCTTCAAATATATCGGTGATTTTTTGTTAAAGTATCTTCACGCCGTGACGATAACAATAAAAGAATTAAAGAAAACCATGAAAGGAGGTCGATGATAACCCTGTCAGATCGGGACAGAAAAACCGATCGAGTAAAAAAACATATTGGCCAAGGAAGGCCAAAACAAAAACATCAATCAAGGAGGATTGAATTATGGCACTTCGTATCAATACCAACGTAGCGGCACTCAACGCACACCGTCAGTTACTCGGGACCGAATCCAGACTCAGCATGAGCATGGAGAAGCTCTCCAGCGGTTATCGCATCAACCGCGCGTCCGACGACGCAGCAGGTCTGTCCATTGCCAACAGGCTCCGCGCAGAGATCCGCTCCCTGACCGTTGCCTCCAGGAACGTGACCGAGGGCAGGGCCATGGTGTCCATCGCAGAAGGCGCCGCAGGCCAGGTCGAAACCATCCTCGAGCGTATGAAAGAGCTCGCGACCCAGGGCGCATCGAGCAATGCAGCCCAGGACATCAGCAAGCTGAACGCAGAATTCAGCGCCCTCAAGGAAGAAATCACGAGAATCGTGAACGACACCAAGTATCAGGGTGCCACTCTGCTCAAGGGCTTCGGCAGCTCGGTGGACACGAACTCCACGGTCAACACCGTCGCCGCCTTGGACTCCATCGCCCTCAGCGGCGCATCCGAAGGCACCTACAACATCACCGAATCAGCGTCGGGCGCGTGGAGCATTGCAGGCCCGAACGGCGTTACCCAGCAAATCACTGTGGACGACGGCGGGCCGCAGACCCTGAACTTCGATGCACTTGGCATCACCATCAACCTGAACGCGTCCTACGCCTTCGACACGACCGATGGGGACTTTAATGGCACGACCATCATAGTCGAAAGCGGCAGCGCCCGTTACCAGGTGGGCTCCGGCAACGCCAATGGCGAGGACAAGATCGACCTGGCCATCAGCAGCCTGACGATTGCGGACCTCGGCCTCGATTCAACCGACCTCGCCAGCCAGACCAATGCGGCTGCCGCCCTCACGGCCATCGATAGCGCCATCGACGCTGTCGGCGTCGTGCTCGGCAACATCGGTGCGGTCATGAACCGGTTCGACTACACCTACTCCAACCTGCAGGTGAGCATCGAGAACTTCTCGGCCTCGCAGTCGGTCATCAGGGACGTCGACATGGCAGCGGAGATGGTCAGCTTCACCAAGAACCAGATCCTCCTCCAGGCCGGCACATCGATGCTGGCGCAGGCCAACATGTCCTCCCAAAGCGTGCTGAGCCTGATGCAGTAACGAAGTGAATGCCGAGCGGGTCATGGGCTCGCCCCATGACCCGCAACGCTGAAAGGCGGGTGTGGCCATGAGGATAGAGAGCATGAGAACATTACCAGTGGATCCTGTCCGGGTGGAAAGATCCGGAGGGGGCTCTGCGGCCATTGCCCAGGTATCCCCGCATCACACGAAGGAAGCTGCGCAGCCCAAGGAAACTCTTCAGAAAAAGACCCTGTCTGCCGATGATGTCCAAAGGGATATTGAGGCGATCAACGATCAGCTCGAAAGTATGAACAGGTCCATCAGATTCAGCATCGACGATTCGTCAAAGGACGTCGTGGTGAAGGTGGTGAACAAGGATACCGGAGAGGTGATCAAGCAGTTCCCGCCCGAGCAGGTGCTGAAGCTCAGAGAACGGCTGAACGAGATGGCCGGACTGCTCGTGGAAGGGCAGGTCTAGGATCAGCAAAGAGGTCAGGTCTCGGCATGCATCCCGGGACCTGGCTGTTTTCACTGAAGAGTAGTGGGGGACCCAATGGCATCAACATCGTTTATCTCCGGTATGGCGTCCGGTCTGGACTGGCAGACCATGATCAACCAGCTCATGCAGCTCGAGCGACGGCCTGTCACGCTCCTCGAGGGCAATAAGTCCGACCTCAGCGACCGCTACGATGCCTGGTCCGACGTCATTTCCAAACTCTCGACACTGAAAAGCTCCGCCTCCGCGCTCTCGTCCGCCGACGACTTCAACCTCTTCTCCGCGAGCGGGTCCGTCACCGGCTCCGATGCCGACGTGAAAGACCTTCTCAAATACGCGGTGGGGTCCACCGCGTCCGAAGGCACCTACAACATTACCGTGAACAACCTTGCGACGGCGCAGAAGATCGCCTCCAAGAGCTTCAGCTCCACCACAACCGACCTGGGGCTCACTGGCGACCTGATCATCAACGGCCGCTCCGTGAGCATATCGGATTCCGACAGCCTTTCAGACATCCAGTACAAGATAAACAGCCTGAACTCGGGGGAACACCCCGCGGGCGTCACGGCTTCCATCATCTCGGTGTCCAGAGGCGAGTACCGCCTGAGCCTCACCTCGAAGGCCACGGGGGCCGATGGCCTCTCCATCGCCAACGGCTCAGGCGATGACATCCTCTCTCAGCTGGGCCTTGCCGACGAAACGCTTTCCCTCAGGAACGGCATCGCCGGCGGCGCCCGGTCGTGGAACCTCTCGAGCTCCTCTGAATCGGTGGGCGGCCTGCTGGGGCTGTCGAACGCGGCCTCCGGCACGGTGACGGTAAATGGGATCGACGTCTCCATCGACCTTTCAGAAGACTCCCTGGAGGAGATCGCCGACAGGCTCACACTGGCGGGCATCAGAGCGTCCGTCGTCACGTCCGAGGAGGACGACGAGACCGTGTACACCCTCCAGATCGAAGGGGTCGCGGGCGCGGAGAGCTTCGACGACCCGGACAATGTGCTCCAGGCCCTGGGCGTGCTGAAGCAGGGATTTTCGGCAGTCACAGGGGTCACCGGCTCCGGGAAGAACACAGCGGACGGCACGACGATAACCGGTGACACGCTCCTTGCCGACATCGACGGGTACGCCACCTGGACCCCGGGCGACACCATCTCCATCGGCGGGGCAGACCACTCGGGGAACCCGGTGAGCGCCACGTTCACCATCGAGGCAGACTCCACCGTCGACGATCTCCTGGCAGCCATCGAGGCGGCCTACGGCGGCAACGGCGAGGTCTCTGCCTATCTGAACGGCGATGGGGCTATCGTGGTGGAGGACAACACCTCCACGCTGCCCTCGAGCCTTGCGCTCACCCTCTCAGCGAACATCCAGGACGCCGGCTCCAGCCTCGCATTCGGGTCGTTCACCCTCTCCACGGTGAGGAACCGCGAGATCGTGGCCGGGGAGGACGCCCTCATCACCCTGGACGGCGTGAGCATCACGCGCTCCACGAACAAGATCAGCGACGTGATCGCCGGCGTGACGCTGGACCTTGTCGGCGCCGACGAAGACGCCACCGTCACCCTCAATATCACCCGGGACACCGGGGGGGTGAAGAAGCTGATACAGGATTTCGTGAACAGCTACAACTCGATCATGACCTATATAGAGGAGCAGCAGACCGCGACCGTCTCGGATGACAAGGAAAAAGCCAAGACAAATCCCCTCTTCGCAGATTCATCGCTCCGTACGATCAAGAGCACGCTGAGGAGCACGATCATGTCCGCGGTGAGCGGCATCGATTCGACGCTGACCCACTTGAGCCTTATCGGGATCAGCGTCGACAAGAAAGGCCAGCTCACCATCGACAACGACAAGCTGGACGGGTATCTCGAAACGAATTTCCAGGACGTAATGAACCTCTTCACTGCCCAGGGGACGAGCACGAGCAGCGACCTCACCTACGTCTTCTCAAACAACGACCTGGACGAGGGTGACTATGAGGTGGAGATCACCCAGGCAGCGGAAAAGGCCACGGTGACCGGGACCGGGTTCGGGGGAGGCTCCCTGGATGCGGACCTCACCCTGACCATCACCGACGAAGCGGGCCGCGTGGCGAATATTTCCCTCTCCGCGGGGTGGGGGATCACCTCCATCGTGAACGCCATCAACTCCGAGCTGTCACGGGACTTTCAGGAAATCCGCGTGGGGGAGAACCGATACTACTCCTCCAGCGGCGCCGACCCGGACTTCATCGACGCGAACACGACCTGGGCCAGCGTCTACGACTCGAACGGCATGAACGCGGGCCTGGAGGACGGGAGCACCATCATGTTCTCGGGCACGAACAGGGCCGGCAAGGCTGTGAGCGGGAGCTACACCATAACGGATGCGGACACGGACAACGTGGGCGGCCTGCTGAGTGCCATCGAGAGCAAGTTCGGCACGGGTTACGACGCCTACATCGATCCGGAAGGACGCATAGCGATCAAAGACACCGTCACAGGGGACTCTAAACTGACCCTGACCATAAATGCCACGGCGAATCTCGATTTCGGGGCCATTGACGTTGACCCCTCCGGTGCAGACGGTTCCCGGGAGGGGAGATACCGCATGAGCATCACCGCCGAGAAAGTCGGTGGCGAACTGAAGCTCTCCACCGACGCCTATGGCGACTTCGGCTTCACTGTTGCCGTCTCGGGAGCCGACCCGAATCCCTTCGGCATCACCGAAACGACCTACACCGGAAAGGATGCGGCCGGAAGGATCAGGAAATCAGGTTCTGAAGACTGGATGACCATGACCGGGGATGGGCAGACCCTGACCGTCGATGGTGACCAGGCCGCCAAGGGCCTGACCTTGAGATACACGGGCACGGGAGGCGATCCGCTGAGTCCGGTGACGCTGGACTTCTCCTTCATGAAGGGAGTGGGCGCGAAACTGGACCGCGCGATCCACTACATGACGGACAACCTCGACGGCTACATAGTGGACAAGCAGAAATCCCTGAAGAACCAGATGGACAGTATCGATAAAAAGATAGACAGGATGGAAGTGAGGTTCACGAAGTACCAGGAGAGCCTCATCGCGAAGTTCACGCTGATGGAGAAACTGCTCTCGCAGATGCAGTCCCAGCAGTCCGCCCTGTCCGGCCTGCTCAGCAACTACAACAGCTAGAAGGATCACCTGTTCCAGGCATGGCAAGGGGATGCCGGTCTTGACCGGCATCCCCTTTATGTTGTGTGCCGAGTGCGTTCGACAGCCCAACCGCCTTGTATGAACCCGCAGGCAGGGTGGTGCGGGAGGAGGGTCGCTGTAAGGCGCCCCCCCATCCCGTTTCCTTTGGAACGCTCTAGTTGCACCCCGCCTCGGAGATGCCGAAATCCGCTGCGTACACGATGACCTTTGTGCCGCCCATGTTCGCGCTCTTGAAGTAGGAGCACTTCAGCTCGGGCTGCTTGTTCTTCGCCGGGTTGGGCCACAGGTAGCTCGCCCACCCCGAGCCGGTTTTGTGTGCCTTGTGCTTCATCTCGGCCCCGAAGTACTTGCCCGCCGCGTCCTTGATGGCCGTGCAGTCCTTGCCCACCAGCTCGGGGGCGACCGGGTGCATGAGCACCACCGCGCTCATGTCCGTGACGTACACGTACCCGGTGCCGTCGCCGAAGCGGTATGACTTCAGCTCGTCCAGGGCAGCCTTGCCCTTGTTCTCGATGACCTTGACGCCGTAGTTCACCCCGTCCATGAGCACCTTTCTTTTTGCCGCGTCGTCCGCGAACGAGGATGCGGTTATTGCCAGGACCCAGAACACCAGTGCTGCAGCCGCGCCGAAAACCTTCCCTTTGCTCATATCCTTACCTCCATGTTGTGTGTTCCTTCGTGCTGTGAAATGACCGGAGGCTCTTTCCGTCATGTCAAAGAGCGATCGTGCATGACCGGGAGAGCTGTACGTAAGGATACCTATCGACAATTGACGAAAATATATGAGTATTATTGATGTATCTAAATAATAGGGAGCGAAATGAAGGTGTTAATCGCTGTCAGCACCACCGGGGGAAATACGGTGGACCTTGTTCCCTGTCCTGAGGACGATGTCGCCCCGCTCGTCCTCTTCCATCATGAGGGCGAGGATGTAGTAGGCGGCCCGGGAAAAGCGCACCTTCATGTCGTTGAGCACGGTGCAGTACATGACGTTGCCGTCCCCGATGCACAGGGTGGCGGGGTCGAGGTCGTGGAGGGACCCCGTGTTCAGGAGCACGGCGAGCCCGGTCTCGGGCTCGCCCCTCACCGAGGCGACCACGAAGGGGGTATCCTCCACCTCGAGGTAGCACATCTCCTGCTCGAGGACGATGCGGTACCTCCCATGCTCATCCTTCTCGAGCGCGTTGCAGAAGTATTCCAGTACCAGGGGGTTCACGATCTCGCGGCCCTGATAGAACCACTTGCCGTCCTTGTCTATGCTGATCCTGCACGATTCCGTGACATCCCTCATTCCGCTGCGTTCCATTGATCCGCTCCCTCGTTTTTGATTCCTTCTTTAAGATAATACATGTTTCCCCCGGAAGCATCAATACGCCTTCGCGCTGATTACGGATTGTTGATTACTCGGTCGGACTATGTTAATCAGGCTGAATGTCATATACATACACCCGGTGACAAGGGGAGGCTATGGCGAAAGGCGACAAGCAGGAAATGATCATCGACGCGGCGCTCGAGGTGTTCCGCGAAAAAGGATATGCCAATGCCAGGATGGCGGACATCGCCCGCAGGGCAGGCGTATCGTACGGCCTTGTCTACCACTATTTCGGAAGCAAGGAGGTCCTGTTCGACCTCATCGTGGAAACCTGGTGGAACGACCTCTACACCATGATGGACCGCGAAAAGAAGGCCACCGGCGACTTCAGCGACAAGCTCATCCATATCATCCAGTTCTTCCTGGAGACGTACGTCCAGAGGCCCAACCTCATCTCCATCTTCGTGAGCGAGGTGTGCAGGAGCTCGGTTTACCACACCGAGGAAGGCCTCTCCAAGTTCCTGAAATTTTTCAGCCTGTGCGAGGAGATCATGCTCGAGGGCCAGAAGAGGGGGCTGCTCAAGGAGGACGTCCCCACCCACCATCTCACGTACATATTCTACGGGGCCATCGAGACCTTCATCTCCGTCATGGTGCTCGGCAAGGAGCCCCTCACGAAGAAGCGGCAGGAGCGTGCCGTCCACGCCATCATGGAAGTGTTCATGCACGGCGCAAAGGCGTAACGACAGCGCCCCTCTGACTCGCGTCTCTCGAGGCAGGCCTTTTGCCACAACGCACAGGGGAAGGGAAGGCGATGAAAGGGAACAAGGTCATCATCTGTGCAGCGCTCGCAGGCCCTGCAACCATGAAGAGCCAGAACCCGGCGGTCCCCTACACGCCGGACGAGTTCGCCGAGGAGGCAGCCCGGTGCTTTCAGGAGGGGGCTGCGATGGTGCACGTGCACGCCCGGGACGACTCCGGCATGCCCACCCACGAGATCGACCGCATCAGGGCCACCCACGACGCCATCAAGGAGAGGTCCCCGGAGCTCATCGTGAACCTCACCTCTGCCGTGGGCTTCGGCAAGACACCGGAGCAGCGGCTCGCCCAGGTCATGGCGGTCCGTCCCGAGGTGGCGTCGCTCAACACCAACTCCATGAACTTCAGCCTGATCGACCGGGGCACGGGCCGCATCGTGGCCGACCACGTGTTCGAGAACACCTTCACCATGCTCCAGGACTTCGGCCGCGCCATGGAGAGCGCCGGTGTCAAGCCCGAGATCGAGTGCTACGACATGGGCGGCATCGACAACACCCTGCTCATCGCCAGACAGGGCATCTTCTCGACCCCCATGGTCTTCAACTTCGTCTGGGGGGTGGCGGGCGGCCAGCGGTTCCGGCCCGACGCCTTTGCGGCCATGGTGCACGCGCTGCCCCAAGGCTCGGTGTTCACCACCTGCGGCATCGGCATCGAGCAGTTCCCGGCGGTCACCATGTCCTGCCTCATGGGCGGGCACATGAGGGTGGGCCTCGAGGACAACATCAGGGTACCTGGGGGCGCCCTTGCGAAAGGGAGCTTCGAGCAGGTGGCGCACGCCGTGAAGATCGCCGCCCTCCTCGACCGGGAGCCGGCCACGCCCGCGGAGGCCCGCGAGATCATGGGCATCAGGCGCTGACGGCGCGAAGATGAAGAGAATGGAGAGGCTCATGACGTGCCTGGCGCTGTTCGCCACGGCCGTGAGCACCGCTGCATGGGCGCAGGGTATTACCCGGTACACCGTCAGGGAAGGCGATTCCTACGCCCGGATCACGGGCCTTTACCTCCCCCTGACCGACGCGTACACCAATAGGGAGCTCATCGAGGAGATCATGAGGATCAACGGGATGGATTCCCGGGCCCTGTCCGTGGGCAAGGCGCTCAAGGAAGAGGGCGCGCACCTCTAGCCTCTCTCTTTCTACCGACCTTGATGCTCTTTCCCCCGCCGTATCCGGAGGCAAGGTTTCCAAAGGGGAAGCCGAGAGCCGGATGGACCCAGCGCTTCCCGTATCCGTCACTCGACCGGCCGACGCCGGCATCAGGTGTTCTCCCCTGCCTGACGGTTTACTTCAATCCTTTCACAGGTTAGAATCAGCCATGGATCGCTGGCACCTGTACGTGGTACGCACCATCGACGGCTTTCTCTACGCCGGCATCGCCACCGACGTAAGGAGGCGCTTCAAAGAGCACCTCTCCCAGGGGAGGAAGGCTTCCCGGTACCTGCTCGCCCACAAGCCCCGGGAGCTGGTCTTCTCCATGGCGGTGGGGGACCGGGGCCTTGCCCTGAAGGTCGAGTATCGCTTCAAGAGGCTCTCGAAAGGGGCAAAGGAACGGATCGTTCAGTCGGGGCGCATGGCGTTCGACCGATCTTCCGGGAGGATCGAGCCCATAGAGACGCATCCGAGAGCTGGTTCCCGGGAAACACTCGTGATATCAGGTGATGATATGAACGCAAAGACGGTCTATTCGACAGAGCACGGGCGGATGTGCCCGGAGTGCGGCCGCCCCGCTTCCGGCTGCATCTGCGCAGACGGGAAGCAGGCCCCCAAGGGCAGCGGCACGGTCCGTATCGGGCGCGAGACCAAGGGGCGCAAGGGAAAGGGCGTCACCGTGATCACGGGCCTGCCCCTTGACGAAGACGGTTTACGCGCCCTGGCAAAGGAGCTGAAAGCCAGGTGCGGCACCGGCGGCACCGTGAAGGGCGGGGTGATCGAGATCCAGGGGGACCACCGCGCGGCCCTCGTGGATGAGCTGAAGAAGAAGGGATATCCGGCCAAGCTCTCCGGCGGGTAGGGAGCGGCGGAAGGGCGCCATGCCCGCTGCAAAATATTACCACTACCAGAAAAGATGTACTTCAAATTCATTTTGTGAGGCTTCGCCACTGTAGTACTAGGAGGTTCATGACCTCAATAGCACATGCTTCCTTTCCAGCATATTCTAGCTAGAGGACATCCTGCAGGCACTTGATGGCGCAGAACGCGCCGCACATGGTGCACACGTCGTCGCGGCCGATCTCGCTGGACTCTCTCAACGCACGTGCCTTGTATGGATCCAGGCAGTTCTCGATCTGCGCCTCCCAGGCCAACGCCTTGCGCGCAGTCGCCATGGCCTTCTCCCTCTCCCGGGCATACGCCATGCCCCTGGCGAGGTCCGCGGCGTGGGCCGCGATCTTCGAGGCCACCACGCCCTCGATGACGTGCTCCACCGTGGGGAGCCTCAGGTGCTCGGCCGGGGTGACGTAGCACAGGAAGTCGGCGCCGAAGTAGGCCGCCAGCGCGCCTCCGATGGCCCCGGCTATGTGGTCGTAGCCCGCTGCGCAGTCCGTGACCAGGGGCCCGAGCACGTAGAAGGGCGCGCCCTTGCACACGGACTTCTGGAGGCGGATGTTTTCCTGCACCATGTGCAGGGGCACGTGGCCCGGGCCTTCGATGATCACCTGCACACCCTTGTCCCACGCCCGCTGGGCCAGCTCGCCCAGGATGACGAGTTCGGTGATCTGCGCCCGGTCGGTGGCGTCCGCCGTTGCGCCGGGCCGCATCCCGTCACCCAGGGAGATGGTCACGTCGTAGTCGGCCAGGATGTCGAGGATCTCGTCGTAGTATTCGTAGAGCGGGGACTGCCGGTTGTTCTTCTCCATCCAGGACACGAGGAAGGACCCGCCGCGGCTCACCACGTCGAGGACCCGCTTCTGGGACTTGAGCGCGCTTACGGCCTGGAGCGTCACGCCCGAGTGGATGGTCATGAAGTCGACCCCTTCCTCGGCCTGGTTCTGCACGGTCTTCAGGAAGTCGCCGATGGTCATGTCCGTGATGTCCCGCCTCGACGAGCTGAGCTCGAAGGCGGTCTGGTAGATGGGCACGGTCCCCACCATCACGGGCGACTGCCGGATGATCTCCCGCCGGATGTCGATGATCTCGGAGCCCAGCGAGAGGTCCATCACCGCATCGGCCCCGTAGCGCACGGCTGCGTGGAGCTTGTCGATCTCCTCGGCCATGCACATGTGGTAGGGGGACGAGCCGATGTTCGCGTTGATCTTGGTCTTCAGGCCTTTTCCCACGGCCCTGACGTGCTCGAGGGTCTTCGTGGCGTTTTTGGGCAGGGCGATGGTGCCTTCCGCCAGGCCTTTCCGGATGACCTCGGGGTCGATCCCCTCGTGGCGCGCGGCGCCTTCCATCTCATGCGTGATGATCCCTTTCAATGCTTCAGTTCTCTGTGTCATAGCGTCTCTCCAGTATGGCGTGCATGGCCCTCATCTCTTCAGCAGGGTCGGCTGCATCGGCAACGGCGCCGATGCATGCGGCACAGGCAAGGGGTATGCCTGCGAGATCTTCGAGCCGTTCACGGTTGATTCCTCCAATGGCCACCACCGGGTGCCGGGACTTCGAGGCGGCTTCCCTCAAGGCCTGGACACCGGTGACGGGCCCGTGGTCCTTCTTCGAAAAGGGCGTGAACACCGGGCCGAACCCGATGTAGTCCACGGGCTCGTTCCCCGCCTCCTCCACCTGCGCCAGGCTGTGGGTGGACAGGCCGATGATCATCCGGTCCCCTGCGAGCGCCCTGGCCTCACCGGGGGGGATGTCCCCCTGGCCCAGGTGAAGGCCGTCCGCATCCGACAGCAGGGCGATGTCCAGGCGGTCGTTGACGATGAAGCGTGTCTGCGTCCCTTTCGTGATCTCCCTCATGGCGCGCGCCGTCCTCAGAAAGGCCTTATCGCCGCCCTCCCTGAAGCGAAGCTGAACAGCGGGTAGCCCCAGGGAGACGGCCATCCCGGTCATCCTCTCGTATCCCAGGGCAGGCGCGGTGAGGATGAGGTAGAGGCCAGAGGCCAGGGGCTTCCGGTCCGAAAGCACCATGTCCCGCTCGATCTGGTAGCACTCGTACCTGAGCTCCTTCATGAGGCGCGAGGCGTTCAGGTGGTCCAGCTTCAAGACCTCCTCGAGGACCCTCAGGCCCTCCTGGACACGCTTCATGTTGGATCTCAGGATGTCCCCGAGGGACGACCTTTCTTCCTCGAGCAGGCCCTTCGAGGCGAACCCCACGTCGCCCCGTGCGTCCCGGGAGGGGATGAAGAGGGAGGAGTCGAAGGCCGAGGCCAGCCGGTGCCGCACGTGCTTGAGCCTCCCCTGCAGGGCGGCGTCGTCGCGGCAGTAGCGGAAGACGTCCTCGATCACCCTCAGCCCCTCGGTGACCCGGTTCAGGTTCGCGTCGATGATCCTGCCTGTATCCCTGTTCATGCCGTGATCTTCCCGGGCATCTCGCGGGCGGCCTTCTGTCCGGACGGGAGCATCCCCCCGAAGACCGGCCCCATGCGACAGCCTCCATAGACTTGGTTTGCAGCCATCCCGGACACGTACAGCCCGGGGAATACCTCTTTCGCGTTCTCCACGGTGTGCAGTTCGCCTGCGTGAGCATCCATGGAGCATTCTCCCATGATGCCGCCGGTCCCGGTGTCGAGCCTCACCCCCATCTTTCTCCTCGATGCCACGGACCGTTCCAGCAAAAAAGCCGTCCCCACGACATGGAGACGGCTGAACTTCCATTCTGGAATCTTTCTCTTCCGAACATGCTCATTCTCCCTTCGCTGGCATTACCCAGATCAGGTTCAATGGGTATGATCTCAGGCTCTCGACAGAACCACCCCATGTAAAACAGGTGAATATTTGTATACCATCGAATGTTCCGGCGTCAAGGAGCAAACAGCCGGTCCCGTGCACCCGCTCCTCGAGGAATGCCTGGTGAAGCGAAAATATGGGTTGCACTCCGGCATCGGGGGTGGTACGGGGACAGATCCCGAAAAAGAGGGGACGCAGACAGGCCGGGCTCCTGGCAGGAGGGTGCAGCTTGCCGCGGGGCAAACGTAAAACCTGTGCAACCGAAGTGTAATACTATCTTGAAGGCCTCAAGCGGCCGTTGCGTACTGGCCGGACACTGGATTATTCCTGTCTCATCACCCGAACCCAAGGAGAAAAACCGATGAATCAGACCCCTCACCCACTCGGTTCGAAAGCGAACATCCTGCTCACGAGCGTATTCGGACCCTATGCCCAGGACGACGAGTACGGGAGCAGAAGGATCAACCCCATGGAGCTCTATCACAACCAGGTCACCCGGGAGCAGGGGCCGTTTTCGCTGCGCATGTTCCACCGGTCATTCGGCCTCATCATGATCAGGGAGAACATCGACGCGCCGTGCACCCTGCTGGAGTTCCCCAGTCTGGGCCGCTTCATCGAGGAGATCACGGACCATGCCTACGACATCGTGGGCATCAGCGCCATCGTGCCCAACATAGGCAAGGTCAGGGTCATGTGCGAGCTCATCCGCACCTACCTGCCCAAGGCCACCATCGTCGTGGGCGGGCACGTGGCGAGCATGCCGGACATCCACGAGAGGGTCGATGCCGACCACATCTGCATGGGCGACGGCATCTCCTGGTTCAGGCGGTTCCTGGGCCAGGACGAGCATGCGCCCATACGGCACCCCCATGTGCTGTCCGGATTCGGCACCCGCATCCTGGGCATGAGGGTCGCGGACGACCCTGAGAACACGGCCGCCATCCTCATCCCCTCGGTGGGCTGCCCCATGGGCTGCAACTTCTGCTCGACGTCCGCCCTGTTCGGGGGCAAGGGCAGGTTCGTCAGCTTCTACAAAACGGGCGACGAGCTCTTCGAGGTGATGTGCGGCATCGAAGAGAGGCTCAAGGTGAAGTCGTTCTTCGTTCTGGACGAGAACTTCCTCCTGCACCGGGAGAGGACGCTCAGGCTCCTGGAGCTCATGGAGGAGCACGGGAAATTCTGGTCGCTCATGGTGTTCTCCTCTGCCCGGGTGATCAGGTCGTACACCATGGAGCAGCTCGTGCGCTTAGGCGTATCCTGGGTATGGATGGGGCTCGAGGGGGAGAACAGCTCCTACGGCAAGCTCTCCGGCGTGAAGACGGCCGAGCTGGTGCGGGAGCTCCAGACGCACGGGATCCGGGTCCTGGGCTCGACCATCATAGGCCTGGAAAGTCACACCCCGGAAAACATAGGCGAAGCCATCGATTACGCGGTGAGCCACGACACGGTCTTCCACCAGTTCATGCTCTACACCCCCATCCCGGGCACGCCCTTATACCAGGAGCACCTCGAGAAGGGGACGCTGCTGGGCGAGCATGAGCTTCCCCCTGCCGACACCCATGGCCAGCTCAGGTTCAACTACCGCCACGGCCACATCAGGGACGGCCAGGAGACCGGGTTCCTCCGGGAGGCCTTCGAGCGTGACTTCGCCCTGAACGGGCCGAGCCTTGCCCGGATGATCCGCACCTTGCTCGAGGGCTGGAAGAGGTACAAAAACCACCCCGAGCCCGGCATCCGCAGACGATTCCACTGGGAGACGCGGAACCTCTCGACCACCTATGCCGCCGCTGTGTGGGCCATGAAGAAGTGGTACCGGAGCGAGGGGAAGATACATGTCAAGGTTGGCTCCCTCCTGAAGGACCTCTACCGGGAGTTCGGGTGGAAGACCAGGGTGCTGGCCCCGCTCATGGGCATGGTGGCCTATGTGGCTATGAAGAGGGAGAAAAAACGGCTCGAAAATGGCTGGACCTACGAGCCGCCCGAGATCTACGAGAAGAATGCCCGGGCCCTGGAGCACGAGCGGTGCCCCTTCCTGGCCCCCCGGCCGAAGGAGGCAGGGCTCTCCATGCCCCAGGGTGCCCGCCAGGGCCGCTGAGCCCTCTCCCCCACGGGTCGCAATCCGCCTGGAGCTCGATGCGTTCGGGGTCGAAGGGAAAGATCGGGATCGACCCCGATACCGATACCGACCCCGACACAGTCGAAGGCGGGAAAGATCGGGGGGTTGGGGTGCGATGAGTCCCATGCGGAGAGAATGGCGTAAGCAGCCCTGCACCGCACGGGGCCTCTGTTCACCATACGGGCGGATCTATCTCCTTGGAATGAGAAGTGGAATCCCCCTGCGGTAAATTTTTGACACCGCCGGTTCCTTACGGTATAAGGCCTCCATGATGAACTTCGATATTCAGCAGATGATCGTCTTTATTGTGGCTTTTGCCTTTTCCATCAGTATCCACGAATTCAGTCACGGCTACAGCGCATTCCTCTACGGGGACCCCACTGCGAAGAGCATGGGCAGGCTCACCCTGAACCCCATCAAGCACCTCGACCCCTTCGGACTCATTGCCATCATCTTTGCCGGCTTCGGCTGGGCAAAACCCGTTCCGGTGAACGGGAGGTACTTCCGCAAGCCCATGCAGGACATGATGGTCGTCTCGCTCGCAGGCCCGGCCTCGAACCTCCTGCTTGCCCTGCTGTGCGCGCTGGCGCTGAAGGTCGCGCCGTCCACGTCCTCGGGATCGTTTTTCTATCCCCTGATAATGCTCGTCGCATACCTCGTGCAGATCAACGTGATGCTGGCCATATTCAACCTCATACCCATCCCGCCGCTGGACGGCGGCCACATCCTCCAGGGCCTGCTGCCGCCAAGGTATGCAATGGAGTACAGCAAGATCGAGCCGTACGGGTTCATCATCCTGCTGGTGCTCGTATTCTCCGGGGCTTTGGGCTTTCTCATAAGCCCGGTCATCGGGACCCTGAACAACGCACTCATGAATATCTAGCGAGGAGAAGCATGGAAAGGAAACGCATCGTATCGGGAATCCGGCCCACCGGGGATCTTCACATCGGCCACTATCTGGGCGTGCTCAAGAACTGGGTGGAGCTCCAGAAGGAATACCAGTGCTTCTACTTCGCCGCGGACTGGCACGCGCTCACCACCGAGTACCGGGACCCTGGCGTCATCACCCAGAGCACGAAGGACATGGTCATGACCTGGCTGAGCGTGGGGCTGAACCCCGAGGAATCCGTGCTCTTCCGGCAGTCGGACATCAAGGCGCATGCCGAGCTCTTCCTGCTCCTCTCCATGATCACGCCCATCTCGTGGCTGGAGCGGAACCCCACCTACAAGGAGCTGAAAGAAGAGCTCAAGGAAAAGGACCTGAGCAACCTGGGCTTCCTGGGATACCCGGTGCTCCAGGCAGCGGACATCGTCATCTACCACGCCGACCGGGTCCCCATCGGCGAGGACCAGCTCCCCCACCTCGAGCTCACCCGTGAGATCGTCCGGAGGTTCAACTTCATCTACGGCGAAGGCACGTTTCGAGAGCCCAAGGAGATCCTCACGGACGCGGCCAGGGTCTTGGGCATAGACGGCAGGAAGATGTCCAAGTCCTACGGCAACGCCATCTTCATTTATGAGACAGAGGAGAGCCTGAAGGGCAAGGTCATGCAGATGTTCACGGACGTCAAGCGCCTCAGGCGCAAGGACCCGGGCGAGCCTAAGGACTGCAACCTCTACCCGCTGCACGAGTACTTCACGGACGAGGGGGTCAGGGAGGAGATCCAGGCCGGGTGCCGCAGCGCCTCGCTCGGCTGCGTGGACTGCAAGAAGATCCTGCTTCAGAACCTCATCAGGGAGTTCTCGCCCATCTGGGAGAAGATCGACTATTACCGGGGCCACGCGTCCCTGGTGGACGACGTGCTCAGGGAGGGCGCCCGGAGGGCCAAAGAGGAATCGGATGCCACCATGGAGAAGGTCCGCTCGGTCATGAAGCTCGTACGCTAGGAGGATTCGATGCTGCCGATGATGGCCAACGACGCCAGGGAAGAGAGGTTCGTGCTCCGTCTGCCCGCCTTCGAGGGGCCCCTCGACCTGCTGCTCTACCTCATCGAGAAGAACCGCTTCACCCTCGAGAACCTCGAGGTATGCCCCATCATCGAGCAGTACCTGCACTACGTGGAGCAGGCCAGGTCGCTGGACGTGTCCCTGGCAGGGGAGTTCCTGGAGATGGCCTCCTACCTCATCTGGCTGAAATCCTGCCTGCTCCTGCCCTCCACGAAGGGGGAGGACGGGGAGGAGGGGTTCAACCCGGCGGCCGAGCTCAAGGAGATGCTCCAGACCTACCGGGCCATCCGCATGGCGTCGCAGGAGCTGAGCACGAGGCCCATGCTCTTTCGCGACCGGTTCCCCAAGGGCATGCCCCAGGAAGAGCGGGACATCTCCTCCATGGGCATCGGCGCCCTGTTGGAGGCCATCAGCTCCATCAAGGCCCGTACCAAACAGCACGTCCTGAACGTCACCTTCACCAGGTTCAACATCCAGTTCATGATCGACAAGATCCAGGGCCTGCTGAAGCTGAAGGGGAGGGTGTCGCTCTTCGAGGTGGCGGACGCGGCCGAACGCATGGAGCTCATCGGGGCCTTCCTGGCGATGCTGGAGCTCTCGAAGCGGTCGCTGGCGCGCATCATCCAGAGCAGGCTCTTCGCCGTCATCTACATCACCGGCCGGTGACCGGCCGCAGCGCTCAAGGGGTTGGCCCATGAACAAGAGAGACATCGTCGAGGCCCTCATCTTTTCCGGGAGCGGTTCGCTGCAGGTGCGAGACATCCTGAAGGCCCTGCCGGACATGAACGAGGACGAGCTCGCGGCGTGCGTGGCCGAGCTCAACAGGATTTACGAGGAGACGGGCAGGAGCTTCCGCATCGAGCGGGCCTCCGCCGGCTACATGTTCGTGACCAGGGAGGAGTACACCCCGTACCTGAGGGCCCTCCACACGCCGGCGAAGCTCTCCATGGCATCGCTGGAGGCCCTGGCCGTCATCGCCTACAAGGGCCCCTGCTCCAAGGGGACCATCGACTCCATCCGGGGCGTCGACTCCACGTCCTCCCTGAAGAGCCTGCTCAAGCACCAGCTCATCGACATCAAGACGGGCAAGCCGCTCACCTACTACACCACCCCCAGGTTCCTCGAGGTCTTCGGCCTGGACTCCCTGTCCGACCTTCCTGATCTGAAGCAGTTTGAAGAAGTCTTCAGGGAGGAAGCGGATGCCGGGAGCGCGGGCGGGGGCTAGGAAGAAGCGCGTCCAATAGTGAGTCGCGGAAGGGAAAGCCGGAAGAAGGATCGGCCGGCGGCCCGGATCAGAGCGGCTTCGTGATATTCAGAAACAGATTCACGCCTTCCGGCTCCCTTTCCACGGAGACGGTGATGTCTTCGGGGAGGCCTCTGGCGAAATCCTTGATCTCTTCTTCGCTCCTGTAGATGAGGAACCACTCGGAGCCGTACTCCATCTTGAACTTCTGGGGGTTGTACGGACCGAAGTTGCCCACGATGAGGGTCCCGCCGGGCTTCAGGTAGCGGTAGAGCTCCTTGACGAGCCTGTTCGTGGCGCTGAAGGAGAGGTAGTCGCACAGGCCGGCGGTGTAGATGAGATCGGCGTCGGCATACAGGGAGTGATCCTTTTTCCTGCCGAGGATGAGCTCCTTGATGTTGTTGCGGACCACGTGGATGGCGATGTCCTTGAAGTCCTTGCCCAGGGGAAGGAGCCGCTGCTCGGCGTTCTGGATCGCGTTCTGGTCCTGGTCCATGGCGATGAATTCCATGGATACCGGCCTTCTGATGCTGGGGAGAAGCTTGAGGAAGTCGGCCATCTCCACGCAGGGGCCGCAGGCGATGCTCGCGATCTTGCACCCGGACCCAACGGGTGTCGACTGGTACACAGACGTGATCTTTCCGAAGAAATACTCCCTGCGGTTGCGCACTGCCCGGGCAGCGGTGCCCTCGCAGTCCACCTTGTTCATGACCTGGGAGAAGATGTCCTTTCCCTCGAACTCGTTCCGGTAGATGATGTTCATCATCTCGTAGTCGCCGGCATAGCCCAGGGGCTTCGTGAGCGCCCGTTCGAACAAAGCCGACGAGGTGAAGAACCCGCCCAGCATCTTCTGGAAATACTCGCGGTGGATGAAGTGCTGCTTGGAGTCCGTGAACTTCGAGGTGATCCCCGTGAACTGATCGCAGAACTTGAGCGTCACGTCGTTGATGGCCTCGAAGGTGAGCGAGCGCAGGGTGTCGTAGAGAACCGAGCGCAGAGGCTCTTCTTCGTCCTGTATCTTTTCGTCCTCCTCCTTGAGCCTGTTCTTGAAGTTGGTGAGGAGATAGTGGAGATGAGAGGTGAGGTGGACGAATTCCTGGTCGAGGTTGTCCTCCACTGCCAGGGAGTGGATGAAGTCCGTGTACTCGTTCTTGAGCCTGGTGACCTTGTCTCCGCTGATGATGGTCGAGACGTCCATGGCATTCTCGAAGCGGCAGCCGATCCTGGAGATGACCTTGTTGTCCTGGTACTCGTCCAGGATGTGGATGATGGTGGCCCCGCTGGAATGCACCTCCTTGCCGAAGGAGAAGAAGCGGATGTCCGAGATCACGTCCCCGATGCGGAAGATGAGGCTGCCGTCCTCGAGCAGGAAGGACAGTCCGGTCCGTGAAAAGTCCCTGACCCTGCACGAGCGCTCGACGTCCTGGAAATCGCGGAAACGGACCTCTTTTCCCGACTCGACGGGATCAGGAATATAACGAGGATCTCGCCTCAGTTTCAACACATTCCTCCTGTACACAGCTCATCTGGGGAAACAAATCGGCTGAATATCAAAGGATCTTTAATGACAGGGGAATTTATTTCTTCTGGGCGCAGTCGCTCATGTCCCCGCCCAGTTTCGAGAGGGCGTGGGGCAGGGCCGGGGCAATGCTCTCGAGGCACTCCCGGGCGCCGTTCGGCGAGCCGGGGAGATTGACGATCAGGGTTTTCCCCCGCACCCCTGCCACTGCCCGGGAAATCATGGCGTGAGGGGTCTTTTCGAGGCTCCTGGCTCGCATGACCTCTTCCATGCCGGGCACGCGCTTGTCGATCACCGCCAGGGTGGCGTCGGGCGTGACGTCCCGGGGGGACAGGCCGGTGCCGCCGGTGGTGACGATGAGGTCGAGGCACGCCTCGTCTGACCAGGAGACGAGCATGTCGCGGATGAGCTCGGTCTCGTCCGGTATGATCTCGTAGCGTTCGATGTCGATCCCGATCCCCTTGAGGATGCTCTGGACGATCTCCCCGCTGATGTCTTCCCTCTGGCCTTTGGAACCCTTGTCGCTCAAGGTGAGCACGCCTGCTTTCATCATTTCTTCACCTGCTGGAGGCGCTGTTCTGCAACGATGTTGAGCGCCCTGGGTACGGATTTGGATTTCGCGAGAAGCTGAAGCTCCCGCTGCTTGAGGAAGCCCACCTGTTTGAGGGCCTCGGGCAGGGGCGTCTTGGGGTTGTTCGCCAGGGCGACCCTGACCTGGTAGTTCTTCAGCCACTCGCGGTTGATGGCGATGAACTTGAGCACCTCGTCGTCCACCTGCCGGTTGTTCGCGATCATGAGCACCTCGCCCTCGGTGATCTTGGGCGACTGGATGACCGCGAGCTGAACCAGCCGGTTGGAGTCCCGGATGAGGATGGTCCGGGCCTCCTTGCTCCCCTTGCGTGCCAGATCGAGCTTGTCTGAGACGCTCATGGACTGGATGCTCTGGAACAGACTCGCCAGGGAGTCTGTTCCGCCGTTTTCTTCACTTGTCATCTCTGGCTGCCTTGACCTCCTGGATGACCTTTTCCTGGATATTGAACGGCACCGGGTCCATGTGGGAGAAGCTCATGGTGTAGGTGCCCCTTCCCGAGGTGATGGAGGTCAGGTTCGGCGCGTAGGAGAGCATCTCCGCCAGCGGCACCTGGGCCTTGAGCTCCTGGTACTTGCCCCGGGCGTTCATGCCCTCGATCTTGGCCCTCCTGGTGTTGAGGTCCCCCATGACGTCACCCATGCACTCCTCGGGGATGGTCACCGTGATGTTCATGATGGGCTCCAGCAGGATGGGCCTGCACTCCTCCATGGCCTTCTTGAAGGCGAGCGAGCCCGCGATCTTGAACGCCATTTCCGAGGAGTCCACCTCGTGATAGGACCCGAAGTCCAGCGTGACCTTCACGTCCACCACCGGGTTGCCGGTGAGCGGGCCCTGCTGCATGGCCTCGAGCACGCCCTTCTCCACGGCCGGGATGTAGGTCTTGGGGATGACGCCTCCCACGATGGCGTTCACGAACTCGAAGCCGGCGCCCCGCTCCGTGGGCTCCACCTGGATCCAGCAGTCGCCGTACTGGCCGTGACCGCCGGTCTGCTTCTTGTGCTTGCCCTGGACCCTGCACTTGCCCGTGATGGTCTCCTTGTAGGGGACCCTGGGGACCTTGAGATCCACATCCACGCCGAAGCGGCGCTTGAGCCTGTCCACCGCGATCTCGATGTGGAGCTGGCCCAGGCCGGACATGATGAACTCGCCGGTCTGCTCGTCGCGGTAGACCTTGAGCACCGGGTCTTCGTCCATGAGCTTCTGCATGGCGGGCATGATCTTTTCCACGTCGGCCTTGGTCTTGGGGTTGACGGCCATGTTCATGATGGTCTCCGGGAACTCGGGGGAGGCCAGGGTGAAGCTTATGGAATCGCTCAGGAGGGTGTCGCCGGTCTTGGTCTCCTTGAGCTTGGCAATGGCGAAGATGTCGCCTGGCCCCACTTCCTCGATGGGCTTCTGGGCCTTGCCCTCCAGGAGCATGAGGGATCCGATCCGCTCCTTGGTGTCGCGGGATGCGTTGTAGACCGACGAATCCGGGGTCAGGGTGCCGGAGTAGCAGCGGATGATGCTCAGGGTGCCGGTGTAGGGGTCGCTCATGGTCTTGAACACGTACCCGCAGAACATGGAGTCTTCCGTTGCCTTGAGCTCCTTCTTGTCGCCTGCCTTGTTGGTGAGCTCGGGGAGCTTCCTTTGGGCGGGGTTCAGGCCCGAGGAGTTGATGAAGTCCATGAGCGGCTGGACGCCCACGTTCAGGGTGGCGGAGCCGGCGAACACCGGGAGGAAAACGCCCTGGGCCAACCCGGAGGTCAGCGCGGTGGCCAGCTCTTCGGCCGTGAGCTCGCCGCCCTCGAGGTACTTCTCCATGAGGGTGTCGTCCACCTCGGCCAGGTCTTCCACCACCTTGCCGTACACCTCGTCGGCCTTGTCCTTCATGTCCGCGGGGATGTCGGCCTCGGTGAACTTGCCCGAGCCGTCTTTTTCATAGATGTACGCCTTTTTCTTCAGGACGTCGATCACGCCCTTGAAGGCGTCTTCGGAGCCGATGGGTATGGTGACGGTGAGGGGCTTGATCTCGAACACCTCGGCGATGTCGGAGAGCACCTGGTCGAAGTCGGCTCGTTCCCGGTCCATCTTGTTGATGAAGCAGAAGCGTGCCAGGCCTTCCTTGCTGGCAAGGTTCCAGAGGTTTTCCGAGTGCGGCTTGATGGAGTCGATGGCGTCGATGACGAACAGCGCGTTGTCCGCGGATTTCAGACCCAGGATCGCTTCCGAGGTAAAGTTCGAGTCGCCCGGGGTGTCCAGGATGGTGGTCCCGATGTTCTTCCATTTATAATTGTGGAGTGCGCTGAAAATGGTGGACTGCCTTTTCTGCTCCTCGGGCTCGAAATCGAGCACGGAGTTGCCCTCGAGCACCTTTCCCAGCCTGGAAGTGGCCTTCGCGTTGAACAGGAGCGCCTCGCCCAGTGAAGTCTTCCCTGATCCCGAATGGGCAAGAATGACCACATCCCTGATATTCTCGGTCCGATATCTCCTCATCTGTTCTCCCTTCCTGAACCTATATGTAGAGCTAAGGCTATTATCTAAAACAGCAGATCAAGTCAAGCCATTGGTTATTCTCCTAGATTTCAGGAGTTTCGGGGACATGCGCGTCGCTGGAAGGGGATCATGCCTGTACCTCGGTCAGGGTTTCGCTGATCTTTGCATCCGGATCTCCGACCGTCACGCAGCTCCTTACGGGGGGTCCGGTTCGTGCATTATGCACGGGTCACTCAGGGATATGGCGATTGCCTGGGGTCGTGTCCTGATATATGATGCCTCCCATGTGGAAGGATATCATCGGTCATGACCGGCAGATAGCACAGCTGAAAGGCTACATCGACAGCGGCAGGATCCCCCACGCCCTCCTCTTCGCCGGGCCGCAGGGTCTGGGCAAGACGCATGTCGCCCGGGAGTTCTTCAAGGCCGTCAACTGCCTGAAGAGCCCCGGTGACCCGTGCCAGTCGTGCAAGTCCTGCCTCATGGCATCGGGCGGCTCCCACCCGGATCTGCACCTGGTGGTGCCGGACAAGGGCTGGATCGTGGTGGAGGGCATCCGGGACATCATTGCCGAGACCGGGCTGAAACCCTTCGAGGCCCGCATGCGCGTCATCGTCATCGAGCCCGCCGAGCGGATGAACAAGGCCAGCGCCAACGCCCTGCTCAAGACCCTTGAGGAGCCCCCGGACGGCTCCCTGATCATCCTCGTGAGCCACAAGCCCACCCTGATCCTGCCCACCATCCTCTCCCGCTGCCAGGTCATCCGCTTCACCCCCATCGAGGCGAGGCCGGGCGTTTCCATCGACCCGGTGCTCCTGCGCCTGACCTCCGGCACCCTGGGCGGGCTGCCGGCCGGTGAGCCCGGGGATGTGCTCGCGATACGGACCCAGATCCTCGAGGCGCTCAAGGGTGGCGACCCGGTGGCGCTGGCGAACAGGTATTTCTCCGAGCAGGAGCAGGGAGGCGGCACCCTGGCCCTCTTCCTCGTCCTCATCGAATCCATGCTCAGGGACATCCTCGTCCTGGCCCATGGCGGCGAAAACATCATCAACGAGGAGCTCAGGGGATTCGACCTGCACGGCATAAGGCACCACGACACCGAAGAGCTCGCGCAATGCCTCAATGCCGTCAGGCGCAGCGTGGACGAGAACATTCTTCAGCGGTATGCGGTGGCGGAACTGCTCATGAAGATGAAGGGGATGATGTAGAAGAAATGCGTCAGGGGGGAGCCGGTCAGGATTGTGGAATCCGGGGCGTCGGTACGCCGTGCCCTCTGAGCCCGAAATGAGCGCACCACCTTCCGGCCCCTTGCTTCTTCTCCCCTACAACGGCCTCTTGAACTGCGATTTCTTCGGTCTCCTCTTCAACAGCACGTAGAGCGCCCCTGTCCCTCCGTCGCAGGGGCGGGCCGAGGCGAAGGCGAGCACGAGGTGGGACAGGGCGCCGGTGGTGAGCCAGCGGACGAGGTGCTCCTTGAGGACCGGGCCCTGGCTCGACTTGAGCCCCCGGCCGTGGATGATGAGCAGGGTCCTCTGGCCCAGGGCGTGGGCGTTGAGGATGAAGTTCTGGAGGGCCTGCTCCGCCGAGAGCCTGGTGTGGCCGTGGAGGTCGAGGTGGCCTTCGATGGTGAGTTCTCCGGACTTGAGCTTCTTCATGGTGGCCGGGTCCACGGGGATGGCGTGTCCTTCGAGATATTCGCCCGTCATGGTGATGTCGAAGTGCGAAGATCCCCTCACGAGCGCCTTGAGGGCCTCGAGCGCCTCCTGGTCCTGCTTCTTCACGTTCTCCTGGATCGAGGCCAGCACCGCCCGGGTATCCGTGGGCTCGGGGGTTATGCAGTCGTTGTCCATGGGCACGACCCCCTTCATGGCTGACGCGAAGAGCTCCGCGTCGTCGGGCGGCCTCTTCGGGGGCTCGGGGGCCTTCTTCGGCTTCTCCGCTGCCTTGGGCTTGATCTTCACGCCTTTGAGCTTCTTGAACGGGGTGTGGAACAGGTCATCCTTTTTTGCCATAATTTCGAGTTTAGCAAAAAAAAAAGGCCCACTCAATTCTGAGGTGGTAGTGGGCCCAAAAAGGAGGTCTATAGCCCTTGAAAGAAATGCTATAGGCTTGGCTTTTTATATATGTCCGTATTTATTTATGTCAAATATATTTATCTTATGGTAAGCTTAAACAAAAGTAAATCAGAGACGGGGTTGAGATGAACATCCATCAGGTCAATATTTTCAATATTGCCGCAAAGACCTTGAGCATCACGAAGACGGCGAAGAAGATGCACCTGTCGCAGCCCTCGGTGAGCATCCAGATCAAGGATCTCGAGGACTCCCTGAACGTGAAGCTCTTCGAGCGGATCAACAGGAAGATCACGCTCACCGATGCGGGCAAGGTGTTCTACTCCTACTCGGAAAAGCTCCTGAACCTCATAGACGAGATCAACGCGGTCATGAACCAGTTTTCGTCCGGGGACGTCGGCAAGCTCATCCTCGGGACCTCCAACACCATCGGCATTTACGTCCTGCCCAGGTTCCTCGGGGAGTTCAAGGAGGCCTTCCCCAAGGCCGAGATCTCGCTCACCATCCTCAACCGCCAGGAGGCCCTGGAGCAGTGCATCTCCGGGGAGCTGGACTTCGCCTTTCTCCAGGACCCGCCCAAGCACCCGGACCTCCAGGCCGAATTCTTCATGAAGGACGAGCTCATGATCGTGTGCTCCCCAAAGCACCGCTGGGCAAAGAAGGACTACCTCACCATGAAGATGCTCACGTCCGAGCCCGAGCCCATCATCCTCAGGGAAGAGGGCTCCGGCACCCGCGGGCTCATCGAGTACGTGCTCAAGCGCTACGGCATAGAGCGCAACGTCACCATGGAGATGAGCTCGTCCGAAGGCATCAAGCGGGCGGTTGAGGCGAACCTCGGGATCGCGGTGCTCTCCCGGAACGTCATCATGAGCGAGGTGAAGAGCGGGAGCCTCGTGGCGCTCGACATCAGGGACCTCAACACCAAGCGGGACTTCTACATCATCCACAACAAGAAGCGCAAGTTCATGCCGCTCATGGAGAAGTTCCACGACTTCATCCTGGGCAAGCGCCCGGAGATCGGCACAGAGCAGCGCGCCTAGGGGGATCGAAGATCTTCTCCCCATGCGCCGGGGGCGCTGTTGTGAATTGACAGCTTCTCAGGGAATGTGCTAACCAAAAAATCCTTTAAAAAAAATTATTAATAACGAGAGGATTCGAAGATGCTCACCAAGAGCGGCAAGACACTCGAAGAAATAATCAAGAAGGCCATTGACGACCATGTGATCAAGAACTCCGAGTATGAGGAGATCATCGAGCTCGCCCATGCGGACGGTGTCATCGATGCGCACGAGCGCGTTCTGCTCCAGGAGCTCAATGACCTCATCTCGGAAAAGACCGTCAAAAGGGTGGCAGGGTAGGCCTCCGGACCCATGGGAAAATGTCCGCAATCGCGTTTCTGTGCAGGCTGCCCGTGAGGGCGGAGGGGTGTCCCCCGTTTCCGAATAAGAATTTTTGATCAATAAATTCATTATTACTCCTTTCCGGGACCCGGAAAATCAAGGGGCTTTCCCCTGTCCGCTCATGCGGGAAGAAAGGAATAGTATTCATGAGTTATCGGTGCACAGGGATGGATCGAGGGACGGGATGGTCGTGCAACTTGCTGATTATAATGATATAAAAAAACAATCATGCCGGGGGACACGACCCGTTTCTGTTCTCGAGCCAGGGCTGAAGAGCGGGGAATAAAGGCGGGAAATACGCATCTTTTCTTGACAGTAAATAAACGCGGGTGATATGAATCACTATTCAGCATTTTGCAAGGAGACCGTATGCTAGAGATCAGATTTCACGGGAGAGGCGGGCAGGGGGCTGTCACCTCGGCAGAGCTCATTGCCATTGCTGCGATCAACAAGGGCAAGTTCGCCCAGGCGTTCCCCAGCTTCGGTCCGGAGCGCAGGGGTGCACCGGTGGTCGCGTTCTGCAGGGTGGACGACAAGAAGATCAACATCAGGGCAAAGGTCTACAAGCCCGACGTGGTCATCGTGCTCGACTCGGGTCTGCTCGAGCTGCTCGACCCCACCGAAGGCATGCATGACGGCGGGATCCTCATCCTGAACACCAAGAAGAAGGCATCCGACGTCGTGAACGTGGAAGGGCGCAACATCAAGGTTGCGACCGTGGACGCGAACACCATCGCCCAGCAGGAGCTCGGGCGGGTCATCGTGAACACCACCATGCTGGGCGCCTTCGTCAAGGCGACCGGCATCCTGAGCATGGACGACATCAAGGAGCCCCTCCTGGACAGGTTCGGCCCCAAGCTCGGAGCGAGAAACCTCAAGGCCCTGGAACGCGCGTTCCAGGAGGTCGTGATAGTATAGACGAGGAGTAAGACACCATGGCAAAACCAATGGATCAGATTACATGGCAGGAACTGGAGACCGGCAGCGTGGTCACCGAGATCGGCAACGCCCGGCAGTACGAGACCGGTTCATGGCGCTCCGAGCGGCCGGTGGTGGACGCGTCAGGCTGCATCAAGTGCGGCGTGTGCTGGCTGTTCTGCCCGGATTCCTGCGTAAAGCAGGCGGCCGACGGTCACTTCGAGGCGGACCTTACGTACTGCAAAGGCTGCGGGATCTGCGCAAAAGAGTGTCCGACCGGATGCATCAAGATGGTGAGCGAGGAGGGATGACATGGCCAAAGTGAGAAAAGGCATCGAAGTTTCCATCGCAATGTCCGAAGCGGTGGCCCAGGCCAACGTGGACGTCATCGCGGCCTATCCCATCACCCCCCAGACCCATATCGTGGAGCACCTCTCCGAGATCGTGGCCGACGGCCACCTCGACGCGGAGTACGTGCCCGTGGAGAGCGAGCACTCCGCCATGAGCGTGTGCTGCGGCTCGGCCGCCGTGGGCGCCCGGACCTTCACCTCCACGAGTTCCCAGGGCCTCGCCCTCATGTCCGAGATCTTCACCATCGCGGCGGCCATGCGGCTGCCCATCGTCATGGCGCTGGCGAACCGGTCCCTGTCGAGCCCGCTGTCCATCTGGAACGACCATTCCGACGTCATGAGCGTGCGCGACGCGGGCTGGATCCACGTCTTCGTGGAAAGCGGCCAGGAGAGCTACGACCACGTGTTCACCTCCTTCCGCATCGCGGAAGACCCGGCGGTCATGCTGCCCGTGGCCATCAACCTCGACGGGTTCATCCTCACCCACATGATCGAGCCCATCTGGTTCGAGGACGACGAGACCATCAGGAAGTATCTCCCGGACATGAAGATGAAGAACGCGCTCCACCCGGACAACCCGGTCTCCATGGGCTGCTTCGGCATGCCCGAGATCTACACCGAGGCCCAGATGAGCCGCCAGGTGGGCGTGGTGAATTCCTACGACACCATCGTCAAGGCATGGAAGGAGTGGGGCGACCTCACCGGCAGGTACTACCACCCGGTCGAGACCTACAAGGCCGACGACGCCGAGTACTGCATCGTGACTATGGGCTCCTACGGCGAGACCGCCATGGAGGTGGTCGACGCGCTGCGTGCGGAGGGTGAAAAGGTCGGAGTTATCAAGATCAGGCTCTGGCGGCCGTTCCCCTTCGAAGACTTCCGCAAGGCCGTTGCCGGCAAGAAGACCCTCATCGTGATCGACCGGGCCATCTCCTTCGGCGGCCCCGGCGGCCCGGTGGCTTCCGAGCTCAGGAGTGCCCTCTACGGCCAAGCGAACGCGCCGAAGATCGTGAATTACGTGGCCGGTCTGGCGGGCAGGGACGTGGCCCGGGCCGACTTCAGAAACATCATCCTCGAAGGCAAGGCCAAGGCTGCAGCAGGCGACGTCGACGGCTTCACCCTGTACGGCGTGAGAGGATAAGGAGCACACTATGGATAAATTCTCGGTTTTTTCCGCACGGCTTGTCGACAAGTCAGAGAACTTCACCTCGGGCCACCGCGCCTGCCAGGGATGCGCTGAGGCCCTGGCCGTACGCCACGTCATGAAGGCCCTTGGCAGGGACACCATCGTTGCCATGGCCACGGGCTGCATGGAGATCATCTCCAGCCCGCTGCCGCTCACCTCGTGGAAGGTGCCGTGGATCCACAACGCCTTCGAGAACCCCTCCGCGGTCATCTCCGGCGTGGAGTCGGGCATGAAGGCCATGATGCGCAAGGGAAAGCTCCCCTACAAGAAGATCAACTACGTCGCCATGGGCGGCGACGGCGCCACGGCCGACATCGGCATGGGCCAGCTCTCGGGCGCGCTCGAACGCGGACACGACTTCCTCTACGTCTGCTACGACAACGAGGCCTACATGAACACGGGCATCCAGCGCTCCAGCGCCACGCCCTACGGCGCCAGCACCACCACGTCGCCGGCGGGCAAGGTGAGCATCGGCCAGCACACACAGAAGAAGAACATGGCCCAGATCGCGGTGGCGCACAACGTGCCCTACGTGGCAACGGCGTGCTCGAGCTACCCCTTCGACCTCATGGACAAGGTGAAGAGGGCGGCGGCCACCCCGGGCGCGGCCTACATCAACTGTCTGTCCGTGTGCCCCACGGGCTGGAGGATTCCCACCGAGGACGCCATCAAGTACGGGCGCCTCGCGGTGGACTGCTGCGTGTACCCCCTCTACGAGGTCATCAACGGGGAATACAAACTCAGCTACAAGCCCTACAAGAAGGCCCCCGTCGCCGAGTACATCAAGGGTCAGGGCAGGTTCCGGCACCTGACGGACAAGGACATCGAGCTCATCCAGCAGCAGGTGGACAAGGACTGGGCCAAGCTTCTGAAACTGTGCGGAGAGGACAAGTGATATGGGAGCGAACGTGCAGAAGAAAAAGATCGACGTAAAGCGGATCGACAAGATCATCAAGAGCTACGATAAATCGGAGGAATCCCTGCTGGCCATCCTCCAGGACTTCCAGCGGGCGTTCCAGTACGTCCCCGAGGAGGGGATGAGGCGCCTCGCCAGGTACATGGACGTGCCGGAGAGCAAGATCTACGCCATGGGCACCTTCTACAAGGCCCTCTCGCTCAAGCCCCGCGGCAAGCACACCTGCAAGGTCTGCATGGGGACGGCCTGCCACCTCAAGGGCGCGGGCCAGATCCTGGAGACCATCGAGCGCGAGCTCAAGGTCAAGCGCAACTCCACCACCGAAGACGGGCTCTTCACCGTGGAGAGCGTCAACTGCGTGGGGGCCTGCGCCATGGCCCCGGTCGTGGTGGTCGACGAGGATTACTCGGGACACGTGAGACAGTCGAAGGTCATGGACATCCTCGATAAATATAAATAAAAGGTGAAGGCAGATGAAAGCGATCACATCGTTTGAACAATTGGAAGGGTACCGGGAGAAGGTCAAGGCCGCCCAGAAGAAGGATCTGCCCACAGTCCTGATCTGCTTCGGAACGGGATGCCAGGCGAACGGCGCCGTGGCAGTGGCCGAGGCGTTCAAGGAAGAGATCGACAAGAAGGGCCTGAAGGTGGACGTGAACATCGGGTTCAAGACCACCGGGTGCCACGGCTACTGCGAGAACGGCCCCCTGGTCGTGCTCAGGCCCAAGGATGTCCTCTACCTGAAGGTCAAGCCCAAGGACGTGCCCGAGATCGTGGAGAAGAGCCTCGTAGGCAGCGAGATCATCGAGAAGCTGGTCTACAGGGACGTGAACACCAAGGAAACCATCGCCCAGTACCACGAGATCCCCTTCTACAAGTACCAGAAGCGCATCGCGCTGAGGAACATCGGGAGCGTGGACCCCAGGTCCATCGACGACTACCTCCTGTGCGACGGCTACAAGGGCCTCGCCAAGGCGCTCACCATGAGCCCCGAGGACATCATCTCCGAGGTGGAGAAATCGGGCTTGAGGGGCAGGGGCGGCGGCGGGTTCCCGGCAGGCACCAAGTGGCGCTCCTGCCGGGCGGTGGACTCGGACGTGCGCTACGTCATGTGCAACGGCGACGAGGGCGACCCCGGCGCGTTCATGGACCGCTCCATCATGGAGGGCGACCCCCACTCGGTCATCGAGGGCATGATCATCGGCGGCTACGCCGTGGGGGCCAAGCAGGGCTACATCTACGTGCGAGACGAGTATCCCCTGGCCGTGAAGAACCTCCAGGCCGCCATCGTGGACGCCCGGAGCATGGGCTTCCTCGGCAAGGGCATCCTGGGGTCGAATTTCGACTTCGACATCAAGATAAGCCGCGGCGGCGGCGCCTTCGTGTGCGGCGAGTCCTCAGCCCTCATGCGTTCGCTCGAGGGCAAGGTGGGCGAGCCCCGGGCCAAGTACATCCGCTCGGTGGAAAAGGGCCTCTACGACAAGCCCAGCGTGCTCAACAACGTCGAGACCTGGAACAACATCCCGGTGATCATCCTGAACGGCGCGGACTGGTACGCCTCCTTCGGGACCAAGGGGTCGAAGGGCACGAAGGTGTTCTCGCTCGTGGGCAAGGTGAACAACACCGGCCTGGTGGAGGTCCCCATGGGCATCTCCGTCCGCGAGCTCGTGGAGAAGATCGGCGGCGGGGTCCTGAACGGCAAGAAGTTCAAGGCGGTGCAGACCGGCGGTCCGTCCGGCGGCTGCATCCCGGACAGCAAGGCCGACCTCCCGGTCGACTTCGACTCGCTCACCGCGGCGGGCTCCATGATGGGATCGGGCGGCATCATCGTCATGGACGAGAACACCTGCATGGTGGACGTGGCCAAGTACTTCATCGGCTTCCTGGTGGAGGAGTCCTGCGGCAAGTGCACCCCCTGCAGGGACGGCCTGCCCCGGATGCACAAGCTCCTGGCGGACATCACCGAGGGCAGGGGCAAGGACGGCGACATCGAGACCCTGACCGAGCTCTGCGACGTGCTCACCTATGCGGCGCTCTGCGGCCTCGGGAACTCGGCGGCCAACCCGGTGCTCTCCACCATCCGGTACTTCAGGGAAGAGTACGAGGCCCACATCAGGGACCACAAGTGTCCCGCAGGCGTGTGCAAGAGCCTCATCACCTACTCCATCGACGCTGAGGCCTGCACGGGCTGCACGCTGTGCTCCAAGAAATGCCCGCAGGCGTGCATCACGGGCGAACGGAAGAAGGCCCACGTCATCGATACGAGCAAGTGCATCAAGTGCGGTGTGTGCAAGGACGTCTGCAACTTCGACGCAGTACGGGTTGAATAAGGACTGATACCATGGAAAAGATCACGATAACGATTGACGGGAAACAGGTTGAGGCGATCAAAGACCAGCCGGTCCTTATGGTAGCCCGGGAAAACGGCATCGACATCCCTGCCTTGTGCCACCACCCCGAGCTGGAGAGCTCCGGCGGCTCCTGCCGGGTGTGCCTCGTGGAGGCGGTCCAGGGCGGCAGGTCGCGCATCGTCACCTCCTGCAACTACCCGGTGCGTGGCGGACTGGAGATCAACACGGCCACCGAGCAGGTGATGAAGATCCGCAAGGGCGTGCTCGAGCTGCTCCTGTGCCGGGTGCCCGACTCCGAGGTCATCCGGGACCTGGCGGCGAAGTACGGCGTCGAGGAGCCCCGGTTCTTCAAGGACGAGGGCGAGAACAACCGCAACAAGTGCATCGCGTGCTCCCTGTGCACGAGTGTGTGCGAGGAGGTTGTGGGCGTAAGCGCCATCTCCATGCAGAACAGAGGGGTCGAAAAGGCCCCGGGGACCCCGTACCACAAGGATTCTTCAGCGTGCATCGGCTGCGGCGCCTGCGCGTACGCCTGCCCCACCGGCGCCATCCCCATGAAGGACGAGAAGGGGGTCAGGAAGATCTGGGGCAAGAAGTTCAAGATGATAACCTGCTCCGTGTGCGGCAAGCCGTACATCCCCGCAGCCCAGGTGGACTGGATCGTGAAGACCACGGGCAAGGACCGGGCGTTCTTCGACAAGTGCCCTGACCACCGCTAGAGATCACGTTCGATCACGACCCTGCACCGGGGGATGCCCCGGTGCAGGCACCATATCCTGCAGAGGAGCCCTTGCCGGGCCTCGGGCCTTCAATCCACTTGACAATCCCCGGAGGTTGCCCGTATTGATGCCATGGAGCCTTCCCATTCCACTTGTTTTTCGAGGGGGTATGCACGTTTCGCCACCGGCTTTCCCCAGGGAGGGGAAGATCGCTCACGGCGGGAAACGTTGACAAAATACAAGAAAATCCGGTAGGATAGCGTTCCTTTGCACGGATAAGGAGAAGTTCCATGCTCGAGATGATAACCGGCGGATTCAAGAAAGCCCAGAACCTGCTCCAGGGAAAGACGACCATCCAGGAGAAGCACATCGAAGACGCGGTCAAGGAGATCCGCATCTCGCTCCTGGAGGCCGACGTCGAGTTCCACGTGGTGAAGTCCTTCATCGACCGGGTCAAGGAAAAGGCCATCGGCGAGCTCGTCCAGACCCGGGTGTCCCACGGCGGCAGGAAGCTCAGGGCCACGCCGGAGCAGCACTTCGTCAAGATCTGCTACGACGAGCTGGCCGCGCTCATGGGCCCGGTGGACACCTCGCTCAACTTCAGCCGCAACGTGAGCGCCATCATGATGGTGGGACTCCAGGGAAGCGGTAAGACCACCACCACGGCCAAGCTGGCCAGGTACCTGCAGAAGAACGGGAAGAGGCCCATGATGGTGGCGGCCGACATCTACCGGCCCGCGGCCGTCGAACAGCTCAAGGTGCTCGGCGGCAGGCTGGAGATCCCGGTCTTCTCCGCCCCGGGCAAGACCCCGCCCCAGATCTGCAGGGACGCGATGGAAGCGGCCCAGTTCAAGAACTGCAACGTGGTGCTCTTCGACACCGCGGGCCGGACCATCGTGGACGACACGCTCATGCACGAGCTCGAAGACATCAAGGCGGTCACCGCACCGGAGAACATCATCCTCGTGGTGGACGCCATGATCGGCCAGGAGTCGGTCAATGTGGCCCGGGAGTTCGATCGCAGGCTCGACATCTCCGGGTTCATCCTCACCAAGCTCGACGGCGACGCCCGGGGAGGCGCGGCCCTGTCCATCAAGGAGGTGGCGGGCAAGCCAATCAAGTTCCTGGGCATGGGCGAGTCCCTCGACCGCCTCGAGGAGTTCAGGCCCGACGGCCTGGCCTCCCGGATCCTGGGCATGGGCGACATCGTGGGCCTCGTGAAGGACTTCGAGGAGGTGGTGGACGAGAAGAAGGCCGAGGAGGACGCGGAGAAGCTCCTGCGCGGCGACTTCACCTACAACGACTTCCTCAAGCAGCTCAGGGTCATGAAGAAGATGGGCTCGCTCACCGACCTCATCGCCAAGCTCCCCCTGGGGCAGTTCGGCATCCCCCAGGGCATGCAGGTGGACGACCGCGAGCTCATGCGCGTGGAGGCGGTCATCAACTCCATGACGGTCTACGAGCGGGAGCACCCGGACTGCCTCACCGAGCAGGGCAGGGTGGACCGCATAGCCAGGGGCTGCGGCCAGCCCCGGAACAGGGTGTCCGAGCTCATGGCCAGGTTCAACACCATGCGCGGCCTCATGCGCAACCTGGGCAAGGGCAACAAGAAGGCCCTGGGAAAGCTCGGCCTCGATCCCAGCCTCGCCGGGATGATCGACGAGCAGGTGCCGAAACAGCCTAAAAAGAACCTCGTGGACCTGAAAAAAAAGAAGAATCTGAGAAAGGCTGTAAAGAAGGCAAAGCGGCGTAACCGATAAGGATCATTTGAAGAGATCTTTTTTATCGGAAGGGCTATGATCAATAAGGAGTTGACTGTCTTCAGGCGGGTGAACGAGGCCATCTCCCACGCGCCCGATGTAGAGGCGGTGGCGGGGGCAATACTGGACATCGTCATCGACGAGACCGCTGCGGAAAATGCCTCCATCATGATGCCGTCCCATGACGGCACCAGGCTGGAGATCAAGGCCGCCAAGGGTATCGGAGACAAACGCTCCCGGTATTCGGAAACCTCCCTGGGGCACGAGTTCCCCATGGGGGAGGGCATCGCGGGCAGGGTCGCCCTGACCCGCAAAGCCATCGTCATCAACGACGCCACGAAGGACCCCCTGTTCCAGAGCAAAAGCACGAAGATCCGGATCGGCTCACTGCTGAGCCTGCCTTTGGTCTATGGGAAGGGTGAGCTGGTGGGCGTCCTGAACCTGAGCCACTCGAAGGCCAGGGGCTTCGGGAAGAGGGACATGAGCCTGGTGAACGTCCTCCTCCCGCCTGCGGCTCTTGCTCTGCGGAACGCACGGGTGATGCGGGATATGGAGGAGATCAACTCCATCCTCAAGTCAGACCTCTCCATGACGGACAAGGCCGTGGGCGATTTCGGCAGGAACATCTTCAGGATCTTCACCTGCATGTCCGTAGGGGTTTTGACGAGCGACCTCGACGGGTGCATCACCTCGGCCAACAAGAAGGCGGCGGACCTCCTCGGGCTCGAAAGCGGCGACAGCATCTGCCAGCTGGTCAGCCCGGAGATCTTCGAAGACCTCAAGACCGGGATGCGGGAGTTCACCGTGGACCTGGAGCACGGGGGCAGGGTCCTGAACCTGGAGCTCTCCACGCTCCCCATGAAGCCTTCCTGGCAGATCCTCGCCTGCATACGGGACGTGACCCTCGAGCGGTTCAAGGAACGCGAGCTCGTGCGCATCAAGGACCAGTACAAGGACATGGTGGAAAACGCCCTGGACGCCATGTACATCATCAAGGGCGGCCGCTTCCTGCTCACCAACCACAAATTCCAGGAGATGCTGGGCTTCGACCAGGACGAGATCACGGGCAGGCACTTCAGGAACTTCGTCGCCCGGGACTCCATTTCGGCCCTGGCCGCTGCTCTCAGGCCCCAGACGGGAAACGTCTTCATCCCCAACCTCGAGATCCAGGCCCTGAGGAAGGACGGCAAGAGACTCTACCTCGAGATCTCCATCGGCAGGCTCGTCATCGACAACGAGGACTGCTACATCGGCGTAGTCAGGGACATCACGAGCAAGAAAGAGCTCCTGGCCCTGAAGACGCGCTTCCTCCATGTGGCCTCCCACGAGATACGGGTGCCGCTCACCGTGATCAGGGGCTACGCCCGGATGCTCTCCAAGGACACGGACCGGACCCTCTCCCCGAGCCAGAAGGAAAACGTCCAGGAAATCGAGGCCCAATGCGAGAAGCTCCTGCACTTCAGCAACTCTCTCCTTGATTTTGCCAAGATAAATACCGAAAAGATTACTCTGCACAGGCAGATGGTGGACAGCGCCGACTATATCAGGGGCATAGTGAGGAATATGCAGATCGGGATACGGGACAACCGGGTGAGGATCCTGTTCGAAGGGGGGGACAGCGTGCCGGAGCTGTACGTGGACCCCATCAGGTTCGAGCAGGCCGTCTGCAACCTGCTCCACAACGCCATCAAGCACTCGCCCGAAGACGGCTCGGTCACCATCAGCCTCGCCAGGGGCATCCAGGACCAGAACGCCATGAACAGGCTCCTGAACCAGGAGAGCGCCATCATCACCGTGAGCGACGAAGGCCCCGGGATACGACCGGAAGAAGCCAGGGACCTCTTCAGCGATTTTTACGTGGGCGCCTCCGGAAGGGCGAAGGGGGGCATAGGCCTCGGGCTTTCCATCACCAAGGAAATTGTACATGCCCACGGGGGAAGCGTGGAGGCCAGGCCGTCGGATTCGGGAGGGTGTTTCGTGATTACTATGCCCTTGAATAGAGAAGATGATTAATGTATTTTATATATTTAAGTATTGGTGGGCGTTATGATGAATGAAAAGATCAGGATCCTTGTCGTCGATGACGACGATAGTATCCGGAGGTACATCGCCAAGCTTCTCACCCAGAGCGGGTACGACGTCAAGACCGCATCCAACGGAAAGGAAGCCCTTACCGAGCTCAGGAAAAGCCAGGATATCTCGCTGGCCATCCTCGACATCCTCATGCCCGAGATGGACGGCCTCGAGACCTTGAACGAGATCCGCAAGATCCAGGCCGACCTCCCCATCCTCATGCTCTCCGCCCTCGGACAGACCAACATCATCGTAAAGGCCATGAAGGCAGGCGCCACGGACTACCTCGTCAAGCCCTTCGAAGAGGAGGAGCTGGAGCTCGCCATTACCAAGTCGCTGGAAAAGAAGAAGCTCCTGAACGAGATCTCGAACCTGAAGCGCCAGCTGCGGGTGGATGAGCTCAAGGGCGAGTTCATCTACAACAGCCCCAAGATGCAGCGGGTAAAGGACCTCGTCGACCAGGTGGCGGACACGGACGTGAGCGTGCTTATCGAAGGAGAGAGCGGCACGGGCAAGGAGCTCGTGGCCCGGGCACTGCACTACGGCTCCACCATGAAGGACAAGCCCTTCGTCAAGGTCAACTGCGCGGCGCTGCCCCACGACCTCCTGGAGTCCGAGCTCTTCGGCTACGAGCGGGGTGCGTTCACCGGCGCCTACAAGTCCAAGGCGGGCAAGTTCGAGCTGGCCAACAACGGCACGATCTTTCTCGACGAGATCGGCGAGATGGATCTGGGGATCCAGTCGAAGCTTCTCCAGGTGCTTCAGGAGGGGACCTTCTCCCGTCTGGGCGGCAAGCAGGACGTGAAGGTCAGCGTGCGCATCATCGCCGCCACCAACCGGGACCTGCGCAAGGCGGTGGACCAGGGCACGTTCCGGGAGGACATCTACTACCGCCTGAACGTGGTCAACATCACCATCCCGCCCCTGTTCGAGCGGAAGGAGGACATCACCTACCTGTTCGAGTACTTCCTCGATGCATACAACGAGAAGTACGGCAAGAACATCTCTGTGGACAAGGAGGTCCTCTATCCCCTGTGCCACTCCTACCCGTGGCCCGGCAACGTCCGCGAGCTGAAGAACCAGGTGAAGAGGCTCGTCATCCTGGGCGACGTGGCGGATTTCATGCAGTACCTCAGAAACGGCGGCGCGCATCCGAGCCTGGAACGGCAGGTCCGGGAGAGCAAGGCCGAGGTGCTGGAGATCGAAACGGACGATAAAGAGGTCATCCCGCTCAAGCTCGCAGCAAAGGAGGCGGTGATCAAGGCCGAGAGGAACATGATCCTGAAGGCGCTGAGGGGGACGAACTGGAACAAGAAACGGGCAGCCCAGCTCCTGAAGATAAGCTACAAGGCGCTCCTCTACAAGATCAAAGAATGTGGTATCGAAAAGTAATTAGAGAAGGGGTTAATGAATGAAAAAGATCGTCTTTGCGATGCTCGGAGTCCTCATACCCATGGTCCTGTTCGCGTCGGAAGCTTCCTATACCATCGGTCCTTCCGATCAGCTGGAGATTTCCGTCTGGGGTGAGGAAAACCTTTCGAGGCAGGTTGTGGTGCGGAGCGACGGGTTCATCTCCCTTCCTCTCGTGGGAGACCTTCTGGCCGAGGGCAAGACCCCGCCCCAGCTTCAGCGGGAGATCGAGACCATCCTGGCGAAGTACATCAAGCAGCCGCACGCTGCGGTCATCATCAGGGAGCCCCGCAGCAAGCGCTTCTACGTCCAGGGGCAGGTGAACCAGCCCGGCGAGTACATCCTCGACAAGGCCATGACCATTACCCAGGTCATCACCCGTGCCGGCGGATTCAACCAGTGGGCCGACACCGGCGGCGTGGTGGTCTTAAGGAACCAGAAGGAAGGGCAGGTCCGTCTCCCAGTCAACTACAACAAGATCATCAAAGGGGCGCACGAGAACATCCTCATTCAGCCCGGCGATACCGTTATAGTCCCGTGAGGCCTTTCTCCCTCCCCGCTGCAGCAGGAGCTCTGTTTCTGGTCGCGGCACTCTGCGCGCCGGTCCACGCCGCCTTGGAATTCCACGGCGGCATATACGCCTCCTACGAATACACGGACAACTACGAAGGCACTGCCAACAACAACCACAGCGAATCCATCTACGAGGTGGGACCCACTGCCCAGCTCCTCTACACCGAGGGCACATCGAGGCTCGACCTCTCCGGCCGGGTGGCCAGGAGCGCGCACAAGAGGTACACCGGCGACGACGACACCGAGATAAGCCTGGAGACCGGGTACACCACCACGACCCTGAGGAACACCCTGAACCTGGCGTACGCCTTTACCCAGACCACCCGGAGCACCATCCTGAGGGACGTGTCGGGCGAAACGAAAATCCACTCGGGCTCGGCGAACGTCTCCCGGACACTGACCCAGTCCACCACCGCGGGCCTGGGCTACGCCTATTACCAGGAGAACAACCAGTCGCCCGATGATGACCTCGTGACCAACACGGGCACCGCCTTCGTCACCCATGAGCTCAGCCAGCTCACCACTCTGCGGGCCACCGGCAGCTACAGCACCCACCGGTACGAGGTCGATGCGGACACCTGGGTCGCCAGGGGAACCGCAGGTTTCGAGCGGCGCCTCACCCCCAGGCTGAGCATCGGGATCGACGGTGAATACCAGCATGAAGGAAGCGAGGGAGACGAGCCGGAGTCCGATATCTCCGCGGCCTTCCTGACCGGGCGGTACGCCCTGACCCAGAGCACCGGGGTGGTCCTCTCGGTCGGCTACAACTGGCTGAATGCGGAGGACATGGACAGCGAGCAGTCCTATGCCTTGCGCGGGGAGGTCACGACCAGGACGCAGTACGACGTGTTCAGCTTAAGGATATCCAGGGAATACCTCGCAGAGTTCACCACGGACCGGTACGGTACCTATGAAGCGCGCAGTCTTTATGCCTCGTGGTCCAGGTCCCTCTTGAGAGAGCTGGTTCTAAGTTCTAATATTACTTACGAAGAGCGGAAGCCGGTATCAGTGAACGAGTTCTCCTCCATCACGGAGGACGAGGATGACTTTTCCTTCAGGATAGCGTTGACGTGGAATCCTCTCAGATATGTATTCCTTACTCCCAGCTACGAGCACTTCCGGCGGGAACGAGAGAATTTAGATACTGAAACGGAGAACCGATACAGGATCATAGCAGAGGTGCGATATTGAGTGAAGAAAAGCACATAGATTTTAAAGATATCCTGGATGCCATGATCAAGAAGTGGTACTGGATTTCCATACCGCTCCTATTCTTCTGCTTTGCAGGGCTGTGGGTCTATGTCATCATGCCCCGTATGTACGAGGCCACGACCCTCATCCTCGTCCAGTCCCAGGAGATACCTGACGCGTATGTCCAGTCTTCCGTGGGTACGACCATCGAAGAGCAGGTCATGACCCTGTCCCAGGAGGTGCTTTCCCGGTCCAACCTCGAGAGCATCATCAAGGAGATGAACCTCTTCCAGGAGCAGAGGAAGAAGGGAACGTCCATGGACATCCTCGTGGCGGGCATGCGCAAGCGCATCGATGTGAAAACGAGCACCGGAGGAAGCCACGGCCGACAGAACGCCTCCTTCACCATCACCTACCGGGGCGCGGACCCTAAGAATGTGGCAGATATCACGAACAGGCTCGCCGCCTTCTTCATCGAATCCAACCTGAAGCAGAGGGCCAGGCAGGCGTCAGGGACCACCGTGTTCCTCGAGCGGCAGCTCGCGGAGCTGAAGACCCTCCTGCAGACCCAGGAGGCCAAGGTCCAGGAGTATCGCAACCGGTTCATGGGAGAGCTGCCCGAGCAGATGACCAGCAACGTGTCCACCATGAACAGCCTCCAGATGCGCCTCGAGGCGGTGCAGACCTCGCTGTCGTCCGCAATGAACCGGAGGATCGCGCTCCAGAGCCAGCTCTCGGCCATCGAGACCAACCAGCCCGGGGCCACCCTGTCCCAGAACGCCCAGAGGATCATGCAGCTCAGGGCGCAGTACGACGAGGCCAAGGCCCGCTACACGCCCGAGCACCCCACCGTCAAGGCCCTCGAGGGGCAGATCAGAGAGCTCGAAAGCGGTGGAAGCAGTAAGGATTCTTCGGTGGGCTTGAGCCCGCAGATCATCGAGATCAGATCACAGCTCAAATCCGCGAACCTCGAGGTGGAGAGTCTCAAGAACGAGCTGAGCCGGCTGCAGCAGAAGATCGATTTCTACGAGAGCAGGGTGGAGACGACGCCGAAGCGGGAGCAGGAGCTCGCCACCATCACCCGGGACTACAACATCACCCAGCAGAACTACCAGAGGCTCCTGGACAGGTACTACGAGGCGAAAAGGGCGGAGAGCATGGAGATGAGACAGCAGGGCGAGCAGTTCAGGGTCGTGGATTACGCCCTGCCTCCAGAGGTTCCGGTGAGCCCCGACGGTCTCAAGATCGCCTTGATCTTTCTGGCCCTGGGGCTGGGAACCGGAGCAGGCCTCATCCTCCTGATGGAGCTCATGGATACGACCGTCAAGGGCATCAAGCAGCTCGAGCGATGGAGCGGGGGCATCCCCTGCATCACCGCGGTGCCTCTGGCCCTGACGGATCACGACATGAGAAGGAACAAAATCATGTCGCTCATCTATGTGGCCGTTAATGTAGTCATCGTGGTTGCGGGGGTAATCATCGTGGGGTATTCATATGTTGCTGACCTCACGATAAATCTCCCCATCTCCGTGCTGTTCTGAGGGCCTGTGTATGTACAGAGAATATTTCGGTCTCCAGGAAAAGCCGTTCTCCATCACCCCTGATCCGAAGTTCCTGTACATGAGCCCCGGCCACAAGGAGGCCCTGGCGCACCTGCTCTACGGCCTCAAGGAAGCGAGCGGCTTCGTGGTGATCACCGGCGAGGTGGGCACCGGCAAGACGACCATTCTGAATGCCTTCATCCTCAAGCTCCCCCCCCGCATGCCCAAGGTCGTGGTGAAGAACCCGCACCTCAAGCCGGAGAACCTCTACTTCCTCCTGGGCGAGGCCATCGGCATTCCCGAGGAGAAGCGCTCCCGCGACTACATCCAGGACTACGAGGAGCGCCTGAAGGAGATGGGGGGCGCGGTCCTCATCGTGGACGAGTCCCAGGGCCTGTCCGTGGAGATGCTCGAAGAGATCAGGCTGCTCTCGAACATGGAGACCGTAAACGAGAAGCTCGTCCAGATCATGCTGCTCGGCCAGCAGGAGCTCAATGAGAAGCTCAAGAGCCCGCACCTGAGGCAGCTCAAGCAGCGCATCGGCATCAAGTACCACATCCCGCCCCTGGACGCTGCGGAAACGAAGGACTACATCGACCACCGCCTGAGGGTGGCGGGCTACGTGCCCAGGGAGAAGCCCCTGTTCACGGCGTCCGCCCTGGCGGATCTCTACAAGTATTCCAAAGGGTATCCCAGGCTCATCAACATCCTGTGCGACAACGTCCTGCTCACAGCGTACACGGACAACGCAAAGCAGGTCAGCGCCTCCATGGTGCGCAAGGCCGCCCAGGATCTCGAGAGCACCTACCAGGTCAAAAAGCACCTGACCCCCGCACCCGGGACCTTGTCCCTGGGGAGAGGGCGGCTGGCTACGGGGCTCAAGGCCCTGGCCGTGGTGGTCCTGCTGGGGGCCGCTGCATGGCTCCTCTCGCCCCTGGTCTTCGACCGGCAGGCGTCCACGGGCCCGGTCTCGGTCCAGACCGGGCAGCAGCCCCGTGAGGGCCTGTCGGGGGTTCTCCCCGGCCGCCAGGAAGCGGAGGTGACGAAGAAGGTCTTCAAACAGGACGTGGAGGCCGTCGATGGCCTGTCTCAGCCTGATCCGGTGATCCCTCCGCCCACGGTACAGGCCGGTACGGCAGGGACCAGGGTGGTCACCGTGCGAGCTGGCGATACAGTGGCCAAGCTCGCTGCGGATCACTACGGCAAGGTGGACGACGGAATCCTGCTCGCCATCAGGAAGGCGAACCCCGGGATCCCGAACATCGACATCGTGCAGGTGGGGCAGAAGGTCAACCTGCCGCCGCTGGACCGCATGGGGCAGGCCGCGCTGCAGGTCCTGTACAGCGTGAGCGTGTCGTCCTACCATTCCATGAACGAGGCCAAGGCGGTGTTTTCCGATCTCCTTGCCAGGGGGTATCAGACCACCATCTATCCCTATCTCGGCGACAACAACAAGACCTGGTACCGGATCACCATCGGCACGTTCACATCCAAGCAGGACGCGATCGACTATACGAGGAAGCTGCGTGACTCGGGCTTTCCCTATGCCAAACCGGTGAAGATAAGCATGGAGGACTAGAACATGGATTTATGGAAGGCTCTCGAGAAGCAGGAGGCGACGGACATCAGGGACGTGGGCATAACGGACAAGCTCGACGATCACCTGTACATGTACCACATGCCGTACTCGTACACCGCGGAGCAGATCCGCAAGCTCAGGACCGCCATATTCCAAATCCAGGACAGGCCGGTGCCCCGGGTGATCATGGTAACCAGCGCAGTGCCTGCCGAAGGGAAGAGCCTCATCGCGTCCAACCTGGCCATCTCCATCGCAAAGGGCGAGGACCGGCATGTCCTGCTCGTGGAGTGCGACATCAGAAAGCCTTCGCTCTACAAGCTCTTCAAGTATCCCCCATCGAAAGGGGTGGTGGAGATCCTCCAGGGCAAGGCGACCGTGGCCGAGTGCCTCATCAAGACGCCCATCGAGAAGCTCACCATCCTCCCGGCGGCCAAGGAGGCGCCCACCAACCCGGCGGAGCTCCTGGAATCGAAGGGTATGAAATCGCTCATCAAGGAGCTCTCGGAGCGGTACAGCGACCGCTACCTCGTCATCGACACCTCGCCCATCCAGGCCACCGTGGATCCGAAGATCCTCGCAGCCCAGGTGGACGCCATCATCATGGTGTCGCGCTACCGCTACACCAGGGAGGCAGACTTCAGGATGGCCCTGGAGAACCTGCCCAGGGAAAAGGTTATCGGCACCGTGCTCAACGCCATCGATGAGCTTCCTGCCAAGAAGTATTCCTACAGCAAGTATCAGTACAACAAGTATTACTCGTAACCCCCGACCGGGCCGCCTCACCCGGCCGGGAGGGGCGCTGTCCCGCTCCGTGCGGGCACGGGAATGCCCGGCGGCAGGGCCGTGGTGCGCCCGGGGAAACTGAAGATATGAACCCGGGGTAAGCCGTGGTCCCTTGAGCGCAGCACGCTGCGGGAAATCAGACATACGCCTTCCCGTCCTCCGGAGCGGACGCGAAAGGAGGATCGCATGGGTTCGGATTCCCGTTCATGTTATGGGATACCTATGTTTTCTCTTGCCTGGAAAAGCCTGTTCCCGGATCGGTGTCTCATCTGCGCAGGTTCGGATATCGTCAGGGACGGTGTGTGCAGCCTGTGCCGCTCGAGCGTGCAACCTCTGCCCGACCCGGTGTGCGACACGTGCGGGACCCCCGTCGGCACCCCGGGCACATGCATCGGGTGCACGGTGCGTCCCCCGGCCTACGACCGGTGCCTGAGCGCGTGCAGGTTCGAGGGCACGGTCCGGGAGGTGATCCACCGGTTCAAGTACCGCCACGCCACCGTGTACAAGAGATTCCTTGCCGGCCTCCTCTTCTCGGTCATCTCCGAAAAGGGCATCCGGGCGGATATCCTGACGCCGGTGCCGCTGCACTGGTCGAGGCTGGTCCTCAGGGGCTACAACCAGTCTTCGCTCATCGCGCGTGAATTGTCTAGATATATGAAAACAGATGTGAGATATGGGATACTCAGGAAGACGAGAAAGACCCCCCGCCAGGCGGGACTTTCAAAGAAGGACAGGGGACGCAATCTCAGGCGTGCGTTCAGTGCAGGCAGGGTCGAGGGGAAATCGGTCATGGTCGTGGACGACGTCATCACCACGGGCAGCACGGCGCAGGAGGTCTCCAGGGCGTTAAAGGATGCAGGTGCAGCACAAGTCATCTTCGTGAGCGTAGGAAGGGCAGTTACATGACACCTCACATAACTCCACCCAAAAAGATTCCACGGTACCTCGAAGACATCACCTACTCGATAGCCGACGACCCGGTCCACAAGAGGGACGATCTGTTCACCTCCAACAGGTTCCTGGGCCTCTACGACGAAAAACAGCTCATGGACATGCTCACCAAGGCGGGCATGACCAGGATCCTCTACGAGAGGGGATACCGGGACCTTCTCATCAGCATCTCACAGCAGGACAACTACACGTACCGGCTCTACGTGGACTTCGCCTCCAAGGAAGAGGAGAACACCCGGCTCATCGAGCTCATCGTGCGGGAAGGCATCTTCAGGCCCAGGAAGACCTTCGTGCAGGGGTTCGACTTCGATGAGGGCCTCTCCATGCTCCTCATCGAGTGGCTCGCCCTTCAGGACCCCAGAGCGTCGTTCTCGCCGGAGCGGCCGAGGCTGCCCGGGCAGGCGTACCCAGGCCTCGGCGGCCTGAAGAACATGCAGAGCATGCTCTACGATTTCGGCAAGGCAACGGGCAAGGACGCCATCATCGACATTCCCGAGTATTACCATACAGCGGTCATCTATACCCGCCTCTATTCCGAGATCTACTCCCTGGCGTACTCGTTCTTCTCGCCCATCGACTCCGGGCAGCTCCAGGCCATGATACGGGATTTCAAGGGCATACCCCTGGCAGACGTGTCCTTTGCCGTCACCTTCGACTGCCTGCTCAACGCGAAGACCGGCGAGCCCGCCTACTGGAAGCCCTCGGAAGAGATCTACCCCATATCCAAGAAGCTGCACCGGTACTTCAACCTGAAGGAATACAAGGAGATCGTCATCAACACCATGAACGAGCTCTCCTTCGACATGGACTGGGACAAGTACCACCGCCTGAGGGCCAAGGGAATCACGGATGAGATATGATTTCGCTTTCGTGGGGCTGGGGAAGGTGGGGAGCGCCCTGCTTGCCCTCCTGACAGAGGCGGGCCATCATCCCTCCTGGGTGGTCTCTTCGAAGCCCGCGCCGGAGGGCATCCCCCGGCACCCGGACATCCCCGGGGGGCCAGCCGGGGCAGGCGTGGTGATCCTGGCCGTTCCGGACAGCGCCATCGCCGAGACCGCGTCCTGCATCGCCTCCCTGTGGAAGGACGCCTGCAGGGGCATCGTGTTCTTCCACCTGAGCGGCCTGCACACGTCCGACCTCCTCGCGGAGCTTGCAGGCCTGGGGGCGGAGGTGGGGAGCCTGCACCCGCTCCAGTCGATACTGGACAGGGATCTCGCCCAGGAGGCCATCAGGGAGGCGTATTTCACCTTCGAAGGGACGCAGAGGGCGCACGAAGTGGCGGCGGGTCTGACCGCATCCCTGCGCTCGACCCTGCTCCCCCTGAAAAAAGAAGACAAGGTGCTCTACCATGCCGCCGCGGTCATCGCCTCCAACTACCTCGTGGCCATCGCCTCGGAGGCGTCCGCCCTCATGGAGAGCGTGGGGCTGGGCATGAAGCACCTCATCCCGCTCATCAGGAGCACGGTTGCCAACATCGAGGCGCGGGGGCCGAAGGCGCTCACCGGCCCTGTCCAGAGGGGCGACTGGGGTACGGTTGGTGCGCACGTCGAAGCCCTCGAAAAGGGTTTCCCCGACATCCTGCCATCCTACCTCGCCCTGGGGAGGTACACGGCGCGCCTCGCTTCGAGGACGTGGCCGGCAGCCCTGGCCGCCCGGGAAAAGCTCCTCGAGCGGGACGCGCTCAAGGCCAGGGTCGATGCCATGAAGGCGCGGGGCATGAAGGTGGTGTTCACGAACGGGTGCTTCGACATCCTCCACGAGGGGCATGTGGCGTACCTCCGGGAGGCGAGGGCCCTGGGCGACGCCCTGGTGGTGGGCCTGAACTCGGATGCGTCCGTGGCGAGGCTCAAGGGCCCGGAGCGGCCCGTGAACGGCGAAAGATCCCGGGCCGCCGTCATGGCAGCCCTCGAATGTGTGGATTGTCTGTGCATCTTCGGGGAAGACACCCCGTACGAGCTCATCGCCCACCTGAAGCCCGATGTCCTCGTCAAGGGGGGCGACTGGGAGCCGGAGCGGATCGTGGGTGCGGACGTGGTGAAGTCCTGCGGTGGCGAGGTGCTCTCGCTCCCGTTCAGGCCCGGCCACTCCACCACCGGGCTCATCGAAAAGATCAGGAAGCCCTAAGCCGCTGCTGCTGAAAAAGCCGGGCAGGCCCGTGGAGGGTCTGCCCGGTTCGTCCAGAGAGGACGCCAGACTCAGAATCCGATGAGGAAACGGGCGACGCAGCGCCTGTCGACCCGCTGGCCCGCATACCCGGTCTCTGCACCCGTGTCGCTGATTGCGTGGGCGAGTTTCTTTCAGAAGTTGATATTCACAAGGCTCTTTGATATAGGTCACGCTATGGATGGAGCATTCGAGAAGGGCCTCAGGGAGATCTTTCAGAGTTCGACGAGGTTTACGTCGCAGATCGGGGAGTATATCCTCGGTTCCGGGGGCAAGCGCCTCCGGCCGAAGCTCGTGATGATCATGGGCAAGGCTGTGGGTCTTGCCGAGGAAAAGATCCTGCCCATAGCATACACCGTGGAGCTCATGCACACCGCAAGCCTGCTGCATGACGACGTGGTGGACTGCACATCCATACGGCGTGCCCGACCGACCGCGAACCAGGTATTCGGGGACAAGCCAGCCCTGCTCGTGGGGGATTTCGTCACGGCCTCCGCCCTGGAGACCATGTGCGGGCTCGGGAACCTGGATCTGGTGGCGGGCATCATCCGGACCGTGAAGAGCATGTCGGAAGGGGAGCTCAAGGAGCTTCAGTATGCCAAGGAATTCCACGACGACCTGGATATCTACCTCGACATCATCTATCTCAAGACAGCGACGCTGTTCGAGTACTGCGCCTCTGCCCCTGGCCTCGCGGCAGGGCTGTCCCCGGATGCCCTCGATGCGCTGGCCACCTTCGGGAGGTCGGTGGGCATGGGTTTCCAGATCGTGGACGACATCATCAACCTGACCCCGAGCAAGGACGACAACAAGGACGCGTTCAACGACATCGTGGAGGGGAAATCGACCCTGCCCCTGGTCTTTCTGTTCCGGGAGAACCCTGCGGTGCTTGCCGAGATGTCGGGCATTCCCGACCCCGCGGAGAGGAAGAACCGCCTCGTCCCCCTCATCACCACGGGCATACTCCAGCGGAGCAGGGAAGTGGCACAGCAGTATCTGGACGAGGCCCTGTCGGCCCTTCACCGTGCCGGGGTGAAGACCGAAGAGCTGGCCTGGATCCCTCAGGCCATCGCATCCCAGCTCGACAACAGGTTCTAGATTCCTCCTTCGTCAGGGTTATCCTCCTTGAGCTGGAGCTTCGGAGGACAGAGTCCCCCCCACCGGCAACGCGTGCATGGAGAGGTGCTTGCTTTGGGCTCATGCCATTGATTTTCCATGCTTAGAATCCTATCTAAAGAATTGGTTGAAAAACGGTATGAGGGATGACCTTTGGAATATAAAGACTATTATAAGATCCTGGGCATAGAGAGGAATGCAACCCAGGAAGAGATAAAGAAGCGTTACCGCAAGCTTGCCAGGGACTGCCATCCGGACACCTGCAAGAACGACCCCAATGCCGAGAAGCGCTTCAAGGAGGTCGGCGAGGCATACGAGGTGCTCAAGGACCCCGAAAAGCGGAAGCGCTACGATGCCCTGGGCAGCAACTGGCAGGAAGGCCAGTCTTTCCGGCCGCCGCCAGGGTTCGAGAACATCTTCGGGGAGGAGATCTTCCGACGACAGGGCAGGTCCGGCAGGGCCCGCACGTTCTCCTTCGACTTCGGGACCGGATCCGCACATCCCGGTGGAGGAGGGGGGTTCTCCGACTTCTTCGAGTCCCTGTTCGGGGATCTGAGCATGGGGGGGCCCGGTTCCGGCAGGGCCTCGTCAGCCAAGGGCGCTGACCTCGAGACCGAGGTGGAGATATCCGTCGAAGAGGCCCATACAGGCACGAACAGGGAGATCCAACTCCAGGGGCCGGGTTCCGCAAAGCGGCTCAATGTCCGGATACCGGCCGGAGCCTACGACGGGATGAAGATCAGGCTCGCAGGCCAGGGCAACCCTGGTGCAGGCGGGTCAGGCGACCTCTATCTGAAGATCCGTCTGGCTTCCAACGGCAAATACAAGCTCGAGGGGAACGATATCATCGAGGACCTCCCTGTCACGCCCTGGGATGCGGCCCTTGGAACCACCCGGGAGGTGCATACCCCCGACGGTACGTACAGCCTGAAGATACCGCCCGGCGTCTCGTCGGGTCAGAGGCTCAGGCTCAAGGGCAGGGGACTGGGACACAAGGGCGACCTCTACATCCAGATCAGGATCGTCATGCCCAAGGACCTCACCAGCGAAGAAAAGAGGCTCTTCACCGAGCTCAAGAGGGTATCGACGTTCAACCCCTGATCCTCCTTCGTTGAAGCTGCGGAGGACAGGTTCTCCTCCGGCATGGATTCAGGCCCGTCTTTCACATAAAAAAGCCGGTGCCCGGGGGCACCGGCCTGAAGAATCATCGAGATACGTGCTAGGAGACAGGGGCCTTGTCCTTGCCCGCAGGTTTTCCCTTTAAGGGTTCGAAGTCCGACTCACCGTCCACCTTGAGATATGCTCGCAACTTGGCCAGTTTCTTTTTCCCGATCCCCTTGACCTTTTCCATGTCGTTTATGCTCTTGAAGGGGCCGTTCGCCTTCCTGTACGCAAGGATGTTCTTGGCCATGACCTCCCCGATACCGGGAAGCAGCTGGAACTCTTCGATTGTCGCGGTATTGATGTTGAGCTTGCCCTGACCGATGTCTTTCTCCAGCCCAAAGGCCATCCCGCTAAACAGCACGACTACCAGGATCGCTCCTGCCAATGCAATACACCTCTTCATCCCAGAAAACCTCCTTCATAAAAAATTAATGTGCCCGGAGGGCAATGGTCTAAGTATAGCTCCGGACGAGCGGGATGCAACAGCCTGAAGGGGATTTGTCCCTATTGCGAGTACGGCGGTGTGCAGTGCCGGGCATAAGCCCGCATGAACGTGAACATGCTTTTTATCCCGCATGCCCGCGGAGAGGATACCTTGCGGAACAGGGCTGAAATCCGGCGGCAGGGCAGGAGACCTATTGCCTTGGCGAATCCCGAAGCGGGGCTGCTGGCCCGGCTGTTCCAGGGGTATACTCATTGTTCCCTGAAAAACCCGTTCCGGGCGAGATGTCTCCACCGTCCACTCCGGTGCCATATCCGCCCGTGCCGCTCATCCCGCCTGTATCATCCATGCCTGGAGGTCCGCTCAGGCCGTACCTTTCGGGTCCGTAAGGGCCCTGGCCGGACAGGTCAGTGCCATATCCCCCTGCACCGTACGGGCCTGTCCCGTACCCTCCGGCATCAAAGGGGCCGGTGCCATAGGGCCTGCTGCCGTATGCCCCTTCGCCATAGGTGCGGGTACCATAGGGACCTGTCCTGAGGTCCGTGCCCGGAACCCTTCCGGTACCATAGGGCCCTGTGCCGGGGATCCCGCCGGTACCGTATCCGCCCATGCTGTACGGGCCGGTGCCGTACCCGGTCCCAAAGCCGCCCGTGCCGGGATAGGGACCTGCCCCGTAACCGCCGTAAACCCCCGTTCCGGCAGCCCGTGAGGAGTTATATGCCCCGGTCCCCGGCACGGGGGTCGTGGGTACGTACACGCCGGGAACAGAGCCGGCGCCGTACCCCTGTGTTCCGGGAAGCGCAGGTCCCGGCCCTGCCAAGCCCAACCCCGGAGGGCCGGACATGTCTGCCTGCAGGTTATGTCTCCAGGGGTGCTTTCCGAATGACGACCCGCATGACGATATGATGAAGGCATACAGCAGCACACTCAGGACGATTCCCGCGGCAAGGGCTGATCTCTTCATGGTTCTTCTCCCTCTACAGTGCCCAGGTGTTCTCTTGCGGCAAGCTGACAGGAAATGCGTTTCCGACAGCATAGTGATGAAACAGACAGGAGCAGGGATTCTCCTTCCTGCTCCCCCTGATGGGAACGGGAATGCCGGTGTGCTGGACACCGGCATCTCATCCATGGGGTCGTGTTCCCCGGTGGTTGACCTCCTAGTAGTTCGTGGACCCTTTGCCCATTCCTCCGGTGTCGCCGGTGCCGCTCGTGCCGCCGGAGTCCATGCCTTCGCCGGAGCCGCTCGTCCCGCCGGAGCCCATACCGCCGCCGGATTCCAGCCCTTCAGAGCCAGTCCCGCCGGAAGTCCCTCCTGTTGCACCGCTCGTTCCCGGCTGGCTCACCATCACGCTGCTCCTGATGGAATCGAGCTTCTGCTGGTCCATGCCCTGGACCTTGCTGAGGTCATCAACCGAGGCGAACGGACCGTTTGCGTCCCGGTAGCTCACGATATTCTGTGCAAGCGTGGCATCGATGCCGGGGATGGTCTGAAGCTCCTGGACAGAGGCGGTATTGATGTCCACCATGCCCTGCTGTGCAGTCCCCATCTCCTGCTGTCCTCCTGCCTCGGTGCCCGTCTGGGCGCCCGGTCCCGCCGCACCCTGTTTCTGCTCACAGGACGCAATACCCAGTGAAAGAACTCCGATCAGTATGAATACCGCTATCGTAGCAACCCGTTTCATGCACTACCTCCTTTTACCCTATGGTTTTGTGTGTCACTCCAGACGTGAACCCGTTCATGTAAAAAAAACTCATTTTCTGAAACATCACCAACCCTCTCAGTGGAAATGCCGGCGCCATCAACGGACACCGGCATCCCGCTTCCATTCAATATGCTTAGGCATACGAGCCCGGGGACTCTCAGTATCCGGTGCCACCGCCGGTCCCCGTGCCGCCGGACCCGCTCGTGTCAGTGCCGCTCGTGCCACCTGAGTCCATGCCACCGGAGCCGCTCGTCCCGCCGGAACCCATGCCTTCGGAACCCATTCCGCCCGTTCCCCCTCCCATGGGCTGCTGCTGCGACCCCGGTGCCCCTATGGTGAGGGCGCTCCTCATCGCGTCGAGCTTCTGGGGAGTGATCCCTTTCACCTTGGTCAGGTCGTCCACAGAGGCAAAGGGGCCGTTCGTATCGCGGTACTTCACGATGTTCTTGGCCATGGTCCGGGACATGCCGGGAACGCCTTCCAGTTCCTTTACCGAGGCGGTGTTGATGTCGACCTGTATCTGGCCGGCCGTGCCGCTCATGCCGCTCTGGTCAGAGCCCATGGAGCCGGAGGTGCCTCCCGCCCCGCCCTGCTCGGAGCCCATGGTGCCGGATGACTGGTCCATCCCGCTCCCGCCGGTCGTACCGCCCATACCTTCCTCTCCGTATGCCATGCCCCCGACTGAGAGCATGAAGACGAGAAGTCCTATTGATAAGATTGTATATTTCTTCATTTTTTATCCTCCCTGGTTTCTTTGCCCATTGGGGCGTTCTTCGATTTTAGGTTGGGGTGAGCGTTTCCTCACAGGCCTTTCGTCCCAGCCGTTTACACAGGACAAAGCCGGCATCTTTGCAAGGCGATTCCATCCGGGATGTGGTGATACCGGCATAGGTGGCCTCAGGCCTGGAAAGACCGATAGTGATGAGTGCTGCCCGTACGGACCCTCTTGGTGAACTGTAGCCGGAAGCGTGAAATCAACCCTGGCTTCCGCCGACCTGGACGTACTTCTTGATCATGTCCATTCTGAAGTTATCAACTCCCTGGACTCTGCTCAGGTCGTTCACCGAGGAGAAGGGGCCGTTCGCCTCCCGGTACTGGATGATGTTCTGCGCAAGGGTCTGGTTGATGCCCGGCACCTTCCTGAGCTGATCAGCCGATGCGGTGTTGAGGTTGATGGATGTGCTCAAGGTCTGTCTCAACTGGTCGAGCTGCTGTTTGTCGATCCCCTGTACCCTGGAGAGGTGGTCTATCGAGGAGAAGGGGCCGTTGGCCGTTCTATAGTCGATGACGTTCTGAGCGACGTTCCGATCAAGCCCGGCAACCCTCTGGAGTTCCTGCGCCGATGCCGTGTTCACGCTGAGCTTTTCCGCACCCTGTCCCATATTCTGCCCGGCCGTTCCGTACGCACCGCCCTGCTGCAGGTCCTGACCCGGATCAGAAGCACTTTGCCCATATGCCATGCCGCCCAGGATGAGCATGACAGCCAGGGTAAACACAGTCATCAAACTCTTCTTCATACTCTACCTCCTTGAATTGCTGCCCGCATAGGGCACCCTTAGAAGTTATGTAATAGACCCCGAGAAGATAAACTCAAGAAGCGCGGATCCCCTGCGCAGAAGGCCTGCAGGCGCTCCCCGTCTTGACAATCAAGGTCGATATTATATTATTGTTTCATGTGGGATGTCTGATTTTTTCATAGGTAACATATTCTCTTCTTTGAACCTTCTCGTTTGCCATCCATTTGAATGATGATCTGGGAACCTGATGGGCATGGCAGATCAGGCATGAATTCATAATAAAAGGAGACGACACCATGAGTGAACCTTTCGTCATACGGGACTGTGCATTGATAGCCATTGCCACGGGCCAGAGCGCCCAGACCCTCATGGGGCTCCGGGACAAGCTCGAGATCGTCCCTGAAAGCAGCATCTACTACCATTTCTGGGGCGGGCTCCTGCGGTCGCGCTTCGACGACCCGGAATACCAGAACGACTTTGCCATGTGGACACGCCACGCCATCCACGACAAGACCCTGGCGGAGCGGCTGGCCCTGGTGAACCCCACCGACTACCCCGACCTGGAGGTGCTCCGCAGGGAGCTCGTTGACCTCATCGAAGAGCGGATGGACGAGAGCGAGGTCCTCCCCTGGATCAAGGCCCTGCAGAGCTTTCATTTCATTCGGTCCCAGATCGTGATCTTCGACACCAAGCGGGTGGCCGCCACCCCTGAGGAGCTGGGAGAGCACGTTCCCCACTTGTCCCTGGGGAGCATCTTCTACCATTTCATCGATGCCAGGCGGCGCACGCACCTGGGGAGGGACGACTTCACCCAGTGGCTCTCGGGCTTCGGCGACGAGCACTACCTGCTCACCGAACGGATATCGCACATCGACCCGTACTTCATCACCCTGATGGAGCTTCGCGAGGAGCTGATACACGCATTCAGGCAGAATGCACCGGAAACGGAGGCGCTGTGACAACGCTGCTGGAACAGTTCGAAGGCATTGTGGGCCCCGAGAACATCGACCAGCTCAGGCAGCTGGCCAAGCTCCTGGAGGGGAAGAGGGTGCTGCACGTCAACTCCACCAAGGCAGGCGGAGGGGTCGCCGAGATCCTCCACCGGATCGTGCCCCTCATGCGTGAGCTGGGGATAGACGCCCAGTGGGAAACCATCACCGGGGACGACGACTTCTTCCAGTGCACCAAGCTCATGCACAACACCCTCCAGGGCAAGCGCATGGACATCACCACGGCCCTGCTCAGACACTACGAGATCATCAACCGGGAAAACTTCACCATGCTCAGGAGCAGCCTCGAGGACGCGGACATCGTGTTCATCCACGACCCGCAGCCGGCGGCGATGATCAGCAGCCTGCCGTCGCGCAGGGGGAAGTGGATCTGGCGGTGCCACATCGACGTGGGGCATCCCTACCGTCCCGTGTGGACCTTCCTGCGCAAGTACGTCCAGGCGTACGACGCGAGCGTCTGGTCGCTCTCGGAGTTCGCCCAGAGGCTGCCGCACCCCATGTACCTCATGACGCCGAGCATCGACCCCTTGAGCGACAAGAACTGCGAGCTCCCCCGCGAAGAGCTGGAGAAGACCTATGAGAGGTGGGGGCTCGATCCCTTCCGGCCCATCATCACGCAGATCTCCCGGTTCGACCGGTTCAAGGACCCTCTGGGGGTGATCTACGCCTACCGGCTGGTGAAGGAGTTCGTCCCCATCCAGCTCGTGCTCGCGGGCGGCGGGGCAACGGACGACCCCGAGGGCCAGGAGGTGTACAGCGAGGTCATGGAGAGCGCGGGGGACGACCCTGACATCCACATCCTGATGCTCCCGCCGGACGACAACCTCACCATCAACGCCCTGCAGCGGGTATCGGACATCGTGCTTCAGAAATCTCTGAGGGAAGGCTTCGGGCTGACGGTGTCGGAGGCCATGTGGAAAGCCAAGCCCGTGATCGGCGGGGACACAGGGGGCATCAGGCTCCAGGTCATCAACTACCACACCGGCTTCCTGGTGAATACCCCTGAAGGCGCTGCGCTGCGCCTCAGGTACCTCCTGAAGCACCGGGAGACCCTGAAGGCCATGGGCGACAAGGCCCGGGAGTTCGTCCGGGAAAACTTTCTCATCACCCGGAACCTGAGGGAATACCTCACCTTGATGGTTGCCATCGCCTACGGGGCGAACGACAGGATAGAGCTGCTATGAGAAGCGCCTGCGCAGGGGAGAAGCCTGAAGTCGCAAACCTCGAGCGTTTCTGGGACACCGTCCCCCGCACGGGCCGCAAGCTCCTCGCCCTCGACTACGACGGCACGCTGGCGCCGTTTCGGGTGGACCGCATGCAGGCCCTCCCCCTGGAAGGCATCGTCGGGCTCCTCGAGGAGATCTCCCGCAGGGGCGATACGACGGTCGCCGTCATATCCGGACGCCCCATCGGCGACCTCCAGACCCTCCTGAGCCCGTGGGACGGGCTGATGGTCGGGAGTCACGGGTTCGAAAAGCGCTTCCCCGGAGGTGGGGTGGAGGTCAGTATGCCTGACAGGCTGCAGCTCGATGGGCTGAAGGCCGCCTATGAGCTGGCCGTCGGGAAGGGCCTCGGGGGGCGTCTTGAAACCAAGCTCGCCAGCGTGGCCCTTCACACCAGGGGGCTTCCCGAAGACGAGGCCTGCCTCATCGAGGACGAGGTGGGCGCAGCCTGGCGGGCGATCTCCCGGGAACGGGGGCTCCACGTGATGAGGTTTAACCGTGGGCTCGAGATCCGCGCCCCGGGCTGGGACAAGGGCAGGGCCCTTCTGGAGCTGCTCGGGCACGAGCCCGAGGGGACCTTCTGCGTCTACATCGGAGACGATCTCACCGACGAGGACGCCTTCCGCGCCATCCGAAGCCAGGGCATCGGCATCAGGGTCGGCGGCCCATGGCCGGCTTCCGAGGCCAGGGGGTGTCTTCCCGACGTGCAGGCGGTGAGGGACTTCCTCGAGGCGTGGTCCTGCCTCGAGCACGGCCGGGAGGGATAGCCATGAAAGGCCGGCTGGTCGTCGTCTCCAACAGGCTGCCCATCGTGATCGCGAGGACGGGGAGCCGGGAATGGGAGATACGGTCAGGCTCCGGCGGGCTCGTCACCGCCATGGGGCCGGTGCTCAGGCATCGAGGCGGCCTGTGGATCGGCTGGCTGGGGCTGCCGGAAAACGACTGTCCCAGCGAGGAGTACCTCAGGGACCTCGTCCTGGCCGGCACGAGCCAGTCCGGCTATTCCCTCCAGCACCTGCACCTGAGCAGGGAGGAGGTGGTGACGTACTATGACGGCTTTTCCAACGAGATCGTCTGGCCCCTGTTCCACGACCTCTTCAGCCACTGCAACTTCGACCAGAGCTACTGGGAAGGCTACCAGAAGGTCAACCGGAAGTTCGCCGAGATGGTCGTTTCCCGGACATGCCGGGACGACTACGTGTGGGTCCACGACTACCAGCTCATCCTCGTTGCCAGGGAGCTCAGGCGCCTCGGCTGCACCCGGCGCCTGGGCTTCTTCCTCCACATACCCTTCCCCCCGCTGGACATCTTCCTGAAGCTGCCCTGGCGGTTCCAGATCCTCGAGGCCTTCCTCGAGTACGACCTCATCGGGTTCCAGACCGTGCGGGACCGAAAGAACTTCATCGGGTGCGTGCGGGCTCTGAACGGGTACAGGGTGACGGGCAGGGGGCACGTCCAGACCATTCACACCGACCTGAAGAAGGTGCTCGCAGGGGTGTTCCCCATCTCCATCGACTACCGCGAGTTCGACGAATACGCCAGGACCCAGGAGGTCGCCGAGCAGGCCTGGATCACCCATGCGAACTTCCCCGGCATGCAGATCATCCTGGGCGTGGACCGGCTCGACTACACCAAGGGCATCATCCACCGCCTGCTCGCTTTCGAGAACGCCCTGGCGCGCTACCCGGACATGCGCAGGAAGATAACCCTGCTCCAGGTGGTGGTCCCCAGCAGGGGGGACGTGGAGGGCTACGAGAAGCTCAAGCAGGAGATCGAGCGCCTGGTGGGCGAGATCAACGGCAGGTATACGGAGGTGGGGTGGACGCCTGTGCACTACATATTCCGCGCGCTCCCCCGCAAGGAGCTGGTGGCATACTACCGGACCTGCGAGATCGCCCTGGTGACGCCGCTCAAGGACGGGATGAACCTGGTGGCCAAGGAGTACTGCGCGTCCTCGGTGGAGGAAAACGGGGTGCTCATCCTGAGCGAGTTCGCGGGGGCGGCGGCCCAGCTTTACCCCAACGCCCTGCTGGTGAATCCCTACGACCTGACCGGCGTGGCCGACGCCATCTATGAGGCCTTCACCATGCCGCACGAGACCAGGTGCATGATGATGAGGAGGATGCGGGCCTCCATCCAGCGCAACGACATCGTGAAGTGGGTCAACTCCTTTCTCAGGGCAGGCATCGCCAAGGACCTCAACGACTTCCCCCAGCTCGAGCTTTTCGTGCCCAGGCAGTGAGGGCGGTCCGGTCACTGCCTGCTGGCACGCCGCCACGGATTGGTATATAATGCGCCATGCGGGCACTCCCGCAGCAAGGGGCACCTATGAAAAAGAATGTTCTGCTTGTGGCGCTCATCGCGGCCGTATTGCTTGCCGGGTGCCGCGACGACTCGACGGATGACGACGATACGGCAGGCAGCCGCTCGCTCAGAGGCGTGACGATGGATGCCTTCACGGGCGACGTGAAGCAGTGCACTCCCTCCATAGACGACTTTGCCTTCACCTCCGAGAGCAGCGCGCTGAACTCGTGGACGGGCTGGAAACGGAACAACGCCAACGGCGTGATGGGAAAGGTCTTCAACACGACCCTTGGCGACTACCAGAGCATCTACACCCACCTGGAGACCCTGGACGAGCATATCGCCCTGGTGAACGCCTTCACGGACAGCTTCGACGACCCGGGCAGCCACACCATAGGCGACGACACGGCAAAGGTGGTCACCACGGTCTCCGAGGTGAACGTCCCCTTCATGGGCTGGTCCTTCCGGGAGCCCATGAGCGTGCCCGTGGACCGGGTGGTCACGGTGACCTCCGGGACGCTCACCGTGCACATGGCCTTCCGGGTCAGCGGCGGCAGGGAGGTCATCGTCGAGCAGTACACCGACGGGAACTCCGATGCCGGGGTCTTTTACGCCATCCGTGACGGGAACTACCTCGGGGTGTGGCACGCCAGCGTGACCGACACCAACAACGGCGTCCAGTTCATGTGGGACGGCGACATGGGGGAGGGGACGTTCAGGATCTCCCTGTCCAGCGACGCGGGCGGCAACTGGCAGGTCATGGGAGGGGGGAGCGTGGAGACCTCCGGCTCAGCCATGGCCTTCATGGCCAGGAACGACGACACCGGGGGATCCGATGTGAAGTACTATACCTCGATGACCCTTGCGGAATTCAGCGCCGGGACGGAAAAGGCGATCTTCAATGCTGGCACGGCCCCGCCCGGCGGCGCGGGCGCGCTGAGCTACATCACGGAGGACAGCGAGGACTGCCTGGGATTCTACCGGGTGAACGACTTCCCGGTCAGCGTCGACGACCTCGACTGGAACAACTGAGCACACTATTTTTCACACCATATGGCATGTTCCTGTATTTGGTCTGAGAAACATGCTAGGATACGTTTCATAACTTTTTTAAGAAGAGGATGTGCACCATGAGTTTCCATGATGTAGCAGATGTGATCGAAAAGCTGGAGAACGCAGGATATGTGACGTCGAGGGAGATCGCCACGGTGGTGTTCCTCGCATCCGTGACGGACAAGCCCATCCTGGTGGAAGGGCCTGCCGGCGTGGGCAAGACCGAGCTGGCGAAGGCCATCTCCCGGGCGCTGGGGCTCCAGCTCATCCGCCTTCAGTGCTACGAGGGACTCGACGAGTCAAAGGCCCTCTACGAGTGGGAGTACGCCAAGCAGCTCCTCTACACCCAGATGGTCAAGGAAAAGATCGGGGACGTCATCGAGGGCGCGCTCACGCTCAAGGACGCGGTGGAAAAGATCGCCTGCCATGAAGACGCCTTCTTCTCGGAGCGCTTCATCCAGCCCAGGCCGCTGCTGCAGGCCATCACCTCCGACGAGCGGGTCGTGCTGCTCGTGGACGAGGTGGACAAGGCCGACCCCGAGTTCGAGGCCTTCCTCCTGGAGCTCCTGAGCGACTACCAGGTGACCATCCCAGAGCTGGGCACCAAGACCGCCCGGGTCATCCCCTACGTGCTGCTCACCTCGAACAACTACCGGGACATGAGCGACGCGCTGAAGCGCCGCTGCATCCACATCTACATCGACTACCCCGAGCGCGACCTCGAATACCGGATCGTCAAGCTCAAGCTCCCGGAGATCAGCGACGTGCTGGCGGCCAGGATCGTGGACGCGGTGCGCGCCATCCGTGAGCTCGGGCTCAAGAAGAACCCGTGCATCTCCGAGACCATCGACTGGGCCAGGTCGCTCGTCGCTCTCTCGGTGGAGAGCCTCGACGCCCACGTCCTGGCCGACACCCTGAACATGATCTGCAAGTACCGGGCTGACGCCCAGCTCGTGAAGGCCAATGTGGCGAGCGTGCTCAAGTAGGGGCCATTCATGGTCAATGCCATCCTGAAGTTCGTGGCATGCTGCAGGACAGCGGGCTACCGGGTTTCCACCTCCGAGGTGGTGGACTGCATCTCCCAGCTCACCCTCATCAACATGCTCAACGAAGACGAGTTCCGTTCCGTGCTGCGGGCCAACTTCGCCAAGAGCAGGCGCGAGCAGGCCCAGTTCGACCGGCTCTACCACCTCTTCTTCCACGAGCTCAGGCAGGACATCGACCTCGACGACACCGACGATACCCCCCGGAAGATGGACGAGATCATCGAGAAGCTCTCCCAGCAGGTCCGCGGGAGCGAGAACCACGAGGCCATCCTCGACTTCCTCTCCGGCGACCCCATGGGCTTCCTGGAGCTCATCCGCAGGATCCAGACCGAGGAGGCGGACCCGGCGCAGGGCAGGAAGTTCAACCTGGGCCCGCTGGCATCGCGCCTCATGGTCATGGTTCAGCTCAACGACACCAGGACCCGCATCGAACGCGTCATCGAGGAAAACCCCTTCCTCTACGGCGAGGAGACCAGGGGCAACCTCAGGAGACGGTTCGGCGAGCAGATGAACAGGGCCTACGAGATCCTGCTCCGCGAGCCCAGGCCCCACAACGAGGGGGTCCAGCAGCGGACCCACGAGCAGTACCTGGGCCAGCTGGGCGACCGGCCCTTCTCCGCGCTCACGCCCCAGGAGATCGAGCGGGTGCGCGAGGTCATCGACCGGCTCGTGCGCAAGCTCAAGGACATCATGAGCAGGCGCTACGCCTCGAGCTCCCGGGGCGTGCTCGACGTGAAGAAGACCATCAGGAAGGCGGGCAAGTACGACGGCGTTCCCATCGACATCAGGTTCCGAAGGAAGCCCCCCAAGAAGGGCAAGGTCGTCACGCTCTGCGACATCTCCTCCTCGGTCTTCTCCGCTGCGCGCTTCATGCTCAACATCCTCTACTCCCTCCAGGAGTGCTTCACCAAGGTCAACTCCTTCATCTTCGTGAGCGGGCTCGTGGAGGTTTCGAAGGTCCTCGAGGAGGAGGAGATCAACCACGCCATCGAGAAGGTCCTCAAGGAGATGCCCATCGACTACACCGCCCAGACCGACTACGGCGAGACCTTCCGCCAGTTCAGGAAGCACCACATGGACACCCTGAACAAGAAGACCACCCTCATCATCATCGGCGACGCCCGGTCGAACTACTTTCACCCGGAGGACAGGATCCTCGAAGAGATGCGGGAGAAGTGCCGCAGGCTCATCTGGCTCAACCCGGAGCCCGAGAGCGCCTGGAACACGGGGGACTCGGAGATGTTCGCCTACAAGGCGCACTGCCACGAGCTCAGAGAGTGCCGGAATCTGAACCAGCTTGTGGCTTTCGTGGAAGAGCTTATTTTATAGACCAGTGAGGTGGGGCCATGACGGCAGACAATGAGCTGACGGGAACGCCGTTAATCCTTCACCGCACGATCTACTGTGAGGTGGGACCATGACGGAAGACAACGAGCTGACGGCCCTGAAGGACATGGTGTCCCGGTTCGCCCGGGAGGAGATCGCCACGAGAACCGACCTGAAGGACCTCGTCGTCTTCCCCGCTGACCTGCGCGAGGCCATGGCGAAGCTGGGCCTGTTCGGCATCGGGGTCCCCAGGGCGTACGAGGGCATGGGGGGAGGGTGGCTGCACATGGGCGCGGCGGCGCAGGCCATCGTGGAGCACGGCCTGAGCCTCGGCGTATCCCTTTCCTGGCTCATGCACACCCTCATCTCCCGCTTCGTGTTCCTGGGCATGGCGACCGACGCCCAGAAGCTCGAGTACCTGCCGGGCCTGGCTTCGGGGCGCAGGATCCCCTGCCTGGCCATATCGGAGCCGGGCGTGGGAGGCCATCCGAAAAAACTCACCACGGCGGCGAAGCGGGATGGCGACACCTATGTCATCTCCGGGGAAAAGGCCTACCTCACCAACGGCCCCATCGCCGATCTGTTCGTGGTGCTCGCCGTCACCGCCGAGGCGAACGGCAGGAAGGGCTACACGGCCTTCATCGTACCCGCGGACACACCGGGGCTTACGAAGACCGAGCCCATGGACCTGGGCTTCCTGAGGCCCTCTCCCCACGGGGGGATCGTCCTCGACGGGTGCCGTGTCCCTGCGGGCAATGTCCTGGGGCGGGAACACCATGCCTATGCCGACGTGGCGCTGCCCTTCAGGCAGGTCGAGGACGTGATGATGATGGCGCCCTTCATGGGAGGCGCGCAGGCCCAGATCAGGATGCTCGCCTCGGGCCTGAGGGAGCGGGGGGCGGATCCCGGCCGCGATGCGGCTGCGGCCCTGGGCTGGGTGAAGGCTGCCGCGGACACTATGGAGATCCTCGCCGCAGAGGGCGCCCGGATGCTCGACACCGGAGGGCCGGACCACCCGGGGCTCCTGCAGCTGGTGCTCTTCATGAGGCAGTCTGTCCAGGACATCGAGGAAGGCCTGAACAGGGTCGTTTCCATGACCGGCCTTGACCTGGGGCACGGGTACACCTCGCTCACCAACGACCTGGTATCGTCCATGAAGATCGCGGGCAACGTAGCCAGGCTCAGGCAGGAAAAGCTCGGGCGGTCCCTGCTCTCCTGAAGGCACCCCGGGGGCTGAAAAAAGAACAGATTTTTTTCCGTTTTTCCCCCATTTCACCAAAAATAAATCTGTCCCCTTTTCGGTCCTTCATCGGGGTCGGTATCCGGGTCGGTATCGTCTGTTTCTCTTCGACCCCGATACCGACCCCGACCCCGAATACATTGCGTTGCGGAGAGCGCTTCTCTGTCTACCGGACATGGGAAGAACATTACAGCCCTGCCCCGGGGTTCATAGCTTTGAAGGGTCTTGACTTCTTCACCTGAACAAAGTTAGTCCTTGGGCAGCATGAAGGTTGCACGAAGCGCCCACGAACTCGAGCAGGTCAGGAAGAGGATCCTGGACGAGGCCCTGTCCATCATCGCGACCCAGGGCTTCGATGCGCTGACCGTGAGAAGGCTCGCGGCCCGCTCCGGCATGACCGCGCCGAACCTGTACAACTACTTCGCCAACAAGGACGAGATCTACCTCACCCTCGTCATCACGGGCTTCGAGAAGCTCCACGGGGAGCTCAAGGGGGCGTACGCCAGCTCCGATGACCCGGTGAGGCGGGCGCACGCGCTCATGGAGGCCTACGTCCGGTTCGGCATCGAGAACAGCGCCTACTACGACATCATGTTCACCCGGGCCACGCCCAAGTACAACGACTACGTGGGCACCCCCCACGAGAGGCTCTCCCGCATCGAATACGCCATCTCCATGGAGATCGTTGCCCTTGCGGAGAGAGCGGTGGCGGAGGTGAACGGCGGCGAAGGCCGGAAGGGCAGGGAGGGCCACACGAAGGACGTGGTGAAGGTCTGGTGCACGCTCCACGGCATGGTGTCCCTGTGCAACAGCCACATCGTGGGGTACGTGGCCGGAGACACCCAGGCCGTCTACCACAGGATCCTCGAGGAGCTCATCGAGTCCGTGGTCTCCTGAGTCCGGGGTGGTGTCCAGAATTTAGTGTAAATGGCCAACGACTCTGGTAGGATGAGTTATGACCATTAAAGATGAATTGATTGAAGAATTGATGAAAGGCTACGAAAAGCCCGAGGATCTGACAGGCAAGAACGGGCTTCTCAAGGATCTGACGAAGAGGCTTCTGGAGAAGGCACTGCAGTTGGAGTCGATGGTTTCCTTACCGATGACCATCTGACAGCTCAGATCTGACGAGACAGAACTTCAGAGAGGGTACCACCTGTCAGATCGGGTCTTAGCTACCATATTTAAAACTACAGATCCCCTCACGAGAGCATAAGTTTTCTGTTGCTGAGAAAACTTTCGTGTTTGTGCACTGCATCGATGCCCATGCAACGCTGTATGAAGCAGTCCACCTTGCGGCACGAGTATACTCACGACCCTTTCGGGGAATTTATTCCGTGGATGATAACGGCTTCTTTATCTTTACCTGTTTCGGGCTTCTACCGTGGGCATGCCTTCCGGGGTGAGGTGCAAGTGGATGGAGGTGGCACTGAATTCCTTATTCCTGTCGCCAATCCCACCCATGTCCAGAATCAGGCCGATATACCCCTGAGATTCGGTGGCATACCCAGGAGGTGTTTTCTCGTGGGAAGGTATTCATTGAAGCCCGGCATAAGGGATACTCAATCACCCTGCTTCGAACGCCACCCCTTATCTGGCACTTGATACCAGCACAGCAGGTGCGGCATGAGATCTAAAATGCCGCGAAGGGGGCTGCGGGCTGTACTTTGTATACTTCATTCTCAGCTCCTTGCAGACCGCATCATATAGCTCCCTGTCGAGCTTGTGCTTTCGTATAAGATTCAATACTTCCTCATCGGTGATGACGCTCGAGGGATACTCTTCGGGAATCTGTGAATTTTCGGCGCACAATCGAAGGATATGGCCGGTATGCATATGCTCAGGTCTGGGGAAACTGTCTTTTTGACTTTCGATGAATTCCTGTAATACCTCAAAGAGCGTGTCGTTCGTTTTCTGGATGTCTCTAAATCTCTTGTAAAGAAGAATGTAGGACTCCTGTATCAAATCTCTCAATTCATCGAAGGGGAAACGGTCCACGATGGTGAAATAGTCATCAAGGTTGATAAGGTCAGGAGGATTTTCTGCCTCTTCTCTGATCTTGTTCTTCAGATAAGGAAACACCCAGTCTCGTACCTCGTCCTGGAAAGGCCCGACGAAGTAGAACCAGTACGTATCCATCATGCTGTTGAGTCTGTAGTGCGTCAGCTTCATCAGGCCATGCAGATAGCTCAGCTTACTCCTGTTCCATGAAAAAAGGTAATATGCCGTTAATCGTAATATGACCGTATGATATTTCTGCAGCAGCCTCCACGTTTTCATTTTTACCCTGGGCTTTCTTCGGATAGATCCATAGTACCGTTTCACCCTCATCAGGTAATTGTCGAGGTCAGCCCATAGGCTCGTGTGGAAATCAATAAAACTCTCAAACAGCTCCCTTCTCGTCATGTTCTTTGGAATGATGTTCGGGTTCATGATCGTACTGCTCGTTTCCTTTGTGACGACGACCCGTTTTTCTCTTGCCAGCCGATAGAACAACTCGGTTCCTGGAGGGGCGGTAAACATATTGGCGCAGTTCACCAGAATCTGCTCGGTCGAGATGAATTTTCTCATGCTGGTGAATGTCTTCACCGTATCCGTATCCAATCCGACTATCATGGACGGGGTCACCGGCATCCCGTATGAGTGGATCTTTTCTATGTCCTTCACGATATCGGTTTTCAGATTATAGCTTTTGTTTACCGACCGCAGTGCATCCGGATCAGGACTTTCTATGCCGACGAGCATGCTCTTGAAGTTCGCATCCGCCAGCAATTCCAGCAGTTCATCATCCTTGGCAATGTTCAGGCTTATCTGGGTCGAGAACGACAAGGGGAGCTTCAACGTCCTGTTGAATTTTATGATTTCGCGAAGGAACTCTTTCAGGTACTGGGGATTACCTGCAAGGTTATCGTCGCACATGAAGATGTTGTCAAACCCGAAGCCCTGGAGAATCTTGATTTCTTTCATCCCCTGTTCGATCGATTTATACCTCATCCCCTGGCCGAGCCTATGCACGACCTCACAGAAGTCGCATTTGAAATTGCAGCCTCGGGAAAACTGGACCGCTCCGAGAAAATAATTCTGCAGTTTTTCCTTCCCGATGAGCTCCCATTGGGGAATGGGAACAAGGTCCATGGAGATCTTCTCAAACTGCTGATATCTCTTTTTATGATTTCCGTTCTGCCAGTCGAGGACGAACTGCGGCCATGTTTTTTCCGCCTCTCCGATGAACATCACATCGGCGACGTCACGATAATACTCGGGATATGAGGTGATGCCGGCTCTTCCGATAACAACCAGCTTCCCATGCCTGTGGAAGATATCGGCCAGTTTACGCACCTGCGGGAACACAGGGGTTATGGCGGTTATGCCGATGATGTCGTACTCATGGAAGGGGAATGTGTCATCTATCTCTCCCTGGAGGTTTTCCTCATGGAGATCCACCGTGATGCCATTGTCCTTTGGGGTCAGGGCAGCGATGGTGGCAAGAGATAACGGCGGCAGCAGATCGGTCTTCCCCGTTACTTTGGGAAGCGATAGAACTCTCCATATATTGTTGGGCCTCTTCGGCTGAACGAGCAGTATCCTGGTCATTTATGATCTCCTCTCACCATATTTTCAGGTGACAAAGTATTTGAGTTGCGTACACGAAGTGCTAATCCATGGTGGGCGACATGCAGCCATTGGGGCCTGGTTTAACACGATGTGATGCTTGACTGTCTCTCTGTTGGCGAACCTGCGGCTTTGCCTCTCGGCAGCCGCGGGGATCAGCCGCTGGATGATGCTTCAGTCTGGCACTTCTCTGATTTGTCAGCTTTCGGCTATGATGCCGTTTATGAATTCCATCTTTCTCACCAGCGGCATGCCGAGGAAGTTGATCGACTGGTGGGCATCTCGCATCCGCTTTTCTTGCGGAAAGTCCTGCATATACCCGCAGCCTCCCAGCAGCTGAACGCCATCGTTCGTAACGCGCCGGGACATCTCCGCAATGTGCACCGCCGCTGAGCGCGCCCTTTTCTCCCAACCCTCCCGGCCCGCATCCTGTCCCGAACAGGCATCTTCCAGGCAGGATCTGCCAACCTCGATCTCGATCGCCATATTGGCAAGGATCATACGTACCTCGGGCCAGTCAATGATCTGCCTCCCGCCCTGGAAGCGGTCTTTCGTGTACTGCAGTGCATCCGTGAAAGATCCTTCCATGATGCCCAGGCCTATCGCTGCGGCGCCTATGGACAGGTGCGACTGCATGGCGAGGAAATATTTCAAGGCTTGTCCCTCTCTCCCGATGAGCATAGCCGGCACCTGTGTAAACGTGACATCCAGGGAAGGGCATGCATGGAGGCCTATGCTGTAGACCGTGTTGGATTTTGCGACCCCGGCATCACCCAGATCTATGAAATAGTAGGAGAGTGATGCACCGGCGGACTTTGCCGGAATGACCGCGTATCGGGAGATCTCCCCCAAGGTGAGGAACATGATTTTTCCTGAAATCCTTCCCCTCGCATCAACGACCGGCAGTTCCATTTCACTCGGTGCGGTAAATGAATGGAACGACAGGGGGAATGCATCCTGGGCAAAGAGCTTCTCATACACGGCGCTGCAATCGGCATCCAATGATGCCTGGTTTATGACCTCCACGGCAGCTGCGTTGGTGAAGATAACGCCGGCCATGCTTGCATCCGCCTTGCTTATCTCTTCCAGGATATATGCAAGCGCTGTATCTCCCATTCCGATGCCCCCGGATTCCGAGGGGATGTTCACATGGAAGAACCCGACCTCGGATGCTTTCCTTATGGCATCCGTGAACAGGATGCCGAATGGATAATGATCATTCTGCTCCCTGTTTCTCGCCAGCTCCTTGCCGGCAAACCCTTCTGCCAGATCTCTGAATGCCTTTATTTCTTCGCTCAAGCCCACTGGAGCGACGGCTGTTTTCATACTCATGGTATTCCTCCGGGAATGATTATTGTTCTACCACCACACGTGCTGCCTATTCGAAAACCCTCACTTCATCCATATTCCTGAATATCCTGTAATTGCCTATGTTCAACTTCTGGAGCTGGTTGGTGCCCTCGTAGATATTGACGAGCTTCGCATCTCGCAGGTATTTCTCTGCGCCGATGTCATGGCGGCAGCCGTCGATGCCCATGAGCTCCATTGCAAGCTGGCTGTTCAATACCCCGATGTCGCTGGCCGTGAGCTTGGCGATGGACGAGTTCACGGTCTGCGTCTGGAAATTGTCAATCGGGTGCCAGTAGTAGGTCCATTTTCTCAATATCCATGAGGTAAGCTTCAGGGTCATGAACGGGGTCCACAGCTTCCAGACGGTTTCGGGCACATACTTTTCCATGAAGGCGATCAGCGGGGTATGCATGATTGAGGAAATCCCGTACAGCTGGGCTGCATAATTGGCCTCGGAAACGGTCTGCCGTGCGATGTTGATGTTCTTGTACATATCTGCGAGCAGCATCTGCGCCCATTGATACTGGATCAGCGGGGTGCCGTTGACCTTTTTCGAGCGTGCATATTCGAGCGCCGTGTCGTAGGCACCGCGGGCCAAACCGATGGCAAAGGCTGCGACATTGAAACGGGCAGTTGAAATGATGTAATCCACCATCATCTGCTGGAGCAGGCGGCGGCTGCGCGTAGAGGTTTCCGGAAAATTCTCCAGGTTGACGGCAATATATTCATCAGGTACAAAAACGTCTTCGAGAATGAGCTCGCTTGCGATGCCGGATTTCTGCCCCATCTTACGCTCTATCCGGCCATGGCTGAACCCCTTCCAGTCCTTATGCACCATGGCCCCGACAAGCGAGCCGACCGGCTTGTTCCTGTCGGTGAAAGCGCACACCATGTGCCAGGTGCAGTAATGACCGTTTGTGATGAATATCTTCTGGCCGTTGAGGATATATCCGCCATTCACTTTCCTGGCGACCGTTATCGCGGGCTTGCCTTTTTCCAGGAGATCCATCTCTTCGGTGTCCGTGCCTTTGTCGGTTTCGGTCATGGCTGCACAAAACAGCATGGGATTTCCCTTTTGTTCTTCCTCCTTGATCATGCGCGACATCTTGACAGTGAGCGGGAAGTTCCAGCAGGTGACAAGCGCCCCCCACCCGAGATAATGGGCGCCCACTGTGAGTGCCAGGCCGGGACAGACAGAGGCCAGCTCTTCAAGGAATGGATTGATCGCAACAGTGTTGAGGCCCGTGCCCCCACACATCTTGGGGATAAAGAGTGTGTACAGTCCCCATTCGCTCGCCTTTTGCACAAAATCCCACGCCAGGTAATCCGGGTTCCTGGCAACCTCGAGGTCGATCTGCTTATAGACGGGCCGGATCACCTTGTCGTTGAACTTCCTTGCATAGGCGATTGCCGTCTCAATGGCGGCAATCACTGTCTTATCCGAATGGGCGAGCTTCTTCAGGGCCTGGAGATGCTGAAACATGTGCTTCAGTAGCGGCTCCTGAGACAGGTAATACGCTTTCTCTTCCTTCGTGAGATTTATATCAGACATTTTCATTTCCTCCTCATCCTGTTACACAAGGACTCTTTTCAAGCCCAACCATGAAAGGAATGGGTATACTCGAGCAATGCCTCTGAGCATGCACTGCAACCTCCGATTTGATCTCTGCGATCACGCGGCTCCCATATCTAAGGTATCCGGTGTCACCCCCGTGGTTTTAAGCCCGCCCTTCCTTATCCTGAAGGTCTCGGTCCTGGGAAACTCTTCCACAAAGAGGGTGAAGGTGGCCCTGACCGCACCATCCTTGTGCTTCATGGCAATGGCCCTGGACACCCCTGCCTCGTACTCGAGTTCGGGCATGGCGTTTTCAGACCTGGGATAGGCGTCCAGGAGCATGGATAGTTCCGGGCAGTTGAGCATGAGACCTCCTTGATAAAACCCTTGCATTACACCCTCCCTCCTGCATCAGCACTGGAGGGACGTCTTTCATGATTCTCATAAAGCAAGGAGCGTACCAAGGAAGCCGTTGTCTAATTGATTAATATTACTTGAATATATTTACTGCATTCCTGATCTGTCTTGAATGAGACAGGCCCTGTTCATATTGAGACATTTTTCCCCTCTTTCCCGGTAATGGGATGCTCAATAAACGGGGAATCCCCTTTTCAATATTGAACATCCTTTCTGCCGATAGTATCTTTAGGATATTGGTCCTTGTGAAATGACTGTTTTTGGAGGTGGTCCTTGGAAGAAAGACTCCCCGTGCTGAGCCCTGACCAGTGGCGTTTCCTCGCTGTTCTACACGCCATGGGCTCCAGCGTCAGGATCGAGATCCTCGATATCCTAGCGCCCCTCACGCCAGGAAGGCTCTTCGATCTCATGCATAGATCAAAAGATACGAAGCTGATCGAGCAGACGGAAGACAGCTCTTTCTTCCTCGCCAAGCCGCTTCCTAAAACCGTGGGGAAAAAGCTCGATGAGACCTGCGGCAGGGAGTTTCTGTCCGGGCTCATCGATATAATTACAAAGTACGGCATTCAAGACCGGTTCGCCCCGGACACCCTTGCCCTGCTCCACGAGAAATCGGGAAACGTCTTCGAATCCGCCCGGCTCGAGTGCGAGACAGCGGACCGAGAGCTTCTGGCCCAGAACTATGAAACCGCGCTGTGCCATCTCAAGAAGGCCGTGAATAGGCTGAGGGGCCTGAAATTCAACCGGGATACGAGTCCGTTTTTCATCGTGCAGGCCATGAAGCTGTCGAACCTTAGCCTGCTCGTCGGCAGGGGCATCAATGAGTTCCGGGAGGTCCTGGACGTGGCCCGAGAGCATTCCAAAAAGCTGGGGGACCGGCGTTCGAGCCTGCTCATTGATTTTCACATGGGCAGGATGCACTGGGCCGAGGGGCGCACGGACAAGGCCATTGAGACACTTTCGAAGGGTCTGAAGGAGGTGGACGAACTGGGTGACAACGACATCGTTGCCCAGTCCGCAGAGTTCATCGGTGCGTATTATTTCATGAAAGGCCAGTTCCTCGAGGCCATGGACTACCTCGAGCAGGCCGATAGGCTGGTTGATGTGAACACCGAGATCCTCAGGCCGTTTTTCAACCAGCTGTACAGCTACTGCGGCATCTACCTGGGGCAGTTCCACAAGGTGATCGGGTTTCTCGATGCAGGACTGCGCCTCGCCGAGGAGAACGGCAATGACAGCCTGTCCTCGGTCCTGGGAAGCATCCTGGGCACCACCCTCATACTCCTGAAGCGCTACCAGGAGGCAGAGACCATCCTTCACAAGGCCAGGACGCGGGCGCTGTCCTCCGGCAACATCCTCGGGTACTATTACTCGGGGGGCGGGCTCGGACTGCTCTCCTTCACGAAGGGCGACCTCGAGAAGGCCTACGAGCTCTTTTCAGATGCCGTCTCCAAAGGCTCGGAACGGGGCCTCATGGTCGCCTTCGCATCCCCCTGGGTCGTGGAGGTAGGGTATGAATTCTTCCGTGCAGGGTTCAAGCCCTTCCTGGGGATACGCTACGAGGATATGCTCGAAGGCCTGCTCAGCGGTATCAACGTGCATTTGAAGGGTGTCGCGTACAGGCTGCAGGCCAGGTCCAAGATGGATCTGGGAGATCATGACAAGGAATCGGTCATGTCCGACCTCAGGGAAAGCCAGAGGTGCCTCGAGATGTCGGGCGACTCCATTCAGGTTGCCAAGACCGTGCTCGAGATGGCGCACCTCGAGCTGTTGGGTAAAAACAGGAAAAAGGCCGTGGAGTACGCCAACGAAGCCTGGCGCCTGTACGGCGGATACGCCCAGGACCTTTTCCCTGACCAGTACAAATCCCTCCTCAACAAGTCCGCCGTGGCAGGTTACCAGAAGGACGACCTGCTGACACGGTACTTCGACCTGATGAACAGCATCAGGGCAAGCATGGGGCAGGAGGAGATCCTGGGCAAGACTATCGCGTCCACCAATCAATTTTTCGGCGCCGAGCGCGGGGGTCTGTTCTGGTTCCCAAAAGGCAGGAACGAGAAGCGGCCGCAGCTCATGGCGGCTGTGAACCTCAGGAAGGATGAGGTGTGCTCCCGGCAGTTCCGGCCTTATTACGATCTGGTGTGCAAGGCCTTTCAGTCGGGCAACCCCCTGGTTCTCAAGAACGATCAGTGCGGGCCGCTGCCTGAAGGAAGGATCCTGTCGGTCCTGTGCATCCCTGTGGAGGTGCAGGGCAGGGTACGCTGCGTCCTGTACCACGACAACTCATACCTCCCAGATGCCTTCGACCATCTGAACCCTGCCATGATGAAGCTCCTGGGCCGCCACACGAGCACCCTCGTTAATTTCATCCTCAACGGCCTGAGGATCAGGGAAGAGAATGAGAGGCTGCCCAGGGGGAACGGGACTGACCCCCAGAGGCTCACCACATGCGGGCTCATCGGGAACTCGCCCGCCATGACGGCAATGATCGCCATGGCCAACCAGGCTGCGGCCACGGACACTACGATCCTCATCATGGGCGAGACCGGGACAGGGAAGGGCCTACTTGCCCGGTGGATCCACGAAAAGAGCACCCGGGCAGGGGCGCCGTTTGTCGTAGTGGACTGCACGACCATCCCCGAGAACCTGTTCGAAAGTGAGCTCTTCGGATATGAGAAGGGCGCCTTCACCGGGGCTGACCGGCAGAAGCTCGGGCGCTTCGAGCTGGCGCACAAGGGGACGCTCTTCCTGGATGAAATCGGCGAGATACCGCCTCAGGTGCAGATAAAGCTTCTCAAGACCCTCGAAGAGAAAGCCTTCTTCAGGATCGGCGGTGGAAAGGTCATACGGTCTGACTTCCGACTCATCGTCGCAACAAACCGCGCCCTCAAGGAAGAGGTGGCCCAGGGCCGCTTCCGGGAGGACCTCTTCTACCGCATTAGTATTTTCCCCATCACCATGCCTCCGCTCAGGGAGCGAGGTGCGGATATCGGTGATCTGGCCAGGCATTTCATCGAACACTATTCGCGCGAGTACGGACACCACCACGTGACCCTTTCCAAAAAGGACGAGGAAATGCTCATGAAGTATCACTGGCCAGGGAATGTCCGGGAACTGCAGAACATCATCGAGAGGGGTATCATCCTCTCCAGCTCCGGTGAGATGAACCTTCACCTCTCGTTCGCAAATCCTCTGTCCGGTTCCTGCGGTCCTTTCGAAGACACGCCCACCCTGGCCGAACTGCAGAGGCGGTACATCCAGCATGTGCTTGCCCTAACGAAAGGGCGAATAAGCGGACCCGGCGGGGCTGCAGAAATCCTCGGCATGAAGCGCACGAGCCTCTACTCCAGGATGAGGGCTCTGCGGATTTCCAAATGGTGAGGCCAGTCGTAAGAGATTCACTATGCCTTTGGGAAACCCTGCTCGACGCATCTTAATATAAATAGACAGATACACAAACCCGAAGATATCCTTCGCAGACTAAGCAAGCGGGATACATAATCAAATTTCTATGTCTATAAGAACTCGCAAACCCAGCTAGAATGCAAGGTCCTGCAACAAGTCGTTCGTTCCGGCACCACCATAAGACTGAAGTCTGCCCCATCGGCTGAGCCATGCTCATCCCCTTGGGCGTGAGGCGCTGAATCATTCCCCTTGACAGGCCGCATTAAAATTAACAAAGTTAAATTTATAAAATTGAGATGCACAGGGGAGGTACTCATGGCGAAGGTCATTGTTCTCGGCGGGTGCGGGGCAGTGGGAAGCGTGGCTGTCAGGACGCTCGCGGCGCAGGATATGTTCACGCACGTGGTCATTGGGGACCGCGACGTGGCCCGGGCCAGGGCGCTCGCCTCGGAGATCGGGGGCGGCAAGGTAACGGCCCTCGAGGTCGACGCCGAGGACCCCTCAAGCCTCAAGGCGGCCATGCAGGGCAGCGACGTGGTGCTCAACTGTGTGGGCCCCTTCTACCGGAGCGTGAAGACGGTCGTGAACGCGGTGCTTGAGCTGGGCATAAACTACGTGGACGTGTGCGACGACGTGGACGTGACCATCGAGCTCCTCGACATGGACGCCCTGGCACGGCAGAAGGGGGTGAAGGCCCTCATCGGCATGGGGAGCTCGCCGGGCGCCACCAACCTCCTGGCCAAGTTCGCCAGCACATCCCTGCTGGACAAGACCGACTCCATCGACATCTTTCACACCCACGGCGGCGAGGCCTTCGAGGGGGAGGGGGTCATCGGGCACCGCTTCCACTGCATGAGCATCGACATCCCCATGTTCCTCGACGGCCGGCTCGTGCACGTGAAGTTCTTCGAGGAGGACGGCATCGCCCTGCGCCAGACCTTCGACTTCCCCGCGGTGGGCAATAACGTGCCCATCTTCCCCTATCCGCACCCCGAGCAGGTGACCCTGCCCAGGCACCTCAAGGTCAGGAACGTCACCAATAAGGGTTCCGTGCTCCCCATCGAGTACTACAACCTGACCAAGGACCTCTGCGCCCTGGGCTTAAGCTCCCGCGAACCCGTCGAGGTGAGGGGGGTGAAGGTTGTGCCCCACGACTTCACGACCGCCTACATCATCAAGAAGCGCGCGGAGATCCTGAAGGCCACCGGGTTCGACAGGCCCTGCGGCTGCTGCTCCGTGGTGGCCAAGGGTCTCAAAGACGGGAAATACCAGGAGTACCGCTTCCACATGGCCTCACGCTCCCAGGCCCTGGGCGAGGGCACCGGCATCCCCGCCGCCATGGGCGTCATGCTCATGGCGATGGGCAAGGTCCAGAGACCCGGCATCCTCCCGCCAGAGGCCTGCGTGGACCCGCTCGATTTCATCGGGCTCATCTCGAAGGTCATGAAGCTCGACGAGAAGAAGGAAGGCGGCGATTCCTTCGGCGGCGTGATCGTGGAGCGCATCGATGAGGCCGGCCGAGTCGAGAAGCTCGACATCTGAGGGACGGATGGAAAGAGGGCGATACGTCCTGGCGATCGATCACGGCACCTCGGGCATCAAGGCCTCCATCGTCTCCACCAGGGGCGAGGTCATGGACTCGGATTTCCACCCCACCCCCATCCGCTTCCTCGAGGGCGGCGGCGCGGAGCAGGACCCTGAGGCCTGGTGGCAGGGCGTGCTCGCCACTGCCCGCAGGCTCACCTCCCGGAAGTCCGTGATGCCGGAGGACATCGCGGCAGTGTGCGTGTCGAGCACCTTTTCCACCACCGTGGCCGTGGACAGACAGGGCAGGCACATCGCGCCCGCGCTCACCTGGATGGACTCCCGGGGCGCCCCCCACGTGCAGAGGCTTATGAAGGGGTTCCCGAGCTTCGAGGGCTACGGCCTTTCGAAGATCCTCAGGTGGCTGCCCAAGACCGCAGGGGGACCCACGCTCTCGGGCAAGGACGACATCGCCCACGTGCTCTTCTGGAAGAACGAGCGGCCCGAGGTCTACGAGAGGGCATACAAGTTCCTGCCCAGCAAGGACTGCCTGAACGCCAGGCTCACCGGCGAGCTGGCGTCGTCCTTCGACGCGGTCCATCTGTTCTGGCTCACGGACATCCGCGACGTGAACCGCATCTCCTACGACGAAAGCCTCATTTCGCTCTCCGGCGTCGACAAGGCGAAGCTGCCCACCTTGAGGCAGTCCATCGACATCCTCGGGCCCGTGCTCGGGGACGTGGCGGACGAAATGGGCCTGAAGCGGGGCGTGCAGGTGGTCATGGGCTCTCCGGACCACCAGTGCGCGCTCATCGGATCGGGCGCGGTGCAGGACTTCGAGGGGCACGTCTACATCGGCACCTCCTCGTGGGTGCAGTGCATCGTGCCGTTCAAGAAGACCGATGTCCTGCACTCCATCGCCTCCTTCCCCACCGCCATCCCGGGCAAGTACCAGAGCGTCAACGAGCAGGACATCGCCGGCGGGAGCCTCGATTTCCTTCTGAACAACATCATGTACGGCCCCGAGGGGGTGGCACCCGGGGCGCGGCCGGAAGATCCCTACGGCGAGCTCACCCGCATGGCCGAAGGCGTCCCGGCGGGCAGCCGCAAGCTCATCTTCACGCCCTGGCTCAACGGGGAGCGGACGCCGGTGGACGACACGTCCGCCCGGGCGGTGATCTACAACATCTCGAAGACCACCACCTTCCACCACCTGGCCCGGGCCTTCCTGGAAGGGGTCGCATACAACACCCGCTGGAGCCTGAAGTACGTGGAGAGGTTCGCGGGCAGGGAGCTCGACCCCCTCACCATCATCGGCGGCGGGGCCCGCTCCGACCTGTGGTGCCAGATCTTCGCGGACGTGATGGACAGGCGGGTGCGAAAGACAGTGGATCCCCTGCAGGCGAACGCCCGGGGTGCGGCCTTCATCGCCTCCGTGGGCCTCGGCGAGATCTCCTTCGACGACATCCCGGGCCTCATGCAGTATCAGTGCACCTTCACGCCCGACAGGGAGAACCGGGGCGTCTACGACGAGCTCTTCAGCGCCTTCACCCGGATCTACCACAGGAACCGCTCCCTGTTCAGGAGACTGAACAGGTCCTGAGCGGGGTGCGGACAGGGCGACGTGGTGATTTCAGTAAGCTGAGCATACCAACATATCAAAAACTAACGAATATAATAATCTACTATTAAAATGCCGATCAGTTACTGTATCCATACCCGGCAGGATCGGGCATGGGTACCAATAACCCTTGAAAGAGAGGATATGCAATGGGCAGGTATCAGGAAAAATCCATGGCGGCGATTTTTCAGAACAAGGTTCAGGAGCTTGGCGACAGGGCGTGCGTGGCGTTCAAGAATTCCCAGGGCGTGTACCAGGACATCTCGTGGAGCCAGATGGACGAGATGGTGCGCAACCTCGCCTACTATCTCATTGCTCAGGGGGTGAAGCCCGGCGAGAAGGTGGCCCTGTTCTCCCCCAACAGGTACGAGTGGTGGGTGACGGACCTTGCCATACTCTCGGTGGGGGCCGTGAACGTCCCGATCTACGCAACCAATTCGGCTCAGGAAGCCAGGTACATCATCGAGAACTCGGACTCGGTGGTGTGCTTCGCGGGCGAAAAGAGCCACCTCGACAAGGTCCTCGAGGTCAAGGGCGTGCTCCCCAAGCTGCGGGACATCATCGTGTTCAACGACCTGGCCTCTCCGGTGGACGGTGTGGTGGACCTGAAGACGGCCATGAAGCAGGGGGCTGCGGCGCCTTTCAGGGAGGAGTTCGAAAAGCGCATAGACGCCATCGATCCCAAGGAGATGGCGACCATCATCTACACCTCGGGCACCACCGGCGACCCCAAGGGGGTGATGCTGTCCCACAACAACTTCATATCAAACGTGCGGCAGATCCACTCCGTTGACTTCGATCTGTTCAGGCAGGACCTCCTGTACCTCTCCTTCCTGCCCCTGTCGCACTCCCTCGAGCGGACCGTGGGGTACTATCTGCCCCTGAGCTGCGGGCACAAGGTGGTGTTCGCGGAGGACTTTACGAAGCTCCCCCAGAACCTGGGCGAGGTGAGGCCAAACATCATCGTCTCGGTGCCGAGGCTCTACGAGAAGATCCACGCCGGCGTCCTCGCCAAGATCTCCGGCGCTCCGCCCGTGAAGCGGGCCCTCTTCGACTGGGCCATGTCCATCGCCCGGAGGAACCTCCCCTACATCTGCGACGACAAGCCCCGCACAGGCCTGTTCGCCCTCCAGTACGCCCTGGCCGACAAGCTCATCTTCTCCAAGCTCAAGCACACGCTGGGCCTGGACAGGCTGCGCTTCGCCCTGTCCGGGGGAGGGCCGCTGTCGGTGAGCGACGCGGAGTTCTTCCTGGGTATGGGCATCAAGGTGTGCGAGGGCTTCGGCCTGAGCGAGACAACGCCGGTGACCAACGGCAACAAGCCGTGCCACATCAAACCCGGGACCGTGGGGCCCGCCGTGGAGGACACCCTCATCAAGATCGGCGAGGGCGGCGAGGTCCTCATCAAGGGACCCCAGGTCATGATGGGCTACTACAAGAACGAGGCGGCCACGAAGGAGGTCTTCACCGACGACGGCTTCTTCAAGACCGGAGACATCGGTGAGATCGACAGCGAAGGCTACCTGAAGATCACCGGGAGGATCAAGGACCTCATCATCACCTCAGGAGGCAAGAACATCTCGCCCCAGAATATCGAAAACAGCCTCAAGACCTCCAAGTACATCGAGCAGGTGGCCGTAATCGGCGACAACAGGAACTACCTTTCAGCCCTGGTGGTGCCTGCCTTTGCAGAGCTCGAGAACTGGGCAAGGGCCAACGGTGTCCCCTTCGGCTCGCGCAGGGAGCTCATCGACCATCCCCGGGTGAATGAGCTCATCGAGGCCGAGATCAAGGAATATACCAAGATGTTCGCCCGGGTGGAGCAGATCAGGAGGTTCAAGCTCCTGGACGTGGAGTGGTCTCAGGCAACGGACGAGCTCACCCCGACGCTCAAGGTCAAGCGCAGGGTCGTCAACACCAAGTATGCCAAGGAGATCGAGAGCATGTATGCCGGCGGGGACAAGGATTGAGGGAGACAGAAGATTGCAGCCGAAGAAGGAGAGGCGCGGCACCTCATGGGTGCTGCGCCTTTTTTGACCCGGCACCCCGCTTTCAGTGATCTGTTTGCCGGATCAGTAATTTTTCGGAATCGCGTTTGCCCGCCTTGTACTGCCCCTGTCGTTCCTGCAGACAGAGCCTTCAAGGGGTGCTCAGTCCGGAGGTTCCGGGGCTGCCTTGCCCGGGCGGCTGCAGCCGCGGCAGGCATGATGAAACTGCGTTAAATAATAAAGCGCAAAAGTACGATGAGATAGGTGGGGAGTGCAGGGTATGGAAGAATTGTACGAAGATTTCGACGCGTCAGGGAATCTGGGTGAAGTGCAGGCCTCGGTCCTCGTCGTGGACGACGAGCCCCTGAATGTCAGACTCATGGTGGGCATGCTCCAGAAGGAGAACTACCGGATCTCCGTGGCCACGAGCGGCGAAGAGGCCTGGGAGCTGATGGAGAGATCCCCTTCGGGCTTCGATGCGGTCCTCATGGACAGGATAATGCCCGGCATCGACGGCCTGGAGGTGCTCAGGCGCATGAAGGGGCACGACGAGCTCAAGACCGTGCCCGTGATCTTCCAGACCGCCATGACCCGGGAGGACGAGATCCTCGAGGGCATTCAGGCGGGCGCCTACTACTACCTCACCAAGCCCTACCGGAGGGAGAAGCTTATCGCGGTGGTCAAGACCGCGGTGGCGGACCACATCCAGTACATCACGCTCAGGCAGGAGACGAACCAGACCATGGGCGCCATCGGCCTCCTCAACAACGGGGATTTCACGGTCCAGCACCTCGAGGAGGCGGACAACCTGGCGGCCCTGCTCGCCAATATCTGCCCCGAGCCGGACAAGGTGGTGCTCGGCCTGTGGGAGCTCCTCATCAACGCTGTCGAGCACGGGAACCTGAACATCTCCTACGAGGAGAAGTCCGAGCTCCTGCAGCGGAACATCTGGCGCCAGGAGGTGGACAGGAGGACCCGGCTCCCGGAAAACGCAGGGCTCAAGGTCAACGTCCACTTCGAGCGCACGAACAGCGAGATCGTCATCACCATCGAGGACATGGGCCCAGGCTTCGACTGGAAACCCTTCCTGGACTTCAGCCCCGACCGCGTGTTCGACACCCATGGCCGGGGAATCGCCATCGCGGGCAACTACAGCTTCCACCACCTCGAATATCTCGGCAAGGGCAACAAGGTCAGGGCCGTCATCAAGTGCGCCTGACCCGCGCCGCGCTCTCCCCCTTTTCCTAAATGGCCTCGATGGTCGAGGTGGGCTTGGAGGTGATGTTGTAGGTCACGCTCACCACCCCCGGGACCTCGGAGGTCATGCGCGAAGCGATCCTCTGGAGGATGTCGTAGTCGAGCCTGGTGGGGGTGGCCGTCTTCGCGTCCTTGCTCTCCCAGCACCGGACCTCGATCTGGTTGCCGTAGTCCCTCCTGCCGTCCCTGATGCCCGTCACCCTGTCCTCGTGCAGGATCGCGAGGTACTGGAAGGCCCCGCTGCCGGCGAGCTCCTCCTCCACGATGGCGGTCGCCTCGCGCACGAGGGCGACACGTTCGGGGGTGACCTCTCCGATGATCCGCGCCGCCAGGGCCGGTCCCGGGAAGGGCGGCCGGTTGTACATGCCGTGCGGCAGGCCGAGAGCCTCGCCGATCATCCGGACGCCTGGCTTGCGCAGCTCGATGAGCGGCTCGATGACCTCGTAGCCGAACTGCTCCACCGTGTCGATGCCCAGCTGGGACAGGATGTTGTGCTGGCGCTTCACGCCGGCGACCGTCTCTTCCACGTCCGTGAAGATGGTCCCCTGCAGCAGGAACCGCGCCCCGCTGCGCTTCACGAGATCGCCGAACACCTCCCTGTAGAAGGTCTGCGTGATGGCTTCCCGTTTTTCTTCCGGATCGGTAAGCCCCTTGAGGGCGGAATAGAACTGCTCCCTGGCGTCGACGACCTCGATGGGTATGCCGATGCTCCGGAACTGCTCGGCGATCTGGGCGGGCTCATCCTTGCGCATGATGCCGTTGTCGATGACATAGGTCTTGAGCCTGTTCCCCAGCGCCTTGTGGCCGAGCGCCGTCACCACCGACGAGTCCACGCCGCCGGACAGGGCGTTGATCGCAAGCCCTTCACCCACTGCGGCGGACAGCTCCTGCGACTTCCGTGCGATGAACTCGACAGGATCGAGTCGGTCCAGTGTTATCTCCTGAATTTCCATGGAATGCACCTCCTGCCGATGAAAGATACTCCTTGTTTTCTAAAGCTTATCTGCAGGGAATGCAAGCACATACAGGAGCATCGTGTGCCGGTGGGAGAACGCGGGCGCGGCATGGGCGCGCCTCGCGGCCTCCTGCAGCGCCGGAGGAGGCGGGTCAACCGCTCGGCACTGTGAGCGAATTCTTCAGGACGTAGTCATAGGCTGAGAGCGCTGCCTTGGCGCCTGCGCCGGATGCCACGACGATCTGCTTCACGGGCTCGTCCGTGACGTCCCCTGCGGCGAAGAAGCCCGGGACCGTGGTCGACTGGTCCCTGCCCACGGGGATCTCCCCCTTCTCGTTGAGCGCGAGAAGCCCCTTGACCGCATCGGTGTTGGGCACGAGGCCGACCTCCAGGAACACGCCCTGCACCTGGATATCGAACCGCTCCTGGCCGTCGTTGGACTCCACGCGGATTCCCTGGAGCTTGTCCCTGCCGTAGAATTCCTTGACCTGCATGCCCTGGTGAACGTGCACGTGCGGCGAGCCCGTCACCTCGGCGATGAGGGGGGGATCTGCCTGGAACTGGTTCATGATGTCGATGAGGTGGATCTCCCTGGCAAAGGGGAGGAGGTCCCTTGCCGCGGTGAAGGCCGAGTTCCCGCCGCCCACCACGGCAACGGTCTTTCCGCGGTACAGCGGCGCGTCGCAGGTGGCGCAGAACGCGATGCCCTTGCCGATGAAGCGGCTTTCGCCGGGGACTTCCAGCCTGCGGTACTGCTTGCCTGAGCAGAAGATGACGCTCTGGGCCTTGTAGGTCTTGCCGTCCGACGACTCCAGGTGGAAGAGGTTGCCGTTTCTTTTCACGGACGTTACGGTCACGTCCAGGAGCTCGTCGATGGCAAAGCTCTCCACGTGATCGCGGAAAGCCTCCGAGAGGTCCTTGCCGCTGATGCTGGGAGTGCCCAGCCAGTTCTCCACGTTGGCGGTGTCGGTCACCTGGCCGCCGACGTGCTCGCCTATGAGGGCCACCTTGAGGTCCTTACGGGCTGCGTAGACGGCGGCCGACAGGGCCGCGGGCCCGGCGCCCACGATGGCCACCTGGTAGGTCTCCCGTGCGTCGACCCTGTCTGCGAGCATCTCTCCCCGGGACTTGCGCATCTCCGCGTCCAGGCGGTCGTACACCTTGGGCTTGACCACCTTCAGGACCTCCATGATGGCGTCGACAGGCGGCAGGGCCCCTTCGAACGCCGAGATCTCGTTGATCACGGTCCTGGGTACGCCCTGTACGGAGTAGCGCTGCACGAGCTGGGGGAACTCGGACGCATCGATCATGTCAGCGCCTATGTTGTCGTTGGCAAAGGCCATCTGGTGGGCAAGGTGCACCATCTTGGGGCAGTAGGGGCAGGTGAGCGTCACCATGACCTCCAGGTGCACCGGCACGTCGATGAGCAGGAGGAGGTCTTCCAGGGGCCGGCTCAGTCCAGACTCACCCCGGGAGACCATGCGGAAGGCCTCGATGAGGGAGGAGAACTCGTAGCCCGCCGTGACCCCGTAGAAGCGGATGCCGTAGTCCTTCTCGCCCATGACCGCCGTGGCCGGGACCTTGTTGATCCCGAACTGGTGCGCCAGCTTGGCCTCCTTGATGAGGTCGTGCACCTCGAGCCTGAGCTTGTCGGACAGCCCGGCGACGTCGCTGAGGAGCTCTTCCTGCTGCCGGCAGGACTCGCAGGCGACCTCCTGGGTGAAGAACAGCACCCTCACCGGATCCTTCAGGCCTTCGAATATCGCCTTGATCTCCTTCTTCAGTTTGTCGTTGAGCAGTTTGGGCATGTGGTCCTCCTTACTGAATATAGATAGTAATGAAAGATGGCGGTTTGGCTAGTTTTGCGCTTGTGGGAAGGGTCAGGGAAGAAGTGCGCCGGGAAGCCGATCACGGCAGGGGAAGCCGGCATATGGTGAAACCTCAGGACGTACCCTCTCGTCCGGCTCCTGGCTTGCCCTTTCTTGAGGATCTCCCTTGAACCTTCTCCCTGTCAGAGCAGATCCAGCAGGTGGCATCTCCACGGCGGCAGCTCGACGAAGAGCCCGCCGCTCAGGATCTCTTCGGTGGTCCTGACGTAGATCTCGTCCGTGGCGACGTCCCGGAAGGTCATGGGTCCTGCCTGGATGAGGTCGGGCGGGATGCGCAGCCTGCCCTGGCAGGTGAGACCGGAAAAGTTCACGCACACGAGCTTCAGGGAGGCCCTGTCGTGCCAGACCCAGGAGAGGAGGTTGTCGCAGCTGAAGTTGCCGTCCCAGGCCTGCCCGACGTCGAGGAGCTTCCACGTGCCTGTTCCCAGGGGCACACCCGAGGCGAACGACAGGAGGCGGCCGTAGAACTCCCGGACCTGCGGGTCCCCCTGCTCTTCGATCTTCCGGCCGAGCTGGACGGGCAGGCGGACGGTCTCCCCGTCCATCTGGCCGTCGTGGAAGAGGTGGAGGCCCGGCGTGGTGGCCATGATCACGGCCGCGGCCAGGCTGCGCTCCCTGCCGAAGGCGACGGCGGCGCGCCTCTCGTCGTGGTTCTCTATGAACCTCGCGCACTTCCCGCCGAAGGACTCGTCCCCCGAGAGGTGGCCTTTCACCTCCTGGCACGAGGCGTTGAGCATGAGGTCGTAGAGCTTCTTGTCGTAGGTGAAGTCGAAGCCCAGGAGCTGGAGCCGGTACTCGAGGTCCCAGTACGCCTCGGCGATGAAGGTGAAGCTGCGGTTCTCCCGCTTGACCTCCCGGATGGCGTCGGCCCAGAACTCGGTCCCCGGCCGGGGGCTCCCGGCGAGATGCCTTCCCCAGTGCTCGGCGAATACGTCGTTCAGCACGAGCATGGCCATGTCGCACCTGACCCCGTCGCAGAGCCCTGCGATGCGCCCGAGCTCGGAGACGAGCGCGCTTCTGGCCTCGGGAGAGAAATAGTTCAGCTGGACCGTGTCGCTCCAGGGAGGAAAGAACGGGTCCTTGCCGTGGGCGAGGACGGAGCCGCCATCCGTCCTGAAGAACAGGGCCGGGTCTTCCCTGAGGCTCTCATCGGTGCCCCCGATGAACCACTCGGGATGGCTCGAGGTCCAGGGGTGGTCGAAGGCGAGGTGGTTCGGCACGAAGTCGAGGACGAGCCCCATGCCCAGGGAGTTGAGCGTCTCCCTGAGGCGGAGCAGGTCGCCTTCGTCGCCGAGCCTCGGGTCGGGGGTGTAGGAGAAGACGGCGTAGGGCGAGCCCAGTACGTCGTCATCGGTCCAGCCGGGCAGGGCTGTATCGTAGGCCTGCCTGAGGGGCTCCTCAGCCAGGGCGCACGCCCGCGACCCGGGGCTGCGCTCCCACACGCCCATGAGCCAGACGAGGCCGAACCCCTGTGCCGCGAGGTCTTCCCAGACGCCTGCGGGAACGGTCCCCAGGGTGATTTGGGAGCCGTGGCGCTTCCGCATCCTGTCCATGAAGGCGAAGGCGTTGATCTCGATGAGGTTGGGGTTCTCGCTTCTGGGCCTGTTCATGGATGGCAGCGCTCACTGATCATGGGTGCCCCTCTCACGGGGTGATGGCAACCGCGACCCGCTCCGGCTTCAACGCCTTCTCGAGGTCGGCGGGATCGAGCTCCGCGAGGAACCCCCGCTTGCCGCAGTTGATGTAGATCCTGTCCAGCTCGAGGATGGTGGACTCGACATAGACCCTGAGCCTCGTCCTGGTGCCGAAGGGACTGATGCCGCCCACCTGGTAGCCTGTGAGGCGCTCCGCATCTTTCATGTCGCACGGATGGACCTGCTTGACCCCCAGCTGCCGGGCGAGCCCCTTGGTGGACACCTCCCGGTCCCCGTGCATGAGTACGATGAAGGGGTGCTTCGCGTCGGACTCCATGACGAGGGTCTTGATCACCCGGTGCTCGGGCACGCCGAGCATCTCGGAGGCCCGCCCGGTGCCGCCGTGATCCTCGTAGGGGTAGAGCCGGGGTGTGAACGGGATGCTGTTCGCCCTCAGGAACCGCACTGCCTGGGTGATGGGATGCTCGACCTTGGACATAGGCTTTCCATTTCATATAACGGAGAAACGGGGAGAGTCAATATGCTCCAGCGATCAGGGCCTTTTCCGCGGGTGCAGGAACCAGCCCCCGTCGCCCAGGACCACCGAGGTCTCCACCTGCCGCTCGGAGATGGACCAGTAGGTGCGGAGCACCCGGTCCTTCTCGTCCGGATCGAGGAGCCTGAAGCCGTGCTTTTCGTAGAAGGAGACCGCCCAGGTTGCGTCCTTCCAGGTCCCCACGAGGACGGGTTTTTCCGTGAGGCACCGCAGGTGCGCAAGGAGCTTCTCGCCGATGCCTCTCCTCCTGCAGGGGGTCAGGACATAGGCGTGGCGGATGAGGCAGACATCACCCCTGTCCTGGAGGCCCATCACGCCGACGAGCCTTCCCGCCTCCTCGAACCCGTAGAAGACGACGCCGTCCTCGATTTCGGAGCGCAGCTCGCCGGGGTCCATATACGGCTCCTTCCAGCAGTCCGCGGGGATCCTGCCCCGGTAGGCCCGGGCCGCGTCGTTGATGATCTCCTCCATGGCGGCGAGGTCGTCCCCGATGCAGGGGCGGATCGTTCCGGTTCCGTGCTCGGTCATGAGGCCGTCCTCCGTGGGTATGAAAAAAAACGCTGCGGGGCAGCATACCACACCCGGGGCTGGCAGTCATCCGGATGCTGGAAAGGGGAGGGGGTGATCGCTGGGGATGGTGCCGGCAGGTACGTCCCTGCCGGCACCAGGTGTTCGTCTGCTACGAGCAGCAGTTTCCTGCACCCCCGGCATTGAGCTTCGATTTGATCTTGATGCCGGAAAAGGATGCGTCAATGGTGATGTCGCCCGCAAGATCCTGTACGTCCTGCGCAACGATGAAGCGGTATCCGTCCGCCTCGAACCGGTGATCTCCGTCTTTTGGCTCATCCTGAGCCAGCCGCAGCTGCGGACCCCCTCAGCCGAAGGTCATGTAGATGCGCAGGTGCGGGGCCGCCTTCCCGTCGAAATGCTTGTCGAGCTGCTTTCTGCCCGACTGGGTCAGAGTAACCATGAATCCTCCTTGTGATGGCGTCATTCGCCCTGGTGGTATTTCCATTACCATATTTCTCCCAATTGGGATAAAAATTCATTGATCCATATCAAGATTTCAGTGCAGGGGAGAACAAGATGGACAATTTCGAGGTGTTGAGGCACATGCCCATATTCGGGAACCTGCCTGAAGACCAGCTGAGGGTCCTGGCCGAGTGCGCCCGGCAGAAGAGCGTGAGGCCCGGCAGGCTGGTCTTCGAGGACATGGAGCGCTCCCCGGGCCTGTACCTCGTGGTGTGGGGAAGCGTGAAGATCTTCAAGAGCTCACCCGAGGGCAAGGAGCAGACCATCTTCGTGTTCGGCCCGGGCGAGCTCTTCTGCCTCACGGCCTTTGTGGACGAGTACACCCCCGCGAATGCCACCGCGCTCGAGGACACGCGCATCCTGTACTTCCCGTCAGAGGTCATGGAGGGGGTCGCCATGAGAGAGCCGTCGCTCGTCTTCGGCCTCCTGAAAGCCCTCTCCAGACGGCTCAAAGAGGCCATGGTCCTCATCGAATCCCTTTCCCTGAAGGAGATCCCGCAGCGCCTGGCCGCCTTTCTGTCCCATGCGCTGGAGAGCGGCGGGCAGGGCGACACGGTGGAGCTCCGCTTCTCCCAGCGGGAGCTGGCCAAGATCATCGGCGCCACGCCCGAGACCCTTTCAAGGGTGCTCCGCAAGCTGGGCGACGAAGGTATCCTGAGCGTCAGCGGCCGGACGATCCGCATCCTCGACCGCGCCGCGCTCCGGGCGGCCGCTTCAGGCGAGCAGGCCGCTGCCTGACGGCGGCTCCGGGAGGCTTTTTGGGATACGGCAAAATCGATTGATATTTCCGTCCCGACTGAAGGATGAAAACCGGAAAAGGGGAAGCAGCCCTATCCCTTGCAAAAGACCTCGAAGGAATGATGACAGAACGATTCCTTAATGCGATGGAAAAAAGCAAGTATCTGTTGACACATATTGAAAATTGAGAATTCATTCTGTATAATACGGAACTCGACTTCTGATGAAAGGGGAAATCCGAACATGAGTGCAGTTATCAAACATGAAAAACTCAGGGCCTGGATAGACGAGACAGCCGCCATGTGCGGGCCGGACGAGATCTATGTCTGCGACGGCAGCACGGAGGAGTACGACCGGCTGATGGCCCTGATGGTGAAGAGCGGCAGCGCAATCCCGCTCGCAAAGAGGCCGAACAGCTTCCTGTTCCGCTCCGATCCCAGCGACGTGGCGCGGGTGGAAGACAGGACCTATATCTCCACGCCTGACCAGGCCGACGCCGGCCCCACGAACAACTGGGTCGAGCCGAACGAGCTCAAGGCGACCATGAAGGACCTCTACAAGGGCTGCATGAAGGGCCGCACCATGTACGTGATCCCCTTCTCCATGGGGCCCATCGGCTCTCCCATCGCCAAGATCGGCATCGAGATCACGGACAGCCCCTACGTGGTGTGCAACATGCACATCATGACCCGGGTGGGCACCAGGGTGCTCGAGACGCTGGGCCCGGACGGCGAGTTCATCCCCTGCCTCCACTCCATCGGCGCGCCGCTCGCGCCCGGGCAGAAGGACGTATCCTGGCCCTGCGCTCCCATCGAAAAGAAGTACATCAGCCACTTCCCGGAGGAGAACCTCATCTGGTCCTACGGCTCCGGCTACGGCGGCAACGCGCTGCTGGGCAAGAAGTGCCTGGCCCTGCGCATCGCCTCGGCCATGGCCAGGAGGGAAGGCTGGATGGCCGAGCACATGCTCATATTGCGGCTCACGAACCCTGAGGGCAAGCAGTACCACATCGCCGCGGCCTTCCCCTCCGCCTGCGGCAAGACCAACCTGGCCATGCTCCAGTGCACGGTGGAGGGCTGGAAGTGCGAGACCATCGGCGACGATATCGCCTGGATGAAGATCGGCCCGGACGGCAGGCTCTACGCCATCAACCCCGAGGCGGGCTTCTTCGGCGTGGCCCCGGGCACGTCGTACGGCTCGAACCCCATGGCCATGGAGACGCTCCATGAAAACATCATCTTCACCAACTGCGCGCTCACCGACGACGGCGACATCTGGTGGGAAGGCTTCGACGGCCCCCCGCCCGCCCACGCCATCGACTGGAAGGGCAGGGACTGGACCCCCGAGAGCAAGGAGGTGGCAGCCCACGCCAACGCCCGCTTCACCGCGCCGGCACGGCAGTGCCCCGTCATCTCAAAGGACTGGGAGAAGCCCGAGGGCGTCCCCATCGACATCTTCATCTTCGGCGGCAGGCGGGCAGGCGTTGTCCCGCTGGTGAACGAGGCCTTCAGCTGGGACCACGGGGTCTTCCTCGGCGCCACCGCGTCCTCCGAGACCACGGCGGCCAACATCGGCAGCGTGGGCGACCTCAGGCGCGATCCGTTCGCCATGAAGCCCTTCTGCGGGTACAACATGGCCGACTACTTCGCACACTGGCTCGCCATGGGCGACAGGCTCGGGGACAAGGCCCCGCGGATCTTCTACGTCAACTGGTTCCGCAAGAACGCTGCCGGCAAGTTCCTCTGGCCGGGCTTCGGCGAGAACAGCAGGGTGCTCAAGTGGATGTGCGAGCGCATCGAGGGCAAGACCGGAGCTCGGAAGACCGCCATCGGCCTGCTGCCCGAAGAGGGAGGGCTCGATCTTACGGGCCTGAACGTGCCCGAGGAGAACATCAGGGAGATCCTCACCGTAGACGCCGAGGCCTGGAAGGCTGAGGTCGGGAGCATCGAGAAGCACTTCGAGCAGTTCGGCGACCGTCTGCCGGAGCGGATGAAGGCGCAGCTCGAAGAGCTCAGGAAGCGGCTCGGCTAGCAGGAAGATTCATCGGACTCGCGCGAGGGGTGCCCCCCTGTCCGGGGAGGCACCCCTTTTTTCACGAAGGGCGCCTGCCTCCCCGGCACCTCTTCCCCGGGGCGGCCCCCTTTGCATTTGACCCAGGTCAAGGTATTCATTTCTCATGACCGGTATACAGGAAATAAAAAACAGCGGAGGACCCTATGCAGAAGTATGTGTGTGACGTGTGCGGCTACATCTACGACCCCGAGGTCGGCGATCCGGATGCAGGCATCCCCGCCGGGACGTCCTTCGAGGCCCTGCCCGACGAATGGACCTGCCCCCTGTGCGGCCTCGGCAAAAGCGAGTTCTCCCCGGTGTGAGTCTTCCCGACGCCGGAGGGCCGGGAAGGAGCCCGGGCCGCGTGCGCCCGTCCCCTCCTCCGGTCTTCATCGGGGTCGGGGTCGAAAGGAAGATAGATCGACCCCGATACCGACCCCGACCCCGAACGCAGTGCGCTCCATCGGGCGTCTCCCCTCTCCTGCAGAGGCCTGTTCTGAAATAGATAATCCCTGATCACCCCTTGACTGCTTTCGGGCCGAAGGCATTATATCCTTATGTGCGTTATGCTTTGATTTATCTGTGCACCTTTGAAGATAAATCTTGAATGTAGGAGGCGATTTCACATGAATAAGTTTGTCCTGGTATTCCTTTGCCCGTTGTTCGTCCTTGCCGCTGTCTCTCCGGCGGACGCTGCCGGAGGCTGGGTCCAGCTCAAGAACGAGGACGGCATCAAGTCCTATGAACGCCCGGTCCCGGGCACCAAGCTCAAGGAGTTCATGGCCGTCACCGTGATCGACGCGAAGATGGAGGTCATCGGCGAGGCCCTTCGCGACGTTCCGGCGTATCCGAAATGGATCACTGACTGCAGCACCGCGCGGGTCGAGAAGCTCTACGACCGGAACACCATGGTCATCTACATGGCCCTGGAGCCCCCCATCATCAAGGAGCGCGACCTTGTGCTCAAGGACAAGGCCGTCTACGACTGGGACCACGGCAAGGCCACCATATCGTTCGCCACCACGAACGAGGTCAACGTCCCGCCCAGGAAGGGGTGCGTGCGTCTCGAAACCATGCGGGGCGTCTACGACATGGAATACCTGGGCAGGGGCAAGACCAAGTTCGTGTACAGGCTCCTGGTGGACCCGAACGTGAGCTTCCCCGTCACCATCGGGATGTCGTACTCGGTCATGAAAAACTATCCGTTCAAGACCCTCAAGGCGCTCAAGACCCTGGTGCAGGACAGGAAGTATGCGGAAGCCGCGCGGGGCACGGAGGAAGAGAAGGGCATCGACGCGCGCGCCCACAGCGAGGAGGCCACGAAGACCATCTTCATCCACCGGCTCCAGCAGTACGTGAAGGACAAGGCCGCCCTCAAGGCCATCGTGGACGCCGACAGGTCGATCGTGAGGGGCATCGTGAGCACGGGCAGCTCGTACGAGAGCAACAGGCAGGCAACGTCACAGGTGTATCTCGTCTACCTGGACAAGGTGGTTGCGGACAAAAACCTCTGCGCCAGGATCAGGGGCGACAAGGCCTTTTCCGCTGACCTCATCGACATGGTCGAGACCGAATGCGGTGCAGACGGCAGGACGGTCGAGAGTGTGATGGAGGAATACCGGATCAGGTACGCGAACTGATCCGCCTCACTTCAACCGCCCCGGTTCCCGGTCCCTTGGGGAGAACCGCCCGGACGGGCCGCACCCATGAGCCCCCTGATGCGCTCGGCATTGCTTTGCGAGGTGAGCATGGCCAGGAGCAGGAAGGCCACGTCGAGGGCGTCCCCCGGGGAAGACGAGGTGATGAGGTGCCCGTCCCTCACGAGAGGCTCATCCTGCACGAGCGCACCCATGCCGGCGAGGAGATCCCTCTTGCGCGCCTCGAGGAGGTAGGTGGTGGCACGCCTGCCTGCGAGGATGCCGCTGCGGCCGAGGCTGAGCGAGGCCACGCACACCGAGGCGATGGGCTTTTCCCTCTCGTGGAAATGGCGGGCCACGGCGAGGAAATCCTCGGCAAAGGCATCTTCGTAAAAACCGGCCGTGCCGAAGCCTCCAGGCATGGCCAGGGCGTCGAACCCGTCGAGGTCCAGGGCCTCCACAAGGGACCCGGGCAGCACCCGCAGGCCGAAGGCGGTGGTCAGCTCGCCGTGCAGGCCCGCCGTCACCACCCGGATGCGCTCGTCACCGAAGGCGTCGGCCCAGCCGAGCACATCGGTGAACACGGACGCCTCGTACATCTCGAACCCGTTTGACAGAAGGATGAGCACGGATTTCATGGTCGACCCCGTTTTTAACCTGTATTTGCCTGTACTTCATAGTATTTATTCTCATCCCTTTACAAGGGCAACCCTCCTGCCGATAACCACTCTGGCACTCCATGCCAGGAAGCCACTGCAGAACGCGGGCATGGAGTGATAATACCGGTGACAGCGCAACCTTTCAGCTGACCGATCCACGCACCAGCCGAGTATACGACAACACGAGTGGAGGACATCATGTACAGCAGGGCATCCTTCTGCAAAGGGTTTTTCATCCTCACCCTTGTTCTCGCCATAGGCCTCATGGCATCCGCGTGCCGGCATTCGTCGTCTCCGGTCTATTACGAGCAGCCGACCATTTCCAGCTTCAGCGCCAGCCCGTCCACCATCACCCTTGGCCAGGGCACGCTGCTGGCCTGGACCGCGACTGGGAAGGGCGCTACGGTGAGCATCGACCAGGGCGTGGGCGAGGTCCAAGGCAGCAGCGTGGCGGTGAGCCCCACGGCCACCACCACCTACACTCTGACGGCCACCAGCCCTGGCGGCTCGGCTACCGCCACCGTGACCATGACGGTGCAGACCTTTGTCCCGAAGCTCGTGTACGTGGCCAATTCCGGCAGCCACAGCGTGTCCGGGTTCACCCTGGACGACGCCACCGGCGCCCTGACGCCCCTTGCAGGGTCCCCTTTTGCCGCCTCCGGCTCACATTCGGACGTGGTCGTCCACCCTTCGGGGCGTTATCTCTTCACGGCGGGGAAAAACACGGACGTGCTGCACGTCTTCGCCATCGACGAGGCCACCGGGGCCCTGACCGTGGCGGATGGGTCCCCCTACGCCCTGGCTGTGCCCTCCAACCCCATGGGCGTGGCGGTGAACCCCACGGGTGAGTATGTGTTCATGAAGGGCGAGCTTGCGACCTCGAGGACCTACGGCTACCGGATCGACATCGACACCGGCGAGCTGACCGAGACGGACTGGAGCCCCTACACCGAGTTACCCGGCTCATCCGCCTGGCACGGCCTGACCTTCAGCCCCACCCTGGACGTGCTGTACGCCACGATCCTCGGCACGGACGTGGACGTCGCCGCCTTTGGATCGACCTGGTCACGGGCAGCCTCACCGCCCTCGACGGCAGCCCCTATGCCTGGTTCGGAAACCACGGCAGCGACCAGATCGCCATCAGCCGCAACGGAAAATGGGCTGTCGCGGCCAACTACGGCGGCGATCAGGTGGGCGTGGCGAGCGTGAACGAGGCCACCGGCGGGCTGACCTTCATCGGGACGGCAGCCGTGGGTGACCGGCCTACCTCGGTGGCCATCGTGAGCTGGCTTCAGGAAGTGAACTAGCCCATCGTGACCCCGTCGCTCTCCCGAAGGGAGAACAAGCGCGCCTGCATCAAGACAACCGCCATGGACGGGGTCATGGTGTTCACGGGGCCCGGGGTATACGGGATTCCGGCGGGTGAGGGCAGGGGGCTTCCCCCCGCCCTCAATCCGAATGCCTCGGACATGGCTCATTTCACACGATCCTACCCTGCTTTCCGGGAAAGGGCATGCCCGGGCGCTTCTGAACCGCTCTCAGGCCCATGGGTCCGAACGTGTAAGATGGTGAAATAATAGTGGTACATTTCCCAATTAGGGGAGTATAATAATATTATGCCCGGGAATGCACCTGAGGAGCAGCTCATCCGAGAACTGGCGGAAGCCCGTCAGAGGATCTCCGAACTGGAGAGGGAAGCAGCTCGTTGCAGAGTCGTCGACAAGGCCCTCCTCGAGAGCGAAAAAAAATATCGCGAGCTCGTGGAGAACGCCAACAGCATCATCCTGCGCTGGACCCGCCAGGGCGAGATCGTGTTCATGAACGAGTTCGGGCTCAAGTTCTTCGGGTACGCCCAGGAGGAGCTGATCGGGCGCAACGTGGTAGGAACCATCGTGCCCGAAAGAGAGAGCACGGGCCGGGACCTCCCCACCCTCATGGAGCAGATACGCCGGAATCCCCTCGACTTCGAAAGAAACCTCAACGAGAACATGCTGAGCAGCGGGGAGCGCGTGTGGATCGACTGGACCAACAAGGTGGTGATGAACGGGCAGGGGCAGATCGTCGAGATCCTGAGCATCGGGTCGGACATCACCGCCCGCAAGCGGGCTGAGGAAGCCCTCCAGAAAGCCTACGAGGAGCTGGAGGAGCGCGTGCGGGAGCGGACCGCCGATCTCACCGCGGCCAACGAGCGCTTGAAGGAGCTCGACCGGATGAAGTCGCAGTTCCTGGCAACCATGAGCCATGAGCTCCGAACGCCGCTCAACTCCATCATAGGGTTCACCGGCATCATACTCCAGGGATTTGCAGGCCCGATAAACGACGAGCAGAAGAAGCAGCTCGACATGGTGTATGCCTCCGCCAAACACCTGCTCTCGCTCATCAACGATCTGCTGGACCTCTCCCGCATCGAGGCGGGAAAGCTGGATCTCGAGCACAGACCGTTCGATTTCTCTCAGGTCGTAACCGAGGTGGTGGAGCATCTCGTGCCGGCGGCAGCGCAGAAGGGGCTGACACTGGCCATGGACCTGCACGACTCGAGCATCCCCATGGTCGGGGACCGTAAGCGCTGCTACCAGGTGCTGCTGAACCTGGTCAACAACGGGATCAAATTCACGGAAAAAGGGGAGGTCAGGATCGTCACCTCCGTCGACGGTCCGACCCTGAAGGTCAGCGTGAGGGACACCGGCATCGGGATCAGGCCCGAAAACATCGGGATGCTCTTCGAGGCGTTCAGGCAGGTGGACGGGTCTGCGAAGCGGATCTACGAAGGCACCGGCCTCGGGCTGTACCTCTGCCGGACCCTGCTGAACCTGATGGATGGCGAGATCGGCGTGCACAGTGAGTTCGGGAAGGGCTCGGTGTTTACGTTCACCCTGCCCCTGGTCGGAGAGGGGATGATATGAAGAAGATACTGCTCGTGGAAGACAACGAAAACAATCGCTATCTCGAGCGGTTCCTGCTGGAGCGGGAGGGGCTGGCCGTGGTCACGGCAACGAACGGCGCCGAAGCCCTGGAAGCGGCTGCGGCCGAGAACCCCGACCTCATCGTCATGGACATCCAGATGCCCGAGATGGACGGATACGAAACAGCCAGGCGCCTGAAGGGAAGCCCCGGGCTTGCCCGCATCCCCATCGTCGGCGTCAGCTCGTACGCCATGGCCGGAGACCGCGAGAAGGCGATCGGTGCGGGGTTTGCAGGATACATCGAGAAGCCCATCAACCCGGAAACGTTCGGCAGCGAGATCAAGCGGTTCTTGAACATGTATTGACCCGGTGGATAAGGCGCCGGACCGGATCCCGGACAGGAGCGCCATCCGGAGAATCAGATGCAGGATCGACAAGGAGGTGGTGATGAGGATACTCAACGTGGACGACAACGCCGGGAACCTCTATCTCATGGAATCCCTGCTCCGCGGATACGGGTACGAGGTGGTCTCCGCGCAGAACGGGGTCGAGGCGCTGCAGAAGCTCAAGGAACAGCCGTTCGATCTGATCGTGTCCGATATCCTCATGCCCCAGATGGACGGGTTTCAGTTCTGCCGTGAAGTGAAGAGGGACGAAGCCCTCAAGACGGTCCCCTTCGTGTTCTATACCGCCACCTACACGGACAGGAAGGACGAGGACCTGGCAATGAGCCTCGGCGCGGCGCGCTTCGTCGTCAAGCCTGCGGAGCCGGAGAGGTTCGTACAGATCATCTCCGACGCCATCAAAGAGCAGATGGAAAAGGGGTTCCCGGTTGTGGAGCCCAAGCTCGAGGAGGAGGTCTACCTCAAGGCCTACAACCAGAGCCTGATCAACAAGCTCGAAGACAAGCTGGGGCAGCTCGAGCTCGCGAACCGGAAGCTTCAGGACGCACTCGAGGCGAGGGACAGGGAGATCGAGGAGCGCAAGCGCGCCGAGGAGGAGAGGACGCGCCTGGAGCATCATCTCGCCCGGATCCAGAGGATCGAGGCCATCGGGGTCCTGGCCGGCGGCATCGCCCACGACTTCAACAACATCCTCTCGGCGATCATCGGATATACCGAGCTCTGCAGGAAGCAGATGAACGACCTGGGAGCACCCACCACGTACCTGGATCAGGTGCTCAAGGCGAGCGTCCGTGCAAAGGAGCTCGTGCTGCAGATCCTCACCTTCAGCAGGCAGACGAAGCAGGAAATGAAGCCGGTGATGCTGGGCCTCGCCGTGAAGGAGGCGCTGACGCTGCTCAAGGCGACCCTGCCTTCATCCATCGAGATCCGAGAGCGGACCGGCGCTGCGGGCCTGATCCTGTCCGACCCCACCCAGATCCATCAGATCATCATGAACCTCTGCACCAATGCCGCCCACGCCATAGGCCCCATGGGCGGCGTCATCGATGTGGCGGTGGACAGGGAGGCCGTCGACAGCAGCCCGAGGTCCCGCGACCTGGCCCTGCCCCCCGGACCCTACCTGAAGATATCCATAACCGACAGCGGCCACGGCATGCCTTCGGAGATCATGAAGCGCATCTTCGAGCCGTATTTCACGACCAAGGAGGTGGGTCACGGTACAGGGCTCGGCCTGTCGGTCGTCCACGGGATCGTGAGGAACAACGGGGGGGCGATCACCTGCGAGAGCACGCCCGGGGAGGGGACGACATTCATGGTGTATCTCCCGGAATTCGTGCCCGAAGGAGACGCGTGCGAGGCCTCTGGAGAAGACATGCCCACCGGCAGCGAGCGCATCCTTTTCGTCGATGACGAGGAGATCCTGGTGGACCTGGTGAAGAACATGATGGAAGGCCTCGGGTACAGGCTGGTTGGAAAGACGAGCAGCATCGAGGCCCTGGAGACCTTCCGGCAGGACCCGGGGGATTTCGACCTCGTGATCACGGACCTGACCATGCCCGGGATGACGGGCGATCAGCTGGCCCGGAAGCTGCTCGAGATCCGGGAGGACATCCCGATCATCCTGTACACCGGCTACAGCGAGCTCATCTCTGAGGAGAAGGCAAGGGAGATGGGCTTCAGAAGGTACATGATAAAGCCGGCGGAGCTGAAGGAGCTGGCAGCGGCCGTGAGGGAGGTGCTGGACGGCGGGCAGCAGCCCGCAGCCGGCCGTGCGTCCGGAGCGAGCTGATCCACGGGAGATTTCCGGGGCACCTGTCCGGTCTCCGGGATCACCTGTGGGGACCGGGTACTCGACTGTTGACCAGAGGATCGTGACGGGCGCCGGATTTCAACAAAAGCAGGCGAACGGGCGCGATGAACGGAAGACATGCAGCGTCCCTCATGGCCGGCATCCTCTCGGGTTTACAGCAGGCTGGAAAAATCCTCGAACACCACCCCGATGGGGATGGCAAACCCTATCCCCTGGGTGTTGCTCAGGCCCAGGGTGTTGACGCCCAGGACGTTCCCCCGGGCGTCGATGAGCGGTCCTCCGCTGTTGCCGGGATTGATGGCCGCGTCTATCTGGATGTATCTCTCGCCCGTGTCGACCTTTTTCCGGTACGCGGAGAAGATCCCGGACGTCACGGTGTTGCTCAGCCCCAGGGGGCTTCCAATGGCGTACACCACCTGGCCCGGCTCGAGCCGGTCCTCATCCCCGCTCCGTTTGAGCGCCTGGCCCGACACCGAGTAGACCTTCAGGAGCGCCAGGTCGTGGTCGGGGCTGGTCGTGACGCTGCTGACCGTGTATTCTTTGTTGTCCCACGTGATGATCCTGATGTTCCCCGAGTCCCGCTCCTGCTTTATCTTCGCGAGCGCTTCCTCCTCGCTCTTCTGGATCGCCTGGTACTTGCCCAGCTCGCTCTCCCTGGACTGGATGATGAGATCAAGCTGGCTCCTGCTCGGGCCTTCGGGCATCTGTGACAACCGCTCCTTCATGTCGCCGATCTTCTGGGCCTCGAGGTCGATGAGCTTCCGGTTCCGCTCGACCCTGGCTTTCAGCTCCTCATAGTCGCCGCTGTCGAAGGTGACCACGTGCTTGTTCGTGACCACGGCGTGCTCGCTGATGAAAAAACCCGACCCGAGGCTGCCCCACGGGGTGCGAACCGAAACCGTTGAGTTGACCGCCCTCTGGATGAGCTCCTGATCGGCCGCCCCTCCCTCGGGGGCCCCGTCGATGACGACCACGCGCGAAGGCGCCGATGATTCCGCGCTTTCCTGCTCCTCCCCGGTGGCCCCCGGGAGACCGGCCCCGCCGGTCGGGACGTGCGGCCGCAGCCCGAACAGGGCCGCCACGGCAAGGGCGGAGACGAGGACCAGGCCGACCAGGACCGCGGTGCGACGGCTCCCGGATGCGGACGGATGTGCGGTGTGCGCCGTCCCCAGCTCCGCCATGGCCTTCCTCCGCGCCTCGGCCTGGAAGTATTTCTCGAACACGATCCCGCACGTCTTGCACTCGGCCTCGCCCGTGACCGGGCTCGAGCACTTCGGACACCTGTCCAGTTTACTCTCTGTCATGGGCCTGCTTCTCCTCCGGTGATCCCGAGTGCCAAGGGACGACCAAACAGCATTTCAGCCTCTCCTGCACGGCATTGCATACCCCGTCGGCAGGCTGCCTGGCAGATGCAGCCGGATGCCCGAGCGGTAATGTGCAATTATATATCAATGAATTGGGGTTGAACAGGGGGATTCGTGCCCCCGGTGAGGCCTGCCGGCCCGTCACCGGAGCAGGGGGGCGTCATCTCCCATGCCTCAGGATGTGTTCCGGAATATTGACGGGGCAGGTGTCGGGCTTATAATTGGAACCAATTCTGATTTGCAATGAGGAGGTCACCCCGTATGAAGGCGGAGAACCACATGCCATGGAGGATTTCCCTTGCCGCACTGCTCGCCCCGGTGTTCGTCCTGCTTGCACATTCCCCGTGCTCTGCGTATCTGCAGGGGCTCACGGCCAGGGAGAAGGCCATGCCCGAGGCAGGCTACTTCGACCCGACTTATGCGTCTCTTCCCGAGGACGTGAGCGCAGCCCTGTCGGCAGGGCCGATCCCGAGCTGCAAGGCCCTGAAGTTCGAAGAGATCAACGAGCTGCTCGAGCCGGGATACCTGGAGGTCGAGAACGGGTACTGCCTGAACCCTGACGGAACGGGTTTCGTTGCGGTGAAGACCGACTTCCCCGGGGCGACAGGCGACATGGTGCGCTGGTGGTTCTGGTGGCACGCGTTCAAGAACGTCCGCTACAAGATCTGGTGCCCGGGCTCGCACTTCGCGATCAGCGTCCATGACATGGACCGGATGCTTGATCCGACCCTGTCGTACGAGGAGCGGTACCTGAACAACCCGCAGTATCCCGTGGAGGACACCGGGACAGGGTACCCGTGGATGTCCATCCGCTTCGTCGAGCCGGAAGCCTTCGGGTTCGACACCTCGCGGTTCGAGGCAGCGGGCATAGACGCCGTTGTCTGCGCCGTGGTCGGGTACCGGTTTGCCGGGATCACCGCCATCAGGCACACCTGCATGGTCCACCTGTTTCGGAGAACAGACGCCGGGCTGGAGCTGAGGAGCCGCTTCTGGGTGGGCAAGGCGCTCAGCCCCTTCCTGCGCAGGTTCACCATCACGCTGGACACGGCACGGAGCATAGCCTTCCACTGCGCCACCGAGTACAATCATCTCGCCGGGTTCCTGCCGGAGATATACGAGGAATTCAAATAGCCCGTGCGGGGCCCTGAAGATCCCGGGACCAGGGCCCTGCGGGCATGCGTGCCGCGTCGTCGGGCAGCGGGCTGTGGCCGCTCATGAGGTAGCTCATCTCCGATCAGTGCACGCTGAGCTTGAGGGGAAGGGCCTCCTTGAGCCGGGCCACGTTCTCCGCGTGGTCGAAGTGGGTGTGTGTCAGGACCAGGGCCCAGGGGCTGCACCTGGACCGGAAGTGCTCGATGCGGTTCTGCAGGGTGCCCCACCGGTACCTGCGCCCCGTGTCCACGAGGATCATGTTGCCGTCGTTCGTCAGGGCATAGACGTTCCACGCCCCGCCCATGACCTGGTGGACGGCGCGTCCCTTTCCCGTGACCCACTGCTTCATCGCCTCTTCTCAGCCTTCGAACAGGCTCCCCTGCCGGGAGACGTACTCGATCACCTCGGCCCCGTGCATCTTCAGGAAATTCCCGACCAGGGTCCTGTGGCAGTGCTCCGGGCTCTGGCAATAGCAGAAGAGCCCCACGGTCACGCCGCTCGCGGAGAGTTTCCACAGCTCCCGCAGCGCGTCCCGCTTCTCCTTCGACCTCAGCTCGCCTTCGAAGGCCTCCACGTACAGAGGCCAGTACCGCTCGATCCCCTTTCCCTTCCACTCCTGAAGGTAGCGTCTGAACAGGCGCTCCGAGGGCGCCAGGGCCGGGACCCATACGAGCGCGCTCGATTCTATGCCCTGCCGGGTTATGAGCCATTTCCGGTCGCACTCGACGTGCCGGGCCGCCGACAGGGGAGCTGTGATGATCGGGCTTCGGGAAGTCATTTCTCAGCAGGCTACCTATGCGAAGGTAAAAAATCAAGTGCCCGGAACCCTTCCCGCGAGCTCCCCGATGGTGTTCGGACGGGTGAAGAACCGGTCGGGAAGGATGTCGTCGATCCGTCCGAACCCCTCGCGGAAGTTGAACATCTTTTCCAGGTTGAACGTCCGTTTGCCCACCCGCATGAACTCTTCGGCTGTCCTGGTTATCCGGGTTATGGCGGAGAGCATCTTGAAATAAAGGCGTCCTCCTTTCTCCGAGATCTAATGAGGCGCCATGGTCTTTACCCCGACCAGGGCCCTCCGTTTTCCCAGAAGAGCGGGAACAGTTCGTTATGGGCTGCAGCTTGAAGCGGAAGGACGAGGAATGTTCTGAGCGCCCCTATGACATCATGCAGGACAACCTTCTGTCCGGACAATCCTATCCGGTTGAGGAAAGCTTTCCATTGATTGTTTTTCTCTTCGTCCAGGGAAAACTCGTCACAGAGGCCAACAGGGACATCTCTGGGGATTGCCGTCTTCCTTCGATCAAAGGTGGCTTTTATTGCCTGTGCAAGGAGCGCTCCTTTGAAAGGGAAGGATCGGGACAAGATCCACAAGTCATAATAATCCTTCATTCGGGAATTCTGAATGCCCAAGTGGACGATAGTCTGGGTTTTCTCGGAGACAACGCTTTCCATTGGGTATGCATGATCCTAGGGGCCGGCATGTCGAGGATGGTGGGGTACTCTACTTCCGCCGGTTGCGGTGTCACTGCGTCTCCGAAGCCCACATCCACCTGTATCCGTATCCGTGCTTTTGCCAGATATGCCAGGAACGACACCCTCTTGCCCTTATATTCCTGGTCTTCGCGGATTTCCGCCACATCGAAGCTGTCCAGGTCGAATATCAGCCCGTCCGGCTTGACCTCTGTCCTGCAGACCTCCCTGAGGATGCTGATAATCTCTTCGTCAGGGAAATCCCCGTATCCCAGCAGATCGAGGTCCCTGGTGGGACGATGAACATCCCCTCCCCACATCTCGAGGAGGAGGGCGCCCTTGAGAACGAATCTATGAGCAAAAGGTGAACCCCCTATGCGGTATTGAAGGCGTTCGAGCGCATATCGTGTGAGCACCAGTTCGAACGGGTCGCCTCCCTTTCTGGAAACATTCAGAAGCCTTTCCCTGACGGATGCGGCAATATCGGTCGGGAACGCCTTACTCATAGGAGCGCCTGAATGTAAGGCTTCATGACGTTCTCGACCCGGCAGATCCTGCCGTACTTCCGGAGCTCATCCATGGTGCATGTGCGCTGAGACCAGCAATCCCTCAGGGCTTCAAGGGCGACATCAAGGCCGATCTTGTTCCGATATTTAAAGCAGTCAGCGACTGTTTTTGCAGGGGTATACATCTTCACCCGAACCCCGTCGATCATGTGCTCCTCGATCCCCTCGGTGAGCGCCTGCGCCGAGAAGCGGACAAACCTGATGGAGGGGTAATCGACTTTCGGGAGCCTGGACTTCCGATCGATCGCCATCCAGATCTGAAAGGGCGCCTGTGATGTCAGGCCATGGAAGCTCAAGGCTGACAGAAGGCACAAGATCCCGTTCGGCACTCGCTTGGCGGCTTCGGCAAACGTATGATGCTCCGTGACCTGAGCCCTTGGGAGGGTGTAGAGCCCTCTGCTGATTCTGGTGATCAGTCCCTCTTGATGCAGGCGCTGCAAGATTGCTCTCGGTATTGAACTCTCGTTCAGGTCCCGGGGGCGGAGCATCCCTTTCCGTTCGATGAGCTTCAGGATCTTTTCGGACTGGGTTTTTTTCATGGCCTCATCTTGATACATTATGTAGGCACTTGTCAATATGTGCCTACACTTCGTAGCACCATCTGTTGTTGTCGGGATGGGAGAAATTGTTCTGTCGTGTGCTCTTCGTCATCAGTCGCATTTATTGATCCGGCAATAAATCTTTTAATAAGTCACGCAGCACAAGCCACCGATGGGTGGTGGAAGAGGCTTCTCTCTTAATCCGGTTTTCCCGCCGGCGTTTTCATACATGTGAGACATGTGCAGACACAAGACGCGGACGGGAAATATTTGTAATTTTTTCCCTTGACAAGAGCAGGGCTTTTTAATATCTAGTAAAACTATCGATTAACTAGTAATTAAAAAAGAGGAACCTATGTGGGCTGTAAAAGACGACCATCATGAACCGCATACTGCAGGCATCGGATACGTGGCCGCGGTTTTCTGCTGTCGGTACATGTGCATGTGTCGCTCCTTGAGACGGGGAGGGTCCATGTAGGGTCATATCCTGCAGGCACGATGACAAGACCCGTTCCCGGCTCAGGAAAGAAGCCGGGGATGGGTTTTTTATTACCTGAAAACAAGAAAATGAGAGGAGAGAGAAATGAGTGAAAGGAAACTGGACACTTTGGCGATTCACGCGGGACAGGAGACGCCGGACCCGGCGACCGGGGCGAGGGCGGTTCCCATCTACCAGACCACATCCTATGTATTCAAGGATACGAACCATGCGGCGAACCTGTTCGCCCTGCAGGAGCTGGGGAACATCTACACGAGGATCATGAACCCCACCACGGACGTCTTCGAGCGCAGGGTCGCAGCCATCGAGGGCGGCACCGGGGCCCTGGCCGTGTCGTCGGGCCAGGCTGCCGAGACGTTCGCCATCCTGAACATCACCGAGCCCGGCGACGAGATCGTATCTGCGGACAACCTCTACGGGGGCACCTATCAGCTCTTCCACTACACCCTCCCAAAGCTGGCCCGCACTGTGAAGTTCGTGAAGTCCCAGGACCTCGACGCCTACAAGCGCGCCATCACGGACAGGACCAGGGGCATCTACGTGGAGACCATCGGCAACCCCAAGCTCGACGTCCCGGACTTCGAGGGCATTGCCCGAATCGCCCATGACGCGGGCATCCCGCTCATCGTGGACAACACCGTGGGCGTGGGCATCGTCAAGCCGTTCGACTACGGTGCGAACATTATCGCCACCTCCGCCACGAAGTACATCGGCGGCCACGGGACGTCGGTGGGCGGCATCATCGTGGACGGCGGGAATTTCAACTGGGGCAGTGGTAAATTTCCGGGCTTCACGCAGCCTGACCCGAGCTACCATGGCCTGGTGTTCTGGGACGTGTTCAAAGATTTCGCAGGCCTGGGCAATGTCGCCTTCATCTTCAAGGCCCGCGTGCAGCTCCTGCGGGACATCGGCGCCTCGTTGAGCCCGTTCAACGCCTTCCAGTTCCTCCAGGGCCTCGAGACCCTGCCAATCCGGCAGAAGAAGCACTCGGAGAACGCCCTCGAGGTGGCCCGCTTCCTGAAGACCCACCCCCTTGTCTCCTGGGTGAGCTATCCCGGCCTGGAAGACCACGTAAGTCATGCCACGGCGAAGAAGTACCTCAAGGGGACCTACGGCGGGCTGGTGGGCTTCGGCATCAAGGGCGGGCTCGAGAGCGGGAAGCGGTTCATCGACTCGGTGAAGCTGCTCTCGCACCTCGCGAACATCGGCGACGCCAAGAGCCTGGTCATCCACCCGGCCTCCACCACGCACCAGCAGCTGAAGCCTGCCGAGCAGGAGGCCACCGGCGTGACGCCCGACTTCATCAGGCTCTCCATCGGCATCGAGGATGTGGAGGACATCAAGGCGGATATCGACCAGGCCCTCAGGCAGGCGGTCAGGGAGGCGGCATAAGGCTTTATTCATGCAGGATAAGCGGTGCCAGGGTGGAGCGGCGTGAAGACGAGGCTTCCCCACCGGGTCGCGGCGCAAGAAGGTTCCAGGGATGGGTCGCACCGGAGCATCTGTGGAGGACGTCATGAAGATAGGATTGATCGGCGGTCTCACGAGGTCAGAGGCCTTTTTCAGAAAAATGGCTCTGGAAAAGGGGCATGAGCTGGATTTTCACACGGGCGAGCTGAGCAGACGCAGCATTGAAGGGATGCGCAGTCTCGTGAAGAGGTCCGATCTCATCATCATCCTCACCGGCATCAATTCCCATCAGGCTGTCTGGCTGGCAAAGCAGGCCGCTCGCGAATTCATGCGGCCTTCGGTCATCACGCGCAGGTGCGGCCCTGATTCATTCCGCGAGATGCTCGACCTTCTCGGTGGCCCGGGAAGATGGTCCGGAACGGAAACCGCCCGTATGGGCAAAGGCGAGGAGAAAAGGAATGGGTATATACAGTGACATCACAAAGACGACAGGCCGTACGCCCCTGGTCAGGCTGAACCGCATTACACAGGGGCTCGAGGCCGAGGTGGTCGCCAAGCTCGAGTCGTTCAACCCGTTGAGCAGCGTCAAAGACCGCATCGGCGTCTCCATGATCGAGGATGCCGAGAAGCGGGGGCTGCTCCAGGACAATGCCGTCATCATCGAGCCCACGAGCGGCAATACCGGGATCGCCCTGGCGTTTACCGCCGCTGCGAAGGGCTACAAGCTCATTCTCACCATGCCGGAGACCTTCAGCATGGAGCGCAGGCAGCTCCTGCAGATCCTTGGAGCCGAGCTCGTCCTGACCCCGGGGCCGGAGGGCATGAGGGGCGCTGTGAGCAAGGCAAAGGAGCTGAACAGGTCCATACCGGGCTCCATCATCCTCCAGCAGTTCGAAAACCCCGCAAACCCCGAGATCCACCGCAGGACAACGGCGGAGGAGATCTGGAGCGATACCGAAGGCAGGGTCGATGTCTTCGTCTCGGGAGTGGGCACGGGCGGCACCATCACGGGCGTGGCGGAGGTTATCAAAGCCAGGAAAAGGGATTTCAAGGCTATCGCTGTGGAGCCCGAAGACTCGCCGGTCCTCTCCGGGGGGAAGCCCGGGTCCCACAAGATACAGGGCATCGGGGCCGGGTTCGTTCCCGGGGTCCTCAACAGGTCGGTCATCGACGAGGTCGTCAAGGTGGCGAACGCGGACGCCGGCACCATTGCGCGGAGGCTCGCGAAGGAAGAAGGGATTCTAGCCGGGATATCCAGCGGTGCTGCCGTGTGGGTTGCGCTGGAGGTGGCGAAGAGGCCGGAGAGCAGGGGCAAGCTTATCGTGGCCGTGCTGCCGGACACCGGCGAGCGCTATCTGTCGACCTGGCTTTTCAAAGAATAACAAAAAACAGGTTGGAGGAGGAGCTATTACAAGGTGAGCCGAAGGAAGAACCAGGGGCATCCGGAAGGTCCACACCGTGAACATGCTTTGACAATGATTATGATGGGGGGATATAATCACTACAAAAAAGATAGGGAATAAAAATGCTGATCGATGAAGAAGCCCAGAACGGCCAGAAGGTGATCGCCGATGTCCTGGAAAGGCTCTGTGCCCCCGAATCCTACAAGGTCTTATCGCACCGGAACAATCATGACATCCCCATGCCCTCGGTGGAAGTGCTCCGCGCCGTCATGGACAGTCTGCGCTCGGTGCTCTTTCCCGGATACTTCGGGCTGGCCGAGCTCAGCCTCGAGGCCATGCCCTACCACGTGGGAGCGACCCTCGATACGTTGTACAGGCAGCTCTCGGAGCAGATCCTCAGGGGTATGTGGTTCAGGGAGAACACCTGCAGGGAGGCTTCGGAGGGCTACTGCACGGAGCGGGCCCATTACCTGACGAGCCGGTTCATACAAACCCTTCCGGACGTGCGCCACATGCTCTCCACCGACGTTCAGGCAGCCTTCAACGGCGATCCCGCCGTGGACAACCCGGGCGAGGTCATCTTCTGCTACCCGAGCATCCGGGCGCTCACCAACTACCGGGTGGCCCACGAGCTCCACAAGCTCGGCGTACCCATGATTCCGAGGATCATCACGGAGATCGCGCATTCGGAGACAGGGATCGACATCCATCCCGGAGCGCAGATCGGCGAGTATTTCTTCATGGACCACGGCACCGGCATCGTGATCGGCGAAACCAGCGTCATCGGGAAAAACGTGAGGATCTACCAGGGCGTGACACTGGGCGCCAGGAGCTTTCCCCTCGACGAGAACGGCTTCCCCATCAAGAAGATCCCGAGACACCCCATCGTGGAGGACGACGTCACCATCTATTCCGGCGCCACCATCCTCGGCCGCGTCACCATCGGCCGCGGCTCCGAGATCGGCGGCAATGTCTGGCTCGCTCACAGCGTTCCCCCGGGCTCCAGGGTCCTGCAGGGCAAACCCGAGCAGACGGACTTCGCAGGCGGCGAAGGGATTTAGCGCAGGACCGGAAAGGGCGAGCATCCCGGGGCGCAGGCATGACCCCGGGAAAGGCGCCTTTCCCGGGACAGACCGGTATGACAGGAGAATGCACAAGTGGACAAGAGTGATCTGGAACCGAACGATGCCATGTACAGCGCCTTCCCGGTGAAGGAGATAGCCCTGACCGACGACGGCGTCACTCTTCGGGAGCAGGAAAGACAGGTTATCGGCGAGATCTCCCTGAAGGTGTTCATCAACGGGGAGGAGTTTGTCTCCCTGCTCTGCCTCAACCAGTACCCCGAGGACCTTGCCCTGGGGTTCCTCTTCAGCGAGGGCGTCATCGATTCCATGGACGACGTGGCAGGCGTTGCCTACAACGACCGGCTGTTCGCCGTGACCATCGATCTGGCGCCCGGAAGGGCGGTGAGCAGGTGCGAAAGCCTCCGAAGCATGACTTCAGGGTGCGGCAAATGCTTCACGTACATCAATCCCCTCAAGCAGGACAAGTTCCAGAAAGCGCCGGTGCACGAGAAGTTCCGCATCACTGACATCCTCGAAACCATGGCCGATTTCGAAAGCCGATCAGAGCTTTTCCGGGACATCGGCGGCGTGCACAGCGTGCTGTTTCAAGGTCAGGGGCTTTCGGTCTTCAGGGAAGACATCGGGCGGCACAACTGCTTCGACAAGATCGCGGGGGTTCTGCTCCGGAACGGCACGCTGGATTCGGCAGGCAAGGGCATGATGTTCGTGAGCGGCAGGATCTCATCCGAGATACTCACCAAGGTGATACGGATGGGCGTGCCGGTGGTGGTGTCCAGGTCGACGCCCACGGCGGCGGCCGTGAACCTTGCCCTGAAATACAACATCACCCTCATGGGATACGTCCGCAGAACGTCAGGGACCATCTATTCCGGAGACGAGCGGCTGTACTGACCGTGCTGAACGGGCGTCGGTTACTGGAGGTGCCTCTTTCTCGAGTGTCCGGCGTCTTCCGCCACTGTCCGCTCGACGGACAAGATCCTCATGCGCATGCAGGAGTGGCAGTTCACCGGGTCTTCCGTGATGCAGCGCTTGTTCGGATAGATCTCGTAGTGGACGCGGTGCTTGAGCGGCGTGTAATTGGGCATGACCACATCCGCGCCGGCCTGCAGGGCAAGCTCTCTGCCGTCTTCCCGGATCGAGCCTATGGCGGTGGTGGCCGGGATGAGGGCGTCTCTCGTCACGATGCGGGCCAGGGCGACCATCTTGAGCGTCATGTCGAGTCCGCCGTTCGGATATCCGGCGAACGGTGTATCCGGATGCGCGATGAACGGGCCTATCCCCACCATGTCGGGCTGGAATTGCCGGATGAACTCGATGTCGTCCGCGAGATGCTCGACCGTCTGCCCTGGAACGCCGACCATGCAGCCTGCTCCCACCTGGAACCCGATGTCCCGGAGGTAGCGCAGGCATTCCATCCGCTCGTCATAATCGGAGTCCGGATGGAGAGACGCGTACAGATCCCTGTTTGCCGCCTCGTGACGGAGAAGATAACGGTCAGCCCCTGCATCGAGAAATTTACGATAGTCCTCTTTCGGCCGCTCCCCGACGCAGAGCGTGACAGCCATATCCGTCCTTCGTTTGATATCCTGTACCAGCCCGGTGAGGATGTCGGCGGTATAGAAGGGGTCTTCGCCTGACTGCAGCACGATCGTCTTCAGGCCCCTGGCGTCGAGATCGACGGCAAGCTCGACGATCTCGTCCACCGGCATGCGATACCTGACCAGCCCCCAGTTTCCTCTTCGGAGACCGCAGTAGTTGCAGTTCCGTCTGCAGCAGTTCGAGAACTCGACCAGCGCCCTGACGTGCACATACTCGCCACAGAAGCTCCTTCGCACTTTGTCAGCCGCCGAAAGGATGGCTTCGACCTCGTCGCTCTCATTCCGGGTGAGCAGGAATAAGATTTCTTCCCTGGTCAATCTTTCCGATTTCCCGCAGAGGTCTGTTATTTCTTTCAGGCTCATTGTGGACAGTTTGCCCCAGGTCCCTTCAGGTCAATGCAGGTGTTCATCGAGTCTTCTCTCCCCCTGCTCTGTTTCTCCAACAGAGAATTCGCGGTTCCCGATCAGGAATTCGTCGAGCGCTTCAGGTGTCATTTTTCCCGAGACCCTCAGCTCCGAGCTGCCGCCGCCCATGACCAGCCTGTTCATGACGTAGCAGGCCCGCTCTTCCTGGGAATAGCGGGTTATCATCTCCCCGATCAGGTGCTCCGATGATGCATCGGGGTTGCCTGTGACAAGCGCTGCGGGTCCCCGGAATCCGACCGGTGTGATAAGGGAATTTCCAGGTCTTGCATGGAACCTGAGCTTGTCGTTCTCTTCCCTGTTCCTGCCGAGAATGACCTTCAGCTTCGGGTGGATGCGGAAATGCCTCCCGATCTTCAGGAGGTGGATGTCCGACATGTCGAAGTCGGGCATGCAGGCAAAGAGATCTCTCAACCTGGACGCGATGATGGGATCGGTAAGCAGGCAGCCGCCGGCAGGACAGGGGTAGTCTTTTATCCCGAGGCTGTCCGCCAGGCTGATCTGGGGTTTCCGTGACCTGCCCGACAGGGAAAGGAGCTTTTCCCGGTCCACGATCCCCTTCTGCTCCGGGATGCTCGGGGGGAAGAGACCTGCCGAAAGGGGCCTGAGAATGAGTCCTTCCAGGCCGCTTGCCTTCTCGATAACCTGAATGGCCTGCCTGTGCTGCGACATGGGCCTCTGCCCGAGCACCTCGCCGGTGACGACAAAGGAAGCGCCGAACGAGTCCATGCTTTCCCGCGCCTTTTTCAGCATGTAGATCCGGCAGTCGATGCACGGGTTCATGCCCCTGCCATGGCCGTGGGGCGGATTCTTCACCATGGCAAGGTAATCCATGCCCTTGGGGAAAACCGTGATCTCAATTCCCAGCTCTTCGGCGATGAGGCGTGCCTGATGTTTGCATCCCGCTTTCTTTGGGGTGCAGTTGCAGAACGGACTGGTGAAATTGATGGCAACGACCTCGATCCCTTGATCGATCATGAGCTTGACCGCGAGCGAGCTGTCGAGTCCGCCGGAGAGGAGTGCGATGGCCTTTCTGTACATTGATCCCCTTTCTGCTCGTCTGCTGCAGCATGAATAACAGCGCACATACGAATGCCTATTATTGCTATCAGAATGATAGTGATTATAAGGATGAATTATGGGCTGTCAAATAGAAGATTGTCCGTGTCGTGAATTCCATGCTTCTCTCTGCGGGCTCGGAGGTCTTGATCGTATGTCCTCTGGCATGAGATATTATCTTCTTGAATTATTGGGCCGACAGCATTCACTCATGGAATTTGACCCTCCGGACAAATGAAGTTAATTTCTCAAGTTGTCAAAGAAACTTACAAATCTGGAGGAGATACATGAAAAAATTCTATGTTGTCGCGTTTGCTGCACTGATATCGATCGCGCTTGCCGGTTGCGCATCTGTCGGGACTTCCCCCAAGGGCAAGGAGGTGCCGATTGAAAATGCCGCGATAAAATTTACAGCAGACGTCAAAGACGGCGGATACAAGATCGTGGGCACCACTGAGCTGAAGAAATGGATCGACGAAGGCAGGAATGTGACGATCATCAGTACGCTTCCGGCTGAAGACGACAAGAAGCTCGGCACTCTCCCCGCGGCGATCAATGGATACATGCCCAAGAGCGAGAAAGAGCTTACCCCTGCGGACAAGGACAATCTGTTGAAAGTCGCGGGAACCGACAAGGAGAAGACCATAGTCGTCTATTGCGGTTTTGTCGCCTGCAGGAGAAGCCATATCGGCGCGAAGGTCCTTGTTGAAAACGGGTTCCAGCACGTCTACCGCTACCCCGGGGGCATCAACAGCTGGGTGGAGATGGGGTATCCCGTAACGAAATAACCCGCTATCATATGTCCCATAGGCCGGTCCGCAGAGGAGGGCCTATGGGACATACTTCGAGGTATCAATGAGATCCGTTTATCCGATATCCGCAATGCTCCTTGTGTTACTGCTCTCGACAGGCTGCATGGGGAAACATTTGAAGCATGATCCCCTGCTGGACCAGGTGAACGTATTCGGCGCCCGGCTGTATGCTGATACGGACTATAAGGTGATCAATGGAGTGGATGCGGTTGAAGAGCCCTGCCTGAAAGGCTATGAGCGCGTGTTCGACTCACTCGACATAACTGTCGGGTATGGGCCTGACAGGAGAATAAGAAAGATCACGACCAGAAACCCCGGGACCAATATGTTCGGGATAAGCCCGGGCATGAGCTTTGAAGAAGGCAAACAGAAGCTGGCCCAGACCGGTTTCCGTGAGTGGATTCCGCCGTACAGGTTCAAGACGGACAGGTATTCCCTGGCTTTGCTTGTGGACGACAAAGGCAGCATCTTCGGCCTGACCCTTGAGTCGCTTGATTGATATTGCCTTCTCGATAATTGAGCATCTCGCGGGGATACGGGAAATCAGCCTGTTTTATGGATGGTAATAGAATATCATATCACCACATCTGTAAGGTCAGACGTTCCCGGGAAGATCTGCCAGAGCGAGTCCCGATGTATTGAGAAAAGGTACTACTCACCATGCGCCTTTTTCGAGTGCCTGGTTGAACGCTTTGCCTGTGCTTTTGAATTCCTGGCTTCAGAAACAAGCTTCAGCTCGAGTCGGCAGCCAAGGGCATGGGCATACTTCTGCAGGGTAGCCAACGATGGTGAATGCCTCCCCTTGCCGGATTCGAGGCGAGCTATTGCCGACTGGGTGGTGCCGATCCGTTTGGCAACCTCTGCCTGGGTAACGCCTGCGGATGCGCGCGCCTTCAGAAACTGGTCGAGGAGATCGAACTCCTCATCGAGGCGGTCGTATTCCGCACGTACATCCGCACGATCCAGGGCACGTTTTTTCAGCTCCTTATGTGTGAGCATCCTTCACCTCTCTCATTCTCCGCCGGGCTGTGGCCAGTTCCTTGAGCGGAGTCTTGTCGGTTTTTTTGATGAACTGGTGCAGCATCACGATCTTCCTGCCAATCAAAATGCAATAGAAGACGCGGGCAATTCCTTCAGAGGCTTTCAATCTCAATTCAAACAGCCCGTCGCCCATTGCTCGAGTATGCGGCATTCCCAGGTCCGGGCCGTATATCTCCATGCGGTCGGTGCAGCGGAGATTACGGGCAAGGAATCCTGCGGGCATGTCGATTATCTCCTGCTGCAGGGATTCATTGTAGTACGTGATAGCCCAGCTCGCAGTGTGCATATAGCATATTTGCTATACGACATCAAGGGCGGTGTGGTTCTTTGATCAGGCACATCAATCTTGCTGACTCTATTGCTTGGGGATATTGTCGTCTGAATGAGATGCAGGAACAGACATCGCAGCAGGGTAGTTGAAGCAGTGCATGAAACGGCAAGGGATCTCTATGAGCTTGGCCTCATAAACAAGAGAACCTTGCAGTCCTACGACGCGCTCTGTATCGAGCCTGTTCCCGACTATAAAACCGAGCAGATAAGAGAGCTGAGAAACCGCTACCAGCTGAGTCAGAGTGTGTTTGCCTCCTTGCTCAATATCAGTCTTTCTACAGTTCAGAAGTGGGAGATAGGAGAGAAGCATCCTGGTGGACCATCTCTCGAGCCCCTCAGCATCCTCGATAGAAAAGGGATCGAGGCTCTGATGTAACACCCAATATCCCAAGGAAGCGCAGAAAATAAACCTGTTCCCTTACTCGCCGTAAAGCCAATACATGCTGGAATAACCTTGAGCAAAGAAGTATAATTATTTCATGGCATTTGATGCTAGGAATTCAACTCTCACTCATGCCCGGCAAAACCGGATGTCACAGCTTCAAAAGGAGTTGGATAGATATGTTGATGTACTGAAATCAAAATATTTCCCTGAAAAGATTATCCCCTTTGGGTCTTTTACTTCAGGCGATATCCGCGAGTGGTCCGATATCGACCTGGTCATCATCAAGAAAAGCCATACCCAAAGACCCACAAGCTTGCAGACCTAACTCCCCAAGATATTTTTAGAGGTACCCATAATTTTGAATCGGTATGTCACCAAACGCGGAGCCTTGACTGCCACCGCTTCCGTCATAGTACATAACTATGCGTGTCTCGTTCCCGTCGGCATCGTACGAACTGGCGATATGGCCTGTTACCTCGTCGTCGGGAGTATACCACAAGCCGTCGTTCCCGGGCCCTGATTAAGAGGCGAGAAGCATCCCTGCATCCGGATCGGATCAATAGAAAGCTTTACCTTTGTCAGAAGCTGAACCCGATTCCTGCATTCAGGACTGCCCTGTCTCGACTCATACCGATTCCGGATGTAACACGGATATTTTCTGCAATGTCTCCTTTGAAGCCGACTGCCAATGCTTCTTCTTCCATGTATGTTCCCACTCCGAGTCCTACGGAGAACTTCTTGCCCGGTACAGGGTCGGGGATGGCAGACATTGCGGAGACAGCGGCAATCCCGCTGTAAGCCTTCTGCAGCTGTCCATAGTTCACGGCGTCATAACGGTGTTTGCCGTCGGCTATGCCGGTCACCCGTACCGGTCTTCCCGTGGCATCATCGCTGAAGGTCGCGCCGTTGTCGTTCAAGGTCAGCATGGTGGAACTCGTGCCTCCGCTGATTACCGTCTGATCCGTTCCGACAATGATGCCGTGGGTGTGGTTGGTATCGGGATTGACCACGGTGAGGCTGGCCGAATTTTCCTGCAGGCTCAGCTCTCCCCGGCCGTCAGTGCTCGTTGCATTCCGGTCAGCCGTCAGGGTGGCCCCGCTGTCGTTCAGGGTGAGCGTCGTGTAATCGGTGCCGTTGTTCAGGACAGTTTCCCGGGTACCTACTGTCAGTCCATGGGCCTGGTTGTTTACCGGATTCACGACGGTGAGGCTGGCTGTGTCTTCCTGAAGGAGCAGAGAGCCGCGGCCATCTGAAACGTCGATGTTGCTGTCGGCAAAAAGCCCGACCGAGTTGTTGAGTCCATCGACAGATACGCCGCTGTTGTTCACGACGATCCCGGATGCACTGTTGGGATTTGCACTGGTGAGATAGCCGTTCACGGTCAGGTCGCCATCGACATACATCCGGCCGGTCACGATCGTCCCATAAGTCTGTGCTGAAACAGCACCGTCCTTGTTCGTGTAGTATCGGTCGTCGCCCACGGTTATGCTGTTTTTCACGGAGTGATCGGTGTAGCTCATCCCGCTGTCGCTCTGGCTTGCCATGCTGACGCCGCTCCCATTGATGAAGAAGGTATGGCCGCCCGCTGCAGCGCCGTTGCTGTCGACAGACAGGCTGTTGTTGATGGTTGCGGGACCATTGAGCGTAGCGGCCCCGGCCACATTCAGGGTACCGCCAACTGTGGCGTTATTTGCGATCGCTGCGGAATTCAGGCTGGCAGCTCCTGAGGTCGTCAGGGTCGAGAGACTCGTATTACCTGTTACCGATAAGGTTCCGCCCACAGTGGCGTTATTCGTAATCGATGCCGAATTCAGTGTCGCCAAACCGGAGGTATTGAGGGTCGAGAGACTGGTATTACCGGTTACTGCCAGTGTCCCGCCCACTGTTTCATTTCCTCCGATGGAAGAATTGTTCGTTACCGACACTGAATTCAGCGTTGCCAGTCCGGAAGTGGCCAAAGTGGAAAGATTCGTGTTGCCTGTAACGCTGAGGGTCCCGCCGACCGTCTCGTTTCCGCCGATAGAAGTGTTGTTCGTCACCGATACTGAATTCAACGTAGCCAGGCCGGACGTATTCAAGGTGGAGAGACTGGTGTTTCCGGTCACGCTGAGGGTTCCACCCACTGTCTCGTTTCCACCGATGGCCGTGTTGTTCGTTACGGTCACGGAATTCAGCGTTGCCGCCCCTGAAGTGCTCAGGGTGGAGAGACTGGTATTGCCCGTCACCTCGAGGGTACCGCCGACCGTGGCATTATTGGTTACCGATGCCGAGTTCAATGTCGCAGCACCTGAGGTACTCAAGGTCGAAAGGTTGGTGCTGCCCGTCACCTCGAGGGCTCCTCCCACAGTGGCACCGTTGGTTATCGAGGCCGAATTCAGGGTGGCAGCCCCTGAAGTACTCAGGGTAGTGAGGCTGGTATTCCCTGTTACGTCAAGAGTTCCGCCGATGGAAGTATTGTTGGTGACAGTAGCGGAATTCAATGTTGTGGTACCCGCGCTTAAGGTCCCTCCAATGGTGGTATTCCCTGCCACGCCGAGGGTGCCGCCGATGGAAGCGTCGTTGGTGACGGTAGCGGAGTTCAGTGTGGTAGCTCCGGCATTCAAGGTTCCGGATATAGTCGTGTTCCCGCCTATGGCGGCATCATTGGCGATGGTTGCTGAATTGAGCGTCGTTGCTCCTGCACTCAGTGTCCCGTCTACTGTCGCATTACCGGTTACATCGAGGTTTCCGCCAACAGAGGCATCTGTAGTGACAGTAGCTGAATTCAGCGTTGTCGCTCCAGCATTCAGGGTACCGGTTACGGTCGCATTTCCCCCGACGGAAGCATCTGTGGTGATAGTCGCAGAGTTCAATGTCGTAGCACCCGCACTGAGCGTACCATCTACAGTAGCGTTTCCGGTCACGTCGAGATTCCCGCCTATACCCGCATCATTGGTGACGGTGGCGGATTCGAGAGTGGTTTCCCCCGCATTTAATGTCCCGGTTACGGTCGCATTCCCGCCCACGGAAGCGTTGTTCGTGATGGTGGCGGAATTCAGCGTCGTTGCCCCGGCATTCAACGTTCCGCTCACCGTGGTGTTTCCCGTTACGCCTAACGTCCCGCCCACTGTCGTGTTCCCGGTCACTCCAAGGGTTCCGCCTACCGATGCATTGTTCGTAACGGTTGCGGAGTTCAGTGTTGTCGCACCTGCACTCAAGGTACCGGTAACCGTCGCATTCCCGCCGACCGAAGCATCGTTGGTAATCGTTGCGGAGTTGAGCGTCGTTGCTCCTGCACTCAGTGTCCCGTCTACTGTCGCATTACCGGTTACATCGAGGTTTCCGCCAACAGAGGCATCTGTAGTGACAGTAGCTGAATTCAGCGTTGTCGCTCCAGCATTCAGGGTACCGGTTACGGTCGCATTTCCCCCGACGGAAGCATCTGTGGTGATAGTCGCAGAGTTCAATGTCGTAGCACCCGCACTGAGCGTACCATCTACAGTAGCGTTTCCGGTCACGTCGAGATTTCCGCCAATACTCGCATCCGTGGTGACAGTGGCGGAATTGAGCGTCGTGGTCCCGGCACTGAGAGCGCCTCCTATCGCGGTATCCCCTGTCACTTCCAGTGCTCCGTCTACTGTCGTATCGCCAGTCACTTCAAGCGTTCCGCTTATAGCCGTATTTCCCGCCTCCAGCGTTCCGGTTATGGTATTTCCGGTTACATCCAAGTCCCCGGTCACTGCCGTATCGCCCGCATTCAGAGTCCCGGTAGTGGTACTCCCGGACACTGTCGTATCGCCGGTTATAGTTGTATTCCCGGTCACTCCGAGAGTACCGCCTACCGTGGCTCCGTTTGTGATTGTTGCCGAATCCAGGGTAGCTGTCCCTGAGGTGCTCAAAGTGGATAAGCTGGTGGATCCGGTCACATCGAGGGTACCGCCTACTGTAGCGTTCCCGGTCACGGAAAGATCGGTTTCAACCGTCGCCGAATTGAGGGTTGCTGCACCAGAAGTGTCCAGAGTACTCAGGTTGGTGGCCCCGGTTACGTCAAGAGTGCCGTCTACTGTAGCGTTTTGATTCACGGTCAAGTTGTCGGCAGCGACGTCTGCCGCCATCGAGACAGCGGGCAGGAACACAAGCGCGAGCACCATTACGATCACTTGTCGCGTCGGAATCATGCAATCATTGAGCTTCATGGTCTTTCCTTCCTTCGCAATCTTTCAGCGAACGACTTCTTTTTTGATCACGACACAACCGCTGCCTGCCGGCATCAGAAAAACCCGCACGGTGGGCGAACCTGCAAGCACGACAATATTTTTCAACAAGTTCCGTTCCGGCTTCATGTCAGGAAAGTACTTCTGCATCGCTTCTTTGCAGCTCATTGGCAGGAAGACAACCTCGTCATAGATTGCATCGCACCCGTTCGAAAGATTCGGGGCAAAACTCTCGCTTGCATAGGCCGTTAAGGAATCTTTGCTCTGGATCTCCATGGATACGGAAAACATGCTCCGATCCTGCTGGGATGAAGGAAGAAAGAGATAAAAACCTGTATCCTTTGCATCGGAAGTAATGAAATTGCTCACCTGGTTGACACGGCTCGCACAGGTGAGAATGCCTGTCTTCACGACAGCCTGGGTAATTGAGTTCACCCCTGATGGAACGGGTCCGGCCGATTTCTGCTGTTGGACCGGCTGAGAATCGGCTCCAAAAGCCAATGGAGCCTGCAGGATGCACAATCCGGCCATGCTCACCGACAGACATACCAGGAATATCCGGAAAGAATGGTAGCGTATCACAGAATACCTCCACCAGAATCATTCGTAATTTGTTGTTTTCTTGATAAAATCATCTCGAATATTACATCGGTATTCTGATCATTGATCGTTAAAAATAATACAGTATATTGAAACGAGTATTCGGAGCCCGGGGATGTTGAGCAGATGCAGCCCAGGAAGCGGGGAAAAACCTGCATAGAAAGGGGGACAGATTTATTTCCCGCTCCATCAGAAAATAAATCTGTCCCCTTTCCCTGCTCAATGACATCGAGCATACGAAAACAAAAGCACGGTCCCCTCAAACAAACGGGATCTGCGAGCGCTTCCATAAGACGATCAAGGATGAATTCTACAGTATCGCTTTCAGAAGAAAGATTTATCTCAACCTTGAGGAGCTCCAAGAAGACCTCGACCTATGGCTCTACAAGCACAACAACCAGAGGACTCATCAGGGGAAGCGCTGTCAGGGGGGAACGGCCATGGATACCTTCAATGACAACCTTCCCATGGCAAAAGAAAAGTGTATCGGGTATATGGATGAGGGGTATGCCCATGGTATTCTTACCGATGAGCATCTGACAGCTCAGATATGACCAGACAGAACTTCAGAAGGGGGACCACCTGTCAGATCGGGTCGTAGCTACTACGATTAAAAGTCGGTATTTCTTCCAATAGATATGGCACCCCCTTCTCACTGTCCAATCAATGCCAGGATTTCTTCTTCAAGCAGTCCCGTTGAACAACACACAAGATTATTCCCCGGTCCCCCTGCATCTGCCAGTTCTCCTACTTTATTAGAAATATTCCATTTAAGAAAGATCCCCACAGATTTATTTCGCGAAGTGGGGAGAGAGTGGGAAGAGAAGCGATTACGGAGAAACAAGATATTTACATCATATCTTGCAAACCAAGTGCCCGAGACCGGAATCGAACCGGTACAGGGCTGAGCCCCGAGGGATTTTAAGTCCCTTGCGTCTACCAATTCCGCCACTCGGGCAGGCTCTGATGGATGTAATCTCAAGAGGGGAGCCCTGTCAAGTGCATCGTGGAAAATTCCTGTTGGCTTAGGAGGTTAGGGATGTGTATAAAGATCTGAGACGTGTTCAGTACGGGAAGCCCGCTTCCGATAGTACTGGGCGGACAACCTTGAAAAAAGCGCGTGCTCGCAAGGTTGCTATCATCCTCAAGAGGAGCTTCGTATGATCAAGGTAACATGCCTCGGGGCAGCAGGCTGCGTGACTGGTTCGTGTTTCCTCATCGAAAATACCCTGGGAAGGCGCGTGATGGTGGACTGCGGCCTGTTCCAGGGCGGCAAGCAGATGGAGCTCAGGAACGTGCGCGACTGGGACTTCGTGCCCTCCCAGATCAGCACCCTTTTCCTCACCCACGCCCACATCGACCACAGCGGCAGGATCCCCAAGCTGGTGAGGGACGGGTTCAAGGGGAAGATCATCACCTCTCCGCCCACGGCCCAGCTCTGCGAGATCATGCTGCTCGACGCGGCCCACGTGCAGGAGATGGACGCCCAGTGGCAGACGAGGAAGAACAGGCGCAAGGCCCACAGGGAGATCAAACCCCTGTACACCACCGAAGACGCCTACAAGAGCCTCCAGTACCTCCACCCCATGGAGGCAGGCGAGATCGTGACCGTGGATGAAGGGATCAAGGCACGCCTGAGGGACTCCGGCCACATCCTGGGCGCCTCCATCATCGAGCTCTGGATCCAGGACAATGGCAGGGAGATCAAGCTCGTGTTCTCCGGCGACATCGGCATGGCCAACCAGCTCATCATCAAGCAGCCCCAGGAGATCTTCAACGCCGACTACCTCTTCGTCGAGTCCACCTACGGGAACCGCCTGCACAAGGACCTCGAGACCAGCAAGGAGGAGCTCCTCGAGGCCATCAACTACGCGGTCTTGAACAGGGAGAAGGTTATCATCCCGGCCTTCGCCGTGGAGCGCACCCAGGAGCTCATCTACATCCTGAGCGACCTGCAGCGGGCGGGCAGGCTGCCGGACATCCCCATCTTCCTGGACAGCCCCCTGGCCATCAAGGCCACCGAGATCTTCAAGCAGAACCGGAAGTACTTCGACGAGGACGCGACCGCCCTCGTGGAGCAGGGCATCGACCCCTTCGAGATGCCCAACCTGCGCTACTCCCCCACCGCGGCCGAATCCATGGCCATCAACGAGCACAAGGGGTCGGCCATCGTCATCGCGGGCTCGGGCATGTGCACGGCCGGCCGGATCAAGCACCACCTCAAGCACAACCTCTGGAGGGAAGGGGCGAGCGTCGTGTTCGTGGGCTTCCAGGCCCAGGGCTCCCCGGGCAGGGCAATCATCGAAGGCAAGAAGGCCGTGAGGCTCTTGGGCGAGGAAGTGGTGGTGGGGGCCAGGATATTCACCATCGGCGGGTTCTCCTCCCATGCCGACCAGAAGGGCCTGCTCGAATGGGTGGGCAACTTCACGGAGTCGAACCCCCACGTGTTCGTGGTCCACGGCGAGAGCACCGCGAGCGTGGAGTTCTCCCACCTCATCCACGAGCGCCTGGGGCTGAACTCCTATGTACCCGGATGGCGGGAGACCCTGTTCCTCAAGCCCAGGGAGTTCCCCATCGAGGTGTCGAAGCCCAAGGAAGAGAAGTTCTCCCCCGAGGAGGACATCCTGCAGGTCCACGCCAGCGTCATGAGCGAGCTGGAAAGGCTCAAGTGGCGCATCCAGCGCTTGGAGAACCGCGACAGGATCACCGAGGAGGAGATCGACCGTCTCAGGTACATCCAGGAAGAGCTCCAGCAGATCCTGGCCGCGTAAGCGACGTTATCTCCGGGGGCGGGCCGTCCGCCCCCCGGTTTCCTCTCCTGAAAACCCGCTTGATGCCTGCGTTCCCCCGTCCATGCATTACGGCAGCCCTGCGCCCCGGCTGCAGGCGGAACGCAGGCGGCCTTTCAGACATGCTCTACCGGGCGGCTTTCCGCTGCCTCATCGGCGACGTGCCGTAAGCCCCGCCACCCGGGCCGCCTCCACGGGCTCCGGATCGCGGGCTGTCCGCAGAAGGGAGGCAACGGCCCGGATGAAGACGCTGTCATCCTCCTCTTCCTCGGCTTCGATCTCCCTGACGGAAAAGACCCTGGGCTCGGGACACGAGCTCAGGTTCCCCTGGGAGTCCACCGCGTACACCCACCAGAGGTAGGTGCCCGGCTCGAACCCGGTTTCCGTCGTCGTGGTTTCCAGCACCTGGACGCTGCGTTCGGCCGACGTGCCGTTGGAAGGGATGAACAGGATGTAGGAGGAGGCCCCGTCGACAGGGCTCCAGGAGAAGTCCACCGCGTCTCCGCTGGTGGAGAACCCGTCCTCCGGTTCCAGCAGGTCGGGACATTCGTCCACCACGGAGACCTCCACCTCGTCGGTGAATTCCATGCCCGCGCCGCCCCTGGCGATGAACCGGGCGGTATAGGTGCCCGGGGTGTCGAACCTCACGGGCACGGGGGACGAGGGCTCGCCGTTGTACGACCCCAACTCGCCGAAGTCCCAGGTGCACCGGTACGTGTCCCGGGCGTCCGGAACGGCCGCCAGGAACACGACCTCCCCCTTTACGAAGACCGTGGTGTTTCCGGACGGCCGGACGATGTGCGCGCCGTCTCCCTTCGCGGAACTGTCGATTTTCACCACGAAGCTCGACACCATGCTCCACGGGCTCCAGACCCCGGTCGAGCTCCTGGCCCTCACCCTCCAGAAGTGGGTGCCCTCTTCAAGGGGGAAGTCCGTGATCATGAACGAGGTCACCGGGACGTCCTGGACGAACTCCAGCTCGTTGAAGTCGTCGTTGACGCTGATCTCCACCTGGAACGCCACGGCGCTGGGTACGGCGAACCACTCCACCACCGGGTTGCCGCTGTCGATCACCGCGCCGAAGGCAGGGGACTTGAGCACGGGGGCCCCGAACTCCTCCGAGCCCGCGGCTTCGGTGTCTTCCTTCGAATCGTCCCCGCACCCGGCTGCGAGGGCCAGGACGAGGAGGCAGAGCACGACGAAGGGACGGCAGGCCTGTCCGAATGAAGCGACCTCTTTCATATGGAATAGGAGAATAACCGGCAGCGGCCTGAGCACAAGTGCTCCCGGCGGGGCTCCGTTGAGAGCGGTTGCGGGGGGCTTATTTTATGTATGGTATGCGCCGGACCAGGCGGCCTGGGGAGGGTTCATGACGGTACCAGACGAGCTCAGGGAGGTCGCTCCCGCGGTGTGGGAGCTCCCCCGTTCCTACAAGCAGGGCATGCGCGTGCCGGCCCTGCTCTACGGCACGAAGGAGCTGGTGGACGCCTTCGACCCCGGGGTGTTCGAGCAGGTCGCCAACGTGGCCATGCTCCCCGGCATCGTGGGCCACTCGTTCTGCATGCCCGACGGGCACTGGGGATACGGCTTCCCCATCGGCGGCGTGGCGGCCTTCGATCCTCGGGAAGGGGTGATCTCCCCGGGCGGGATCGGGTTCGACATCAACTGCGGCATGCGGCTCGTGGCCACCGACCTCACCTACGACGAGGTCAGGCCCCACCTGGCCAGGCTCGTGGACAGGCTCTTCGAGCGCATACCCTCGGGCGTGGGGAGCAGGGGCTTCGTGAGGCTCTCGGAGGACGAGTTCCTCACCGTGGCCAGAGACGGCGCCGGGTGGTGCCTGAGAAACGGCTACGCCCTGCCCGAGGACCTCGAGCGCACCGAGGAGGGCGGCTGCATGGAGGGCGCAGACCCGAGCAAGGTGAGCCACAGGGCCGTGAAGAGGGGCTACGACCAGATCGGGACCTTAGGCTCGGGGAACCACTACCTCGAGATCCAGGTGGCGAGGGAGGAGAACGTCTTCGACCGGGAGAAGGCGTCCGCCTTCGGCATCACCAGGCCCGACCAGATCGTGGTGATGTTCCACTGCGGGAGCAGGGGCTTCGGCCACCAGATAGCCACCGACTACCTGCAGACCATGCTCGACGCCATGGAGGCGGTGTACGGCATCAGGATCCTCGACAGGGAGCTCGCCTGTGTGCCCTTTTCCTCGCCCGAGGGGCAGGACTACTTCGCTGCCATGCAGTGCGCGGTGAACATGTCCTTCGCCAACCGGCAGGTCATCCTCCACCGGGTGAGGGAGGTCTTCTCCGACGTGTTCGGCAGGCCGCCCGACGAGCTCGGCATCCGCCAGGTCTACGACGTGACCCACAACACGGCCAAGCTCGAGCGCCACCTGGTGGACGGGGATCAGCGCACCCTTCTCATCCACCGCAAAGGGTCCACCCGTGCCTTCGGCCCGGGCATGGAAGGGATCCCCGAGGCCTACCGGGACCACGGCCAGCCTGTGATCATCGGCGGCAGCATGGAGACGGGCTCGTACCTCCTGGCGGGGGTGAGGGAGGGCGCCCAGACCTTCTACTCCACGGCCCACGGCAGCGGCAGGACCATGAGCCGCCACAGCGCCCGGCAGCGGTTCCAGGGCAGGAAGCTCGTCCGCGAGATGGCCGAGCACGGGATCTATGTCCGCTCGGTCTCCATGAGGGGCCTCGCGGAAGAGGCCGGCGGCGCCTACAAAAACATCGATTCCGTGGTGGAAGCGACTCGAATCTCGGGCATCAGCACCCCGGTGGCCCGGTTCATCCCGGTGGGGAACATCAAGGGGTAGGCGTGTGACGTACACGTACCTGGACAACATCGCCATCGCCGACGTGGCCTTCGAGGCCAGCGCTGACACGTGCGAGGAGCTGTTCCGCGAGGCGGGGGAGGCGCTCACCAACGTCATGGTGGACGACCTCTCGAGTATCCGGTCCGAGCAGAGCAGGACCTTCAGGGTCGCTGCCGAAAGCCTCGATCGGCTCCTGTTCGAGTACCTCCAGATGTTCATCTTCTACAAGGACGCCGAAGGGATCCTCCTCAGGCCCCGGACGGTCTCCATCGAGGAGGAGGACGGCTCGATGCACCTCACGGCCGAGGTGACGGGGGAAAAGATCGACCAGCACAAGCACGATCTCGGCGCCGACGTGAAGGCCGTGACCCTCCACCGGTTCCGGGTGTGGCACGAAGCAAAGGCCTGGAAGGCGACGGTGGTGCTGGACATCTGAGCCCCTCTCCCCGCACCTGGGGATCACCGCATACCAATCCTCATCGGGGTCGGGGTCGGTATCGGGGTCGAGGTGTACTACAAGGCGTTCTATGTTCGGGATTTTCAACCCCGACCCCGATACCGACCCCGACGGTATGGTGCTCCTCTGCCTACCGGGGACAGGGAGAACAGGCAGACCTGACCCTGCTGGTATGGGGTAACCCGGGAACCCGCGTTCCGTGCCGGTTTTCCCGGTTGAATGAATCACGGCGCGCCTTATTCTAACTTATGTCGCGGGTGAAAAGGCCGGACGAGGTGAAGCATGGGTGAGCTCAGGATCGTCTCCCACAGTGAAGAGCCTTTCGTGGACCGGGAGGAGGCCGGAAGGCTCCTGGCCCGCGAGCTCATGGACCATGCGGGGAGGCAGACCGTCGTCCTGGGCATCCCCCGGGGCGGCGTCATCGTGGCGAGGCAGCTGGCGCTCGTGCTGGACGCCAGGATGGATGTGGTGCTCTCCCGCAAGATCGGCGCACCGGGCAACCCCGAGCTGGCCATTGGGGCCATCAGCGAGGACGGCAGGCTCTTCATCACGGATTCGGTCCTCGAGCGCCTGGGGCGCTATGAAGACATGGCCGGCTTCATCGAGAGGGAGCGGGAAAGACAGTATGCCGTCATCTTGAAGCGCATCGAGCAGTATCGGAGCGTCAGGCCCAAGGAGCCGCTGGAAGGGAAGACGGCCATCGTCACCGACGACGGGCTGGCCACCGGCGCCACCATGGAGGCCTCGGTCTGGGCCATCAGGAGGGAAAACCCGGCGAAGCTCATCGTCGCCGTCCCGGTGGCGAGCATCGACTCGGCCGAACGGGTGGCGCAGCACGCGGACCAGACGGTGGTGCTCCACGCGCCGCCCGTCTTCTATGCCGTGGGCCAGTTCTACGAGTATTTCTCCCAGGTCGCCGACGAGGAGGTCATGGCCGTGCTCCAGGAGAGCCTCCAGGCCAGGACGCAGTGACCGCGTGCATCACCTGGCGGGAAGGCCTTTCCTGTAAAGATGTTAGGGCTGGTTACGTTCTCCCCTGCACACGGGACTCATCGCATTCTTCCTGGGTGCTTAAGGTTTTTTCCTGTCTTCATCGGGGTCGGTATATTCCTTTCGACCCCGACCCCGACCCCGACCCCGACGGCATGGCGCTCCTTCGTTTCCAGGGCTCAGGACGAACTGAACAGACCGCGCCCATGCATAGGGGCCCGTACACTGTTCCCGGGGTGAAGGGACGGTTCAGGGCAGGACGATCTTGCTGCCCGGGGGGGTGGGGGTGACGATGCGGGACTCAGCCTGGCGCTGCGCCTCCCTGGCGCTCTCCACCAGCTCGTTGACGCCACGCTGCACGGCCTCGGGGAACTTCTCCATTGCCTGCTGGAGGTCTTTTGCCTCGATCTCGAACTGGATGGGCAGCGCTCCCCCGGGGGTCATCATCTGGGTCTGGCCGAAGAAGAGCACCTCGCGCCCTTCGTCTCTCCGGCCGTCGGGCAGGACCGGGGTGAGCTGGCGGATGGTGGCGATCCGCAGATCGGTGAAAACTTCCTCTTTATAGAGATTCTTCTGATCGACCTTGATGTCGCTCAGTCCTCGTACGTCATTATCCATGTCATGTCTCCTTTTGTCTTTTCTGTAATGCTTAAATACCCATTGTCAAGCGGATTCGTAGCGTTACCGGGAGCGGGGACGACCCGGGCAAGGCTTGCCGCATCCCGGCCGCAATCCATTATAACACTCAGCGGCCGGTCGTCTCACACGGGCGCGGCCGGCAGGGAGGTGAATCATGGACAGGGAAAAGCCCCTGAGCATACCGGTGGACGGGGTCACCCTCGAGGGGAGCCTGGCCGTTCCGGACCAGGCCGTGGGCCTGGTGATCTTTGCCCACGGCGCGGGCAGCGGCCGGCTGAGCCCCAGGAACAGCTACGTGGCCCGCCTCCTGCGGGGCGAGAGGCTGGGCACGCTCCTCCTGGACCTCCTGACGCCCCAGGAGGACCTCGTGTACGAGAACCGCTTCGACATCGATCTCATCTCGCGGCGTATGGCCGAGACCACCCTCTGGGTGAAGGAGAACACGCAGGGAAGGGATCTGCCCATCGGTTTCTTCGGCGCGAGCACGGGCTCGGCCGCGGCCCTGAAGGCCTCGGTGCAGCCCGGGGTGGAGGCGAGGGCCATCGTCTCCCGGGGCGGGAGGCCGGACCTGGTGAGCGACATCCTGCCCCTGGTCAAGGCGCCGACCCTGCTCATCGTTGGCGGGAACGACACCGTGGTCATCGGCCTGAACGAGCAGGCCTACGGGCTCATCAGGGCGGAGAAGGACTTCAGGATCGTCCAGGGCGCCTCGCACCTCTTCGAAGAGCCGGGCAAGCTCGACGTGGTGGCCATGCTCGCCAGCGGGTGGTTCAGGACCCACTTCACGGCTTACTGATCCGGCAGACAAACCGCTGAATCGGACCCCGGCATGGAGCTGCATGCCGTCCGCGGCAACAGGCGCCGGGTCGATGAAACTGCGCCCGGCAGCACCTGCTGCTGCCGGGCGAGACCATGGGAGGGATGTGATTCAGGAGAGAAGTCCCCGTGGTCAAACCTTGTGGCAGCGCGCTCGGTTGACGCGTTGCCCTGTGCTCGATCGATGGACGCAACGCTATAGCCGGCGTTCATGAAATGTGCCAGAAGGCCGGTTCCGGAGCGGCTTTCCTAATCGCCCGCAATGACGGGTGAAAGGGGAGGGGCGGTACCTCTGCCCGGCGAGCCGGGAGCGCCGGCGTGATGAAAAAATGAAACGGCCGGCAGGGTAAAAAGACAACACCATGCAGCGAAGGACGGCAGGGGCAGATTTTGTCTTTTCCGGGCCGGTCCTTATCAATAGCTCTATCGCGACACATCACGTAAACAACAACCCTGCACGGGGACCTTTTGGAAAGGAGGCGCACGCCGTGGGCTTTTTTCGCGACAACGACGTTCCGGACGGCAATCCGCCGGAGGACGAGATCAGGTGCATCCTCGACACGTACCGCACCGTTGCGGTGGTGGGCCTGTCGGACAACCCCCTGAAGGCCAGCTACGAGGTGGCGGAGTTCCTCAAGGGCCGCGGCTACCGCATCATCCCCGTGAACCCAGCGGAAGACCGCGTGCTCGACGAGCAGTGCTACCCTGACCTCCAGTCCATACCCGTGCCGGTGGAGATCGTGCAGATCTTCCGGAAATCCAGCGACGTGCCCGGCATCGTGGAAGGGGCCATCAGCATCGGCGCCAAGGTGGTGTGGATGCAGCTGGGCATCGTGAACAACGCGGCAGCCCGGATGGCCCGTGAAGCAGGCCTGAAGGTAGTGCAGTCCCGGTGCATGAGGAGGGAGCTCGAGTCGCGGGACCCCTGGCACTGACCCCCCTGCGGGTGCGGTCGCCCCGCCCCTTTCCCGCTGATCCTTCACCCTGCCCGCCGCCTCTCTGCGATTCAAATTTGTACAGTTTGTCCGTGAAAAGCACAGCTATGTTCCTGAGGTGTCCGCAGGGGTCGCAAGCCTGCGCGCCCGCCGGGCCTTGCTTTCCGAAGGTTCCGTGCCCGGGGGACATGCCTGGCCGCGTATTTGCAACGACACGGGGTTGGAACGAATACAGCCATGAAGGATGAACTATGTGCTCGATACTCGGCATCTTCGACATCAAGACGGACGTGAAGGAGCTCAGGACCAAGGCCCTGGAGATGAGCCGCGCCCAGCGGCACCGCGGGCCGGACTGGAGCGGGATCTACGTGCATGAAAAGGCCATCCTGGCCCACGAGAGGCTTTCCATCGTGGACGTGAACACGGGCGCCCAGCCCCTGTACTCCCCTGACGGGAAGGTGGCGCTGGCCGTCAACGGAGAGATCTACAACCACAAGGACATCAGGAAGGCCATGAAGGACGAGTATCACTTCCTCACCGAGTCGGACTGCGAGGTCATCCTGGCCCTGTACCGCAGGAAGGGCGTCGATTTTCTCGAGGACCTGAACGGCATCTTCGCCTTCGCGCTCTACGACAGCGAGAACGACCTCTACCTCGTCGGCCGCGACCACATCGGGATCTGCCCCCTGTACATGGGCCACGACATGCACGGCAACTTCTACGTGGCCTCGGAGATGAAGGCCCTCATGGGGGTGTGCACCACGGTGAGCGAGTTCCCCCCCGGCCACTACCTCTGCAGCAGGGACGTTTCTCCCGTGCGCTACTACCGGCGCGACTGGATGGAGTACGACAACGTGAAAGACAACGAAAGCTCCGTCAGGGAGCTCAGGCGCGCCCTGGAAGAGGCGGTGGAGCGCCAGCTCATGTCCGACGTGCCCTACGGCGTGCTCCTATCCGGCGGGCTCGATTCCTCCATCGTCTCGGCCGTGGCAAAGAAGTTCGCCGCCAAGCGAGTGGAGACCGGCGGCCTGAAGGACGCCTGGTGGCCCCAGCTCCACTCCTTCGCCATCGGGCTCGAGGGCTCTCCCGACCTGGCCGCCGCCCAGAAGGTGGCGGACCACATCGGCTCCATCCACCACAACTTCACCTTCACCATCCAGGAAGGCCTCGATGCGGTGCGCGACGTGATCCACCACATCGAGACCTACGATGTGACCACCATCCGCGCCTCGACCCCCATGTACCTCATGGCCCGCAAGATCAAGTCCATGGGCGTGAAGATGGTGCTCTCGGGCGAGGGCGCGGACGAGATCTTCGGCGGCTACCTCTACTTCCACAAGGCGCCTGACGCCCGTGAGTTCCACGAGGAGACGGTGCGCAAGCTCTCCATGCTCAGCAAGTACGACTGCCTGCGGGCCAACAAGTCCCTGGCGGCCTGGGGGGTGGAGGGCAGGGTGCCCTTCCTGGACAAGGAGTTCATGGACGTGGCCATGCGCCTCAACCCGGAGGACAAGATGTGCAGGGACGGGAAGATGGAGAAGCACATCCTCAGGCAGGCCTTCGAGGACTACCTCCCCCCCGAGGTGGCCTGGCGCCAGAAGGAGCAGTTCTCCGACGGCGTGGGCTACGGATGGATCGACACGCTGAAAGAGGTGGCCGCGAAAGCGGTGAGCGACACCCAGATGGAGAACGCCCGGTTCCGGTTCCCCATCAACACGCCCGTGACCAAGGAGGCGTACTACTACCGGGCCATCTTCCAGAAGTTCTTCCCATTAGACAGCGCCGCCCTGACCGTGCCCGACGGGCCTTCCGTGGCCTGCTCCACGCCCACGGCCATCAAGTGGGACGAGGCCTTCTCCAAGATGGCCGACCCGTCCGGCAGGGCAGTCAAGGACGTGCACAAGGACAGCTACAAGTAGATCCCTCCGGCATACGGCGGACAGGAGGCGGGCGTCCCCGCGTGCGGGCGGTGACGGGAACCTGTTCTCAAATCCGGTGAAATCGTGTACCCTGATGCCCATCCGATCACGAAGATCCAGGAGGGAAGGGCATGCCGGACAGCACCGTGCTGATCATCATCGCCGCGGCCGTGGGCTGCGGGGTCGCCGCCGCCATCGGGTACTACGTCGTCCGCAGGATGAAGGGGTCCATCACGCTCCACCTGCCGCGCACCGCGTTCAACCCGGGAGACACCATAACAGGGAGCTTCGATGTCCTCACCAGGAAGCCGGTCAAGGGGAACAGGCTCACGGTCAGCCTCATCGGCGTGCAGACCACCACGGCACGCCGGGACGGGAGGGCGCAGACGCAGTCCCGGGAGATCTACCGGGACGAGCGTGTCCTCGAGGAGGCGCGGGAGTACGGCGCAGGACACACGGCACGCCACGGGTTCGAGCTTCCCATACCGAACATGAAGGCGCCGGAGTTCATGAACTCGGAGGTGTTCCAGATGCTCGCCGCGGCCATGACCCTCCTGGGCTCCAGCGACGCCAGGATCACCTGGAGGGTGGAGGCGCGGCTCGATGCGCAGGGCGTCGACCTGGCCTCGTCGACGCAGGTGACGGTCAACATGTACTAGTCTGCGGAGGGTTGTCGGGAGCGATGAAGAAGATCAGCGACAGGGAGTTCATCCGGATCGCCGAGCTGGCGCTCGACCGGATACCTGACGAGATCATGGAGTACGTGAGGAACGTGGCCATCACGGTGGAGGACTGGCCTTCCCCAGACCTCCTCGAGGCCCTCGACCTGCCCGCCGACGAGCCTCTGCTCGGCGTCTACACCGGCACCGCTCTGCCGGACCGGTCCCTGACCTGGCCTGCGCTCTACCCCGATACCATCATCCTGTTCAAGGAGCCGCTCCTGGAGATCTGCAGGGACCGCTTAGAGCTCGAGGAAGAGATCGAGATCACCATCGTGCACGAGATCGCCCACTACTTCGGCATCGACGAGGAACGGCTCATCGAGCTGGGATACGGGTAGCCGGTAACCGGCCTTGCACCCCGACGGGCTAGGCAGGGGACGAGCCCGCCTTCCTGACGGCCGCGTTCACCTGCGCCAGGTAGTCCTTGAGCGCGCCGCTCTCCAGGGTGCCTGCCTTCTTGGCGAGGGTGCCCAGGTCCGGGACGTCCTTCGACGCCTTTGTCTGGCCGAGAACCGCGCTCCACGTGTCGGCGAAGCTCCCCAGCAGCGAGGCCATCTCCGACGGGCTGGAGCTGTTCCTGTCCATGATGTCCCCGGCCGCTTCGATGAACGCCGCCGCCATCGCGGTGCCCCTGTCCTCGTAGGTCTTCACCGCCTGCCTGACGAGCGACATGCCCAGTCCCGGGCTTCCCTGCGCGTTCAGCGTGCTCACCCGTCCCATGAGCTCGGTGAAGGCCTCCCTCCTGCCGTTGATCACCGAAGCCAGTCCGAAGGTGACGAAGCCCTGGAGGCTCGTGCTGCCGGTGTCCCTGAACAGGGACCTCACCGTCGCGTTGAACCCTGCCAGCGCGTTTCTGTCCCTCCCTGCCTTCACCACCGTGTACAGCTCGGAGATGCCCTTTGCCTGGGCCGATATGCCCGTCCCGCCATTCGCCTGCGCGATGAGCGACGCGGCCTTGCCCGTGCCGAGGCCGAGCCCCTGGAACGCGCCCGATGTCCCGTAGAAATCCGTGAGTCCGTAGAGCAGCGGATTGATGCCTTTCAAACCTCTTCCCCCTGATCCTGTCGTTTCGTGACCTCAGGCACCCCATGTTCACGGGGTCCCGCACCCCTTTCTTATCAACAGGCGTGCCAGGAGGGAGCGGTCACGCAGTGCGGCGGATCGGGAAGGTCCCGGGCAGGCGGGAGGGGAAAAAAGCAGGCGAGGGCAGGCAAGATTTGCCGCTTCAGCGACCGTTAACGGGAAGGGGGACCGGGCAGAGGCCTGGAGGGGGAGCCTTCGCATGATCACCCGGAAGCGCTTCCACGAGCCCGGCCTGCCACTGGAACACGTACGGTATGGAGGCATCATCGAAGATGAAGAGGTCCTTTGGCCGAAATGCCTGAAAGACGCTTCTTCCGGCCCACGGGTGCATGCCACCCGGGCGCAGCCGCGGCCTTTTCCATGAGCCCGACCGCCCGTTCCGGTGTGAGCCCTGCATATGCGCATCCGGAGAGGCATTTTCCGCACCTCGTGCATTTCTCGGACGAAAATCCCCACAGGAACAGGCCCTCGTCGGTACGATCAGGCAGCATGTCGATCCTCCTTCCGGTCATTTCAGAACATGCCGTATTCTACCACCGGATTCGGGCACGGTACACCAATAATACCTGCGGATACTCAAGTCCCCAGGATCACCCTGGTCCTGCCGAAGAACTTGGGGAACTCCGACCTGAGGAAGTACCGGGACGCTTCGACCTTGCCCCGGTAGAAGGCGACCTCGTCCCCTTCCTCCGCCGTGCCCCCCTCGACCTTCGGAAGGGCCAGGGTGAGGCTCCAGAGGTGCATCCAGGCCAGCGCGAGCAGGAACATGGCCTGCTGCGCCGGCGTGGCCAGCATGAGCAGGTCCTCCATGCGGCCTGCGGCCAGGTGCCCGCCCAGCAGGGAGATTACCTCGTCCATCTTCTCGAGGCCCTCGGCAACGATGTCCACGCAGGGGGCGTCCACCACGCCCCGGGCCGACGCGACCGTCTCCAGCAGACGTTCCCGGAAAATTGAATAGTTGTACTGGCCGGGATTCAGGAGGATCTTTCTCAGCACCACATCCAGGGACTGGATGCCGTTGGTCCCTTCCACGATGGACAGGACCTTGCACGACCGGGCGAGGCGCTCCACGGGGTAGTCGCGGCAGAACCCGTAGCCGCCGAAGACCTGGATGGCCTCGGCCGTGACCAGCCACACCATGTCCGTGTTCCCGGCCTTGCACAGGGGCGTAAGCAGCTCCACCATGGCCTGCGCCTGCCGGGCGGCGTCCCCGTCGGCACACTCGCCCAGGTCGATGTTCCAGGCCAGGAAGTAGGTGAACATGCGCATGCCCTCGACATAGGCCTTCATCCAGAGGAGCATCCTCCTCACGTCGGGGTGCTCGACGATGGGCACCGCAGGGGCGGCCGGGTCGAGGAATTGCGAGTAGTGCGCGCCCTGGAGCCGCTCGCGGGCATAGGAAAGCGCGTGGTGGTAGGCTGCCGACGAGCTGGCGAGCCCCTGGAGCCCGCAGAAGATGCGCTCCTCGTTCATCATCTGGAACATGATCCGCATGCCCTGGCCGACGCCGCCCAGGAGATAGCCCGTGCAGGGCGTCTCGTCGCCGAAGGAGAGCGCGCAGGTGGGCCCCGCGTGGAAACCCATCTTCTTCTCTATCCCGGTGCACAGAACGCCGTTGCGCTGCCCGAGGGCGCCGTCTGCGCCCACGAGGAACTTGGGCACGATGAAGAGGGAGAGGCCCCTGGTGCCGGGAGGCGCATCTTCGGTCCTGGCGAGCACGAGGTGGATGATGTTCTCGGTCAGGTCGTGCTCGCCTGCCGATATGAACAGCTTCCGGCCGGTTATCCGGTACGTGCCGTCCGGTCCGGACGACGCCCGGGTCGAGACCCGGCCCACGTCGGAGCCCGCCCCCGGCTCGGTGAGGCACATGGTGCCGCCCCAGGCGCCGGAGAGCATCCTGTCCAGGAAGAGCCGCTTCTGCTCCTCGGTCCCGAACCGCCTGATGAGGCCGGCCGCGCTGCCGGTGAGCAGGGTGAGGAAGGCAAGCGGCGCGCTGGCGGCGCAGAAGAGCTCCTTGCACGCGATCGACACGCTCATGGGCAGGCCTTCGGGGCCGTCCCGGTCGGACATGGCGATGAAGCCCGCGTCGACCATGGTCCGGTACGGGCCGTGCACGTAGGGGGGCGCCTTCACCGTCCCGTCGGTCGGGTCGAAGAGCAGCCCGTCTTCGTCCGCCATTCCGTCCACGGGATACCACTCCTCCAGGGAGATCCTCCGTGCGAGGTCGACCGTGTCTTCCATGAGGCCGCGGTCGAGCGACGCGTACCGGGGAAAGGAGCGAAGCCCCTCCACCCGGAGCATCTCGAAGAGGACGAACTGCAGGTCGCGCAGGTCAACGAGCTGGGTCTGTGCCATGGCAGATTCTCCTTTTACGCGTTCAAGTGCGGGCAAAATCACATGGATCCGGTTTCTGTTTACCATACCCTGAACGGCAAGGGGACACAGAAATCTTATGTGAACCCCATCCGGCCCGCTGTATCGAGGACCCGAAAAGGAGACTCTCTTCGGACTGTCCCTTTTTCGGACTTGCCATGCGGGATCGGGCGGATGTCCATTGATGCCCCAATCGCGGATTCTATTATGATTATCAAGGCGCCAGAAAATCAGGCCTAGTGTGGGCCTCCACCCGATGCCGAACCGCACGCCCCAACAGACCGGATAAGGAGGGACACGTGTGATGAAGGAGGGAATGGCGGTATTTCTCATAGCCGCGCTGTCGGTTGTCCTGGCCGGGGAGGCAGGGTCTGCCGATGACCGGTGGAGCGTTGAGATCAGTCCTTATTTCTGGGGGGTGTCCACCAAGGGTAGGGTGAGCATCGACGGCATACCGTATCCGAAACCCGCCTCGTTCCTTGGCGCGCTTCAGAACGACTTCGACAATCTCCGGGACGACTTTGACGCGAACGCGACGGGATCCGTCATTGTCCGCACCGGGAACTGGCTCGCCATGGCGGATTTTGCACGCCTGGATGTCTCGAACACCATTCAGTTCCCCATGGGGACGGTGTCCACCGAGGTCGAATCCATCCTGGCCATGCTAGCAGTGGGGTACCGTTACCGGCAGGAAAGCCTGTACGCCCCCACGTTCGACCTGTTCATCGGCGGCCGCTACAACAGGCACGACGTGGATATCGAGATGACGCCCATTACGGATACGTCGCGGACCGAAGAATGGGTCGACCCGCTCTTCGGGGCCACCTTTTCCATATACATAACGAAGTGGCTCTCGTTCAGCGTGATGGCCAACATCGGGGGGTTCGAGGTGGGCTCTGACCTCGCGCGGGAGACCGTGACTCTGTTCGGGATCGACCTGGGCCCCAGGGTCTCCCTCAAGGGAGGGTACCGCTGGCTGGACATCGAATACGGTGACGAAGACGACGACTTCTTCTACGACGTGACCACGCAGGGCTGGCTCGCGGGTTTCAGCGTCAGGCTCTGAACACTGAGCCTTCCTCTGCGGTCGCCGTCCGCCTGAGGTCCAGTCCAGCCTTCATGAAAGAATGGTACATCGGGAAGATGTTCAGAAGCTGGTTAATTTTATTGAATACTACTGTATAAAATTGGATATGCTCGACGGTGTATTGAACGGAAAAGCCGACTGCACATTTACTGCACAATCGGCTTTGTCCTGAATCCTTAAAAACCTGGTGGAGCCGAAGAGAATCGAACTCTCGACCTCTTGAATGCCATTCAAGCGCTCTCCCAACTGAGCTACGGCCCCGTGCAACGTTGTCCTGCTATCATAACAAATAAAGCGAGTCAAGGCCATTGCAACGGAAATCTCAAAAACGATCCGGAGGTTTCGTCCGGGTGGGAAGAACGGCTTGCGATCAGCCGTGCTCCTGCTTCCGTGTGCCTTTTGCCTTGATGGCGTTCAGCGTGTCGGTGAGCACCGCGATGACGTTCTCCCGGATGTCTCCGGCCACCACGATGGCCAGCAGGTCGTCGCCCACCTGGAGCCTGCCCTCGTTCACCTCCACCAGGATCTCCACGATGCCTGGCCTCTTCTTCTGATCCGCCACGATGGCGTTGATGACCCCCCAGTCCGCGGCCACGTCCACCGCGCTCACCGGGGTCCCGTCCCTCGACGTCCCCCGCACCACGCCGTTGTGGCAGAGGATCATCCCCACCCTGTGATAGTCTTCACGTGCCTTGATCCGTGCAATCAGCGCATTCATGTCCACAACCGCACCTCGCTCATCTGATATCTCCTCCATGGATACGGCTTCAGGATGCCTCGCGTCAAGGCTAAGGTTCATGGGGGCTTTGACTTCCCCCGGGAACCGGGCACTCTATTCGTAGAAGGGTAGAATGTTCTTCCTGAAATGGGGTCATTGCAAAGAGGCGCGATCGGGTATAGTAAGGAAAATCTGAACCTGGCCCGGACGGGTTCAATGCAAAGCCCGTTGCCGGGGGGAGGGGAAGGAAATGAGAGAGATAACCATCGGAAGGACGAGGCTGCAGTTCGTGGTGGGAGACATCACGGCCCAGGATACCGAGGCTGTGGTGAACGCCGCCAACGAGAGGCTTGCTCCGGGCGGCGGCGTGGCGGGAGCCATCCACAAGGCGGCCGGGCCCGGCCTGTGGGAGGAGTGCTCAGGCCTGGGCGGCTGTGCCACCGGAGAGGCCAAGATCACCGGGGCGCACAACCTGCCCAACCGGTTCGTCATCCATACCGTGGGCCCTGTGTACAGCGGGTCGGAACAGGACCCGGTCCTCCTGCGGTCGTGCTATATGAAGGCCCTGCAGACGGCCGATGCCAAGGGCGTGAAGTCGGTGTCGTTCCCGGCCCTGAGCACGGGCATCTTCGGATACCCGGTGGATTTGGCCGCCAGGGTCGCCATCACCGCGTTCAGGGACTACCTCTCGGGCCCCACCGGCATCTCGCTGGCGCGCATGGTCCTCTACGACCGCGCCTCCTACGACGCCCACGTGCGCGTCCTCGAAGAGATGGATGAGTCAGGAGAGCTCACCATATCATGAAGGTCATCGCCATCATTCCGGCCAGGTACGAGTCGTCGCGGTTTCCGGGCAAGCCGCTCGTGGACGTCGCCGGCAAGCCCATGATCCAGAGGATATACGAGCAGGTGAGGCTCTGCCCGGAGGTCGACGACGTGCTCATCGCCACCGACGACGAGCGCATCTTCGCGGCCGCGTCCGGGTTCGGCGCCCGCGCCGTCATGACGAGCCCCGAGTGCAGGTCCGGCACGGACCGGGTGGCCCAGGCGGCTGAAGGAAGTGGTGCGGAGGCGGTCATCAACGTCCAGGGCGACCAGGTCGTCATGGACCGGGTGGCCCTGTCCGAGGTGGCCCGGAGCCTGAGGTCGGGCTCCGCCATGGTCACCGTGGCCACGCCGGCGCGGCCGGAGGAGTACGACGACCCGAACTGCGTCAAGGTGGTCTGCGACCTCAGGGGCTTCGCGCTCTACTTCTCCCGGTCGCACATCCCCTACAGGCGCTCCGGCGTGAGCATCGAGACCCTCAAGCACATCGGCATCTACGGTTTCAGCATGGACACCCTCAGGCGCTACACCAGCCTCGGGCCCACCCCGCTGGAGGAGACGGAATCCCTGGAGCAGCTCAGGGCACTCGAGAACGGCATCCCCATCCGGGTGATCGTCGCCTCGGGAGAGTACCTCGAGATCAACACCCCCGAAGACAGGGAAAGGGTCCTGGCCGCATGGCGCGAGTACTGATGACCCTCTACTCCCTCCTCATGTCCGTGATCATCTGGCCCGCCGGGCTCCTCCTGTCCCGCCACCCCCATTTTAACGGCACCATCCTCCAGAGGCTCGGGCTCTCCCTGCCCGATCGTACGGGTACGGGGCCCGCCGTCTGGGTGCACGCCGCGTCCGTGGGCGAGGTGAAGGCCGTCAGTGGGCTGATCAGGGCCATGAAAGACGCCTACCCCGGGGTATCCATCTGCCTGAGCGCCATGACGGCGACGGGCAGGGAGGTGGCCCGGAAGATGCCCGAGCTGGACCTGGTGTTCCCGCTCCCGTTCGACGCCCCCTGGGTGATGAGGCGCTTCCTCCGGCGTCTGCGGCCGAAGGCCCTCCTCATCGTGGAGACGGAGCTGTGGCCGGGCATGATCATCGAGGCGGACAAGCTGGGCGTCCCCGTGGTCACGGTGAACGGCCGCATGACCGGGCGTTCCGCAGGCCGGTACGCCCTCATGCCCGGGCTCTCCCGGGCCATCCTGTCCGGCGTGCACGTCCTGGCCATGGCCGGGCAGGACGCCGAGAGGTTTTCCCGGCTCGGTGCCCGCAGGGTGACGACGTTCGGTAACCTGAAGCTGGACAGCATCTCCGAGGTGGACCTGTCCCGGAGGGGCGGGCTGAGGGAGTCCCTCGGCGTGCAGGACAGGCCCGTGTTCATCGCGGGAAGCATACGGGAAGGCGAGGAGACGCACGTCTTCGAGGCGCTCGATCGGGCGGCAGGCAGGGTACCCGGGCTGTTTACGATCCTGGCGCCCAGGCATCCGGGCCAGGTGGGGACCTGTGCCGAGCTGGCGAGGCAGCGGGGCTTTCAGTGGTGCCTCAGGAGCAGGATGGAGCAGGGCGTCGACCTGGTCATCGTCGATACCATGGGCGAGCTCTTCAGCCTGTACGGCGCCTCGGACGCCGCCTTCGTGGGCGGGTCGCTCGTGGACACGGGCGGCCAGAACATCCTCGAGCCCATCGCCTGGGGCGTGCCCACCATCCACGGCCCCCACATGGACAACTTCACCTGGGCGCTGGAGGTGGTGGACGGCTTCACCATCCGGGTGAACAGCCCGGCCGAGCTGGGGGACGCAGTCGTCGGCATCCTCACCCGGGGCGGAGAGTACCGGGACCTTGCCCGGAAGGCCCGCTGCATGCTGGAGGAGCACAGGGGCGTGACGCTCAGGTACCTCGAGGCCTTGAGCCCGTATCTTATGTAGAACCAACGTATTTTCCCCGGGCCGGCCGTCCGGGCCTTCGGGAAAACCGGGGTAAATTCTTTCGATTACCCCCTGTTTCTCATTGACAGGATTGCGAAAGCACTTTATGAGAGGCGTATGAGTATGGATAGATCGTTATGCCCAATCTGTGCGTGGAGAGCTGACTGCAAGAAGAAGTTCAACAAGGGCGCAGGCATTCATTGCCCCGACTTCAGCAGAGACCTTACGGTAAAAGACAACGAGCTCATCGAAGAGCTCGAGAGGCAGTCGAAGAAACAGGAAGAGGCCGGGAAAAAGAAGAAGGGCCCCTTCCAGTTCTAGGATTTACTGAAGGCTGATCCGCTGTATATAGCTTGTTGATTTCTTCACGATCAGTGCGAGGACGTCTCCCTTGTCGAGGGCGATGTCCGCGCAGTAGTTGTTTTTCACCTGCTCCAGGTCCACCTCGGCAAACCCGGTGTCCTCGGGTTTGAACGCCACGATGCGCGTGGCATTGTAGATCTTTACCCTCCCGAAGAGCCCCGATACGCCTTCCTGATTGGCGAAGGTGACGATCTCCCCGCCGTTGACGAGAACCCGCGGCATGAAATAATACCGGATGTCTCCTTCTGTCTGGGATTTCTTCGCGATGCCGCCGGTGGATGCCGTCGGGCCGCTGGTGACCACGTAGGAGGGCAGGGTGCTGAACTTGCTGTCAGAGGCCCAGAGGACCTCCTTGCCCCTGGAGATCACGACGCGGTTGAATTTGTCGAAGCTCACGGTCTCTTCCCCGCCTTCGGGCAGCACGTCGGCCGACAGGGTCGAGAGGATGTCCGTGCCCTCCGGGAAGAGCAGAGGCGAGCCTTCGACGGCTTCGGGCCTGCCCCAGAGGTTGTCTTCGGTCGAGAGGTCCTTGTCGGTGAACAGGCGCGCCGAGATGAGGCCGTCTTTGGAAGGTACCACGCAGCGGTCCCACTGCTTCACCGTTTTGCCGTCCCGGATCTGGTAGGTGTACAGGTTGTTGGTGAGGCTGGCCACGGCCAGGATGGTGCCCCGGTAGGGGTACAGCCGGCATATCTCGGCGCCCCTCGGCGCCTTCCACCATGATGAGGACTTCCCGCCCTCGACCAGGTAGACAGTGTCGCTGCTGCTCACGAACAGGCTGTCCCCGAGGCTGGCCACGGACGTTGCCGCAAAGGTGAGCTTGGCCTCGGTTTTTGCCTGGCCGGTGGCGGCCGTGGCCGAGGGCTTTGTCTGCGCGGGTGCCGGAGACGCCGGGTCGAAGACCGCGTCGATCATGGCGTCGATGGTCCCCGAGAGCTCGTCGGCGCTTTTCAGGTCCCGGTGGAACGCCTTCGGCGGCGTCGAAGAGAGGATCGCGTCGAAGGAGATGGTGCTGCCCATCTGGAAGATGGACACGCTCAGCGCCGCATTGGCCTCGGCGGTCACGTTCCTGGCCAGGCACCGGGCAGTGACCGTCCTGGCGATCCCGTCCTTGAGCGACACCAGGTCCTGGGGGCCCTTGATGTCCACGGACACGTCGAGGCCGAAGGCCGGGGACACCATGAGGAAAAAGAAGAGTAAGGCTTTGTAAAGAAGACGCTTATTCATCTAGACTCTCCTGGAAGCATGTGATGGGCGGCATTATAGCACATTCGGGCGCCTTCACAAGGAAAACGAACCGGACTGCGAGATGCAGTTATGAATGATCATTCATTTTTCCTTGACCTCTCTTGTGTCTTTAGATATATAGACCTGATACGTAGCAAATTATATTCTTTAGGAGGCACTACATGGCTGATGAGACAAAGGATTTTGGTGAACAGATTTTCCCGGTTCCCCCCAAAGTAAGGGAGAAGGCTTACATCAAGAGCAAGGAAGAGTATGAGAAGATGTGGAAGGAGTCCATTGATAATCCCGAAGCTTTCTGGGCCAAGCAGGCCGAGAGGCTCGACTGGTTCAAGAAACCGACCAAGATTATGGACTACTCGTACAAGGCTCCCGTCTACGTGAAGTGGTTTGAAGACGGTGAGCTGAACGTCAGCTACAACTGCCTCGACCGTCACCTTGCCGCCCGCAAGAACAAGGCCGCGATCATCTTCGAGGGCAATGATCCGTCCGACAACAGAACCTTCACCTACGGCGACATGTACCGCGAGGTCAACAAGTTCGCCAACGTGCTCAAGAAGTACGGCGTGAAGAAGGGCGACCGTGTATGCATCTTCCTGCCGATGATCACCGAGCTGGCCATCACCATGCTGGCCTGCACCCGCATCGGCGCCATCCACTGCATCGTGTTCGGCGGCTTCTCCTCCGACGCACTGAAGGACCGCATCGATGACTCCCAGGCGAAGATCCTCATCACCTGCGACGGCACCTACCGCGGCAACAAGGCTGTCCCCCAGAAGGAAAACGCCGACAAGGCAGCCGAGATGTGCCCCACCATCGAGAAGATGTTCGTCGTGAAGAGGACCGGCACCCCGGTCACCATGAAAGAGGGCAGGGACGTCTGGTACGAGGAAGAGATGGCAAAGGCCGCCTACTACTGCGAGCCCGAGAAGATGAACGCCGAAGATCCGCTCTTCATCCTCTACACCTCCGGCTCCACCGGAAAGCCCAAGGGCGTCATGCACACCACCGGCGGCTACCTCCTCTATGCATCGCTGACCCATCAGTACGTCTTCGACTATCATGAGGAAGACACCTACTGGTGCACCGCCGACATCGGCTGGGTCACCGGTCACTCCTACATCGTGTACGGCCCGCTCGCAAACGGCGCCACCTCCATCATGTTCGAGGGCGTGCCCTCCTATCCCGCCTACGACAGGTTCTGGGATGTCTGTGAGAAGCACAAGGTCAACATCTTCTACACCGCTCCCACCGCCATCCGCGCCATCGCCAAAGAGGGCGACGACTGGGTCAAGAAGCACGACCTCAGCTCCATCCGGATCCTCGGCTCCGTGGGCGAGCCGCTCAACCCCGAGGCCTGGAGATGGTACTATGACATGATCGGCCGCGGCGAGTGCACCATCGTCGACACCTGGTGGCAGACCGAGACCGGCGGCATCCTCATCACCCCGCTGCCCGGCGCCATCGACATCAAGCCCGCCAAGGCGACCGTCCCGTTCTTCGGCGTCGAGCCCGCACTGCTCGACGACGACGGCAAGGAGCTCGAGGGCGTGGCCCGCGGCAACCTCGTCATCAAGAGGCCGTGGCCCGGTCAGATGAGGGGCGTATGGGGCGATCCCAAGCGGTTCGAGGAAACCTACTTCGTTCAGTTCCCGGGCTACTATGTGACCGGTGACGGTGCGGAGAGGGACGAGCTCGGCTACTACAAGATCACGGGCCGCGTGGACGACGTCATCAACGTGTCCGGCCACCGCATGGGCACCGCAGAGGTCGAGAGCGCTCTGGTATCCCATCCGAACGTTGCAGAAGCCGCGGTTGTGGGCTTCCCGCACGACATCAAGGGCCAGGGCATCTTCGCATACGTCACGCTGAACACCGGCGTCGAGAAGACCGAAGAGCTCAAGAAGGCACTCATCGCCCACGTGCGCAAGGAGATCGGACCCATCGCAACGCCCGACCACATCCAGTGGGCGGACGCGCTGCCGAAGACCCGCTCCGGCAAGATCATGCGCCGCGTGCTGAAGAAGGTCGCCGCCAGCGACTTCTCCGATTTCGGCGACACCTCCACGCTGGCAGATCCGGCCGTTGTGGACGACCTCGTGGCAAACAGGAAGAAACTGGGCTAACATTGCTTGAATCAACGGGGGTTCCGCTGCGGAGCGGAACCCCCCGCTCCATCATCATTCACAAACGTTATCATGTTGGTTTTTTATCGTAAGGAAGGGACCAAATGAGAGGCGAAGAAAAGTACAGAATGATATTGAATGCAGCAAAGCACGTCTTTGCGATGGAAGGTTTCTATAACTCCAAGGTCTCCGAGATTGCGAGAGAGGCTCACGTGGCGGATGGGACGATTTATCTTTACTTCAAGAACAAAGATGATATTCTCATTTCGCTCTTCGAAGAAGAACTCAACAGAATCATCATGACGGTGAAGTCGAAACTCGAGAACATCAGCGATCCTCGAGAGAAGATAATTGCTTTTTGCGACAATCATCTGACTATAGTTGAATCGGACAGGGCTCTGGCCGAGGTGATCCAGGTCGAGCTCAGGCAGTCGAACAAATTCATGAGGGAATACAAAAACAAACATTTCCTTGCGTATCTGAACATCATTGCTGACATCGTAGCCCAGGGTCAGGAGCAGGGTGTCTTCAAGGCGGATCTCAAACCCGAGATCTGCGCCCGTGTCATCTTCGGATCCCTGGATGAGCTTTCCACGTACCTCGTCACGGCGCGCAGGAAGCGATTCGATGTGCATGAAATCGCAACTATGGTCGGCAACTCCTTTCTCACTGGGCTTGTTAACGGTAACAAGGAGATAGGAGGATGATCCCATGGAAGTAAAAAAGGCCGCTGTCATCGGCGGAGGCACGATGGGAGGGAGCATTGCGCATCTCCTCTCGAGCGTCGGTATCGAAGTATTTATCAAAGACATAGACCGGAAGTTCATCGATTTCGCCATAAACCATTCGCGCGACCTCTTCATGAAGCAGGTGAAGAAGGGCAAGCTCGAGGAGAAGAAGGTCGACGAGATCCAGGCCCTTCTCAAGGGCGGCGTGGAGTACGACCGGGACTACATGAGCCAGGTCGACCTGGTCATCGAGGCGGTGCCCGAGATCATGAAGCTCAAGCAGGACGTGTTCGCCGAGCTCGAGGGCATCTGCCCCGAGCGGACCATCCTGGCCACCAACACCTCCACGCTCTCGCTCACCGAGATCTCCGGGAAGCTCAAAGACCGCTCCCGGTTCTGCGGGCTGCACTTCTTCAACCCCGCCCACGTCATGAAGCTCGTGGAGGTCATCTACGACGAGTTCACCTCGAAGAGCACCACAGCCGCCATGATGCAGTTCTCCGAGCGCATCGGCAAGGTGCCCATCAAGGTGAAAAACGGCGCCGGGTTCGTGGTGAACCGGCTCCTCATCCCCTACCTGAACGAGGCCGTGCTCTCGCTCATGGAAGGCGAGGGCACCATCGAGGAGATCGACGAGGCCATGACCTCCTTCGGCATGCCCATGGGCCCCTTCGCCCTGTGGGACCTCGTCGGCCTCGACGTGGGCCTGCATGCATCCGAGACGCTGGAGCAGGCCTTCGGCGCGCGCACGCCCATCCCAGAGCTCCTGAAACACCTCGCGGAAAGGAAGGAGCTCGGCCAGAAGACGAAGAAAGGCTTCTACGACTACTCCTCGGGCGAGAAGAAGCCCAGCGGGACCGTGGAAGACTGGCTGAAGGAGTGGTGGAAGGAGAACCCCCCGAACGGGCTCCCCTTCTCCGTGGAGCGGCTCATCGGCGTCATGATCCGTGAAGGCCTGTGGACGCTCTCCGACGGCATCGCGGAAGGCAACGACATCGACACGGGCATGGTCTACGGCACGAACTACCCCACGAAGGTCTCCTGGGGCCCGCTGCACTACGGCGAGGACAAGCTCACCTGGGACATCGTGAGCGACCTTCTGCTGTCGCTGGCGAGCGAGTACGGCCCCGAGCGGTTCACCCCGCCCGAGCTCATGGGCGACCTCATCAGGGGCCAGAGCGCCTTCAACAACTGCACCTATGAGGTGGACGAGAACGGCGTGGCCCTCATGCTCGTGGACAACCCGCCCATGAACACCCTCGGGAGGAAGACCAAGGGCGACATCACGCGTGCCGTGCTGGAGGCGGTGGCGGACCCGAAGGTCAGGGTGGTGGTCCTCACCGGCAAGGGCAGGGCGTTCGTGGCAGGGGCCGACATCGAAGAGATGAAGTACTTCAAGACCGTCAACGACGGCCTCGAGCTCTCCGAGCGCGGCTACCTCATGACCGGCTCCATCGAGGACGCGGACAAGCCCTTCATCGCCGCCATCAACGGGTTCTGCCTGGGCGGCGGCCTCGAGCTCGCCATGGCGTGCCACATCAGGATCATGTCGGAGAAGGCCAGGCTGGGTCAGCCGGAGATCAACCTCGGGCTCATCCCCGGGTTCGCCGGCACGCAGAGGCTCCCCAGGATCGTGGGCAAGGCAAAGGCCATGGAGATGATTCTCACCGGCAACCAGTACGGCGCACGCGAAGCGTACGAGGCAGGGCTCGTCAACAGGGTCGTGCCCCACGACAGGCTCCTCGAGGAGGCCCTCGCCATGGCCAGGACCATCGCCTCGAAGAGCAGGGTGGCCGTGGGAGCGGCCATGGAGTCCATCTCCGACGGGCTCGAGTCCTCGTTCGAAGACGGCCTCACGATCGAGTCGGACAACTTCTCGCGCGTCGCCATCTCTCACGACGCCAAGGAGGGCCTGAGCGCCTTCCTCGGCAAACGCACCCCCGATTTCAGGGACAAGTGAGTCGGAGGTGCTTTGGGATTCAGGCTGTACAAGGAAACAGGCCTCAAGGCTAATATAAAGTATGTAGGAAGGAGGATAATGTGAATACAGTAGTTTGCATTAAGCAGGTACCTGACACTGAAACTCTCATCAAGATTCAGGGAGCCGGTATTGTTCAGGACGGTATCAAGTGGGTCATGAACCCCTACGACGAGTTTGCAGTCGAAGAAGCCCTGCGCAAGAAGGAAGAGATGAAGGCCGGCGAGGTGACGGTGGTATCCCTGGGGCCTGACAGGGCTGTCGAGGCGATCCGCACGGCTCTCGCCATGGGTGCAGACACCGCGGTGCACGTCTCAGACGCAGCCTATGCCGAGAAGGCAGATCCGTACGCGGCCGCAGCAGCGATCGCAGCAGCGATCAAGGCTTCCGGCAAGCCGTACGACGCCATCTTCCTCGGCAAGCAGGCCATCGACGACGACAGCGCCCAGGTCCCGGCGATGCTCGCAGAGATGCTCGGCATCCCGGCGATCACCATGGTCATCAAGTTCGACGTTGCCGCTGACAAGAGCAAGGCCACCGTGACCAGAGAGGTCGAGGGCGGCGTGGCAGTGGTAGAAGTCCCCCTCCCGGCAGTGTTCTCCGCGCAGAAGGGTCTCAACGAGCCCCGGTATGCTTCCCTGCCCGGCATCATGAAGGCGAAGAAGAAGCCCGTTGACGTGAAGACGGCTGCAGACCTCGGCGTAACCGAAGGCCCGAAGACCGTGATCAAAGAGATGAGCTTGCCGCCGGCCCGTCAGGCAGGCCAGAAGGTCGCAGGCGACGACGCCGCTGCAAAGGCGAAGGAACTTGCCAGAATTCTCCACGAAGATGTGAAGATAGTCTAAGAGGGAGGGAATGTAAGATGCCAGGAACACTCATTTACGCAGAAGTCCAGAAGGGCGAGATCAAGAAAGGCTCTTTTGAGGTAGCAAGCAAGGCCAAGGAATTCGGTGGCGAAGTCGCGGCGTGCATCATCGGCAAGGGCGCCGAAGCGCTCGCACCCCAGCTTGCAAAGTTCGGTGCAGACAAGATCTATGTCGTTGACGGTCCCGAGTTCGAGAACTATGTGACCGAGGCATACGTTCAGGCGTTCGCGCAGGTCGCGAAGACCGTGAACCCCTCCGTCATCCTCGCCAGCGCAACCGCACAGGGCAAGGACTTCGTGCCCGCGGTGGCGGCCAGGCTCGGCGTTGGCGCCATCTCCGACTGCGTCGACCTCCAGAAGAACGGCGACAAGGTCGTTGCCAAGAGGCCGATGTATGCCGGCAAGGCATATGCCATGGTCGAGGCGGTGGCGGATCCCCAGGTCATCGCGGTGCGCCCCAACTCTTTCGCAGTGAAAGAGGTCGCAGGCGCCGGCGCCGTGGAGAAGGTTGCGGTCGCCCTCGACGCATCCAAGATCAAGGCGGTCGTGAAGAGCGTTGAGCTCGCACAGACCAACGAGCCCGACCAGACCGAGGCCGAGATCATCGTATCCGGCGGCCGCGGCATGAAGGGCCCCGAGAACTTCAAGATGCTCGAAGACCTCGCGAAGCTGTTCGGACCCACCGCCACCACCGGTGCATCCAGGGCCGCTGTTGACGCAGGCTGGAGAGGGCACTCCTACCAGGTCGGCCAGACCGGCAAAACGGTCAGCCCCAACCTGTACATCGCCTGCGGCATCTCCGGCGCCATCCAGCATCTCGCCGGTATGGGCACCTCCAAGGTCATCGTGGCCATCAACAAGGACGCTGAGGCCCCGATCTTCCAGAAGGCTGACTACGGCGTTGTTGACGACCTCTTCAACGTGGTTCCCGCACTGATCGAAGAGATCAAGAAGGTAAAGGGCTAAGAGTCAAATACGGGGCGGGGTGATCCCCCGCCCCGATGAAAACAAGATTCAGGGGGGTACTATGCACGGTTCAGGCGCAGAAATTTCAAGAGAGGTTTTTTGGAACATCCTGGGGCCTGGGTTCCCGACAGCACAGGTTGTCCTTTACTTTATCGCTTTGGGTGCATTCGCCATGCTCTTCCGCGGACTCGTGAAGGCCGGGTTCTTCACCCGCCTCAAGGTCATAATGTCGGCGCAGGGCTCGGAGATCGACCGGCTCGACAACCCGGCTGAGCGGTTCTGGCATGCACTGGTCGACGTGCTGTTCCAGAAGAAGATCATGAGAGAGCCCTACCAGGGCACCATGCACGCGTTCATCCTCTGGGGCTTCATCGCGCTCACCATCACCACCGCCGTCGTCTTTCTGCAGGCGGACTTCATCTGGCCCATCTGGCACTGGTGGTTCCTGCAGGGCAACTTCTACCTCGGCCTGTCCCTGTTCGCGGACGTGTTCGGCTTCCTGGCCATCATCGGCGTGGCCATGGCACTGTACCGCAGATACGTCATCAAGCCCGTCTGGCTCGATGAGAAGAACGAGGACAAGATCGTCCTGTGGTTCATCCTCGCCATCCTCGTGACCGGCTTCATCGTCGAGGGCTTGAGGATCCAGGCCACCGAGGCGAACCCGGCGAGCCCCATGTATCCCTACATCTGGACCTCCCCGGTGGGCCGCATTTTCGGTTTCGCGTTCGCCTGGATGAACGAGAGCGGGCTCAGGAGCCTCCACCTCATGCTGTGGTGGACCCACGTGCTCGGCGCACTGCTGTTCATCGTGTACATCGCGTACTCGAAGCTCCTGCACATCTTCGTGACGCCCGTGAACATCTTCCTCAGGAACACGAGCGACAACCCGGCCCCCATCAGGGTGATGCCCCCCGAGATGTTCGAGAACGCCGAGACCTTCGGCATCCACAAGCTCGAGGAGTATTCCTGGAAAGACCTGTTCGACTCCGAGGCCTGCGTACGCTGCGGCCGCTGCGTCGAGGTCTGCCCCGCCTTCAACACGGATAAGCCGCTGAAGCCCAGGGACGTGATCCAGAACATCCGCAACTACATGGAAACCAAGGCGAAGTTCGCCATGGACGTGGACGGCAACTACCGGGTGCTCGCTGACGAAGAGTACACCGGGCCGGCGCTCATCGGCGACATCCTCGACAAGGAGACCATCTGGGCCTGCACGACCTGTATGGCCTGCGTCGAGGCATGCCCGTGCTACATCACCCAGTTCCCGAAGCTCATCGACCTCAGGCGCTACATGGTCATGATGGAGTCCGACTTCCCGGCCGAGGTGCTCGACGTGTTCAAGGGCATGGAGAACAACTCCAACCCGTGGAGCATCGGCGCCCACGTGAGGGCCGACTGGGCCAAGGGCCACAACATCCCGATCATGTCCGAGAAGGGCGGCGCCGAGTACCTGTTCTACGTCGGCTGCGCAGGCGCCTTCGACGACCTGAACAAGAAGGTCGCCCTCTCCATCGCCAAGCTGCTCCAGGCGGCGGGCGTGGACTTCGCCATCCTCGGCACCGAGGAAGGCTGCTGCGGCGACTCGGCCAAGAAGATCGGCAACGAGTACATCTACCAGGCGCTCGCCATGGCGAACATCGAGACCTTCAAGGCCTACAACGTGAAGAGCATCATCACCATGTGCCCGCACGGCTACAACACGCTGAAGTACGACTACAAAGAGCTCGGCGGCAACTTCGAGGTGTACCACTACACCGAGATCTTAGACCAGCTCATCAAGTCGGGCAAGATCAAGCTCAAGGATCGCATCCCGGATCTGGGCACCATCACCTACCACGACTCCTGCTACCTCGGCCGGTACAACAAGGTCTATGACCAGCCCAGGAACATCATCAAGGCTCTGGGCTCCGGCAACCTGGTGGAGATGTCCAGCCACCACGCCAAGAGCTTCTGCTGCGGTGCAGGCGGCGGCAGGATGTGGATGGAGGAGCACCTCGGCTCGAGGATCAACCAGAAGCGCACCAAGGAAGTCGAAGCTGCCGGCGCAAAGACCGTATGCACGGCGTGCCCCTTCTGCTACACCATGCTCTCCGACGGCATCAAGGAGCTCGAGCTTTCCGAGAAGCTCCAGGCCTTCGACATCGCACAGCTGGTGGCAAAGGCGGCAGGCATCGACCTGAAGTCCAGCGAGGGAGATCAGGAGGCGGCAGGCTAGCCCCTTTTGCAATTCAACCCCCTGAACGTAACATCTGAGAGGAGACAGGTTTCTGTCTCCTCTTTTTTTCTTGCCTGCACCAAGTCCGAGAGGATATTCTAGAATGTGAGGAGAAGAGGGCATGAAGGTAGGGATTCTCGTCCCGGAGGGGCAGGACCATGACGGGCTCATCGAGGGCCTTAAGTCCGCCGGCGTGGACGTGGCGGTGCACGTCACCCATTCGCCGGAGGCGCCCGTGCTGCTGCCGGCGCGGGCCGGTGCGCTCCTGGAGACAGCCTCGGACCGCGACCTCATCCACAACCTGGCCGGGTCTCTTGGGCTGCTCTGCGCCAACCTCTGCGGTAAGCCCATGCTCACCTCCCTGACCGGGCTCCACACCGAAGAGGACGTGGCGATCTTCAAGGCGTCACGGGCGGACAGCTTCTTCGTATCCGAGCAGGGTCACGTCCCGCCCGCCGGCCTGAAGGCCGTCCCCGGGGTGAGCATCTGTACCGGGGACCGGGTGAGCTTCTACCTGGACGCCTATTCGCGTCTCCTCGCCCTGGGCAAGCGAAAGGAGCACCGGCCCTGGGGAAGCTATGAAGTGCTCTCGGACGACTGCCACGACCACAAGGTCAAGCGCATCACCGTGCTGCCGGGAAAGCGCCTGAGCCTTCAGTACCACGGCAGGAGGAGGGAGCACTGGATCATCGTGTCCGGCGACGCCCTCGTCACGGTGGGGCACGACATGCTCAGACTCACCGCCACGCAGGCAATCGACATCCCCCACGGCGAGGCCCACCGGGTGGAGAACGTGGGCGAGCTCGACCTGGTCTTCATCGAGGTCCAGCAGGGGGACTACTTCGGGGAGGACGACATCGTCCGCATCGAGGACGATTTCGGGAGACTATGAGCGCTGCGAAGAAGGCCGAGGCCGCAAAGGAACTCTTCGAGCTCCTCTACGAGACCGCCGTGAACGCGGGCATCGAGGTCATCGAGGACCGGATCAACCGCAAGGGCGGGGTCTGCAGGGTCAGGGAGAAGCTCATGGTGGTCTACGACGCCCATGCCACCATCCCCGAGCGCAACCGCCTCATCCTCGAGGCCATCGCGCAGATGAACGTGGATTTCGTGTACCTGCCGCCGAGGATCCGGGAGTTGCTCGAGCGGAGCGGGGAAGAGAAAGCCAGGGCGGAAGAAGACGGAAGCTAGTACTGCGTCGGAAGGCGGCGCGCCCATTCCCTGAGTGCGTCTTTCAAGAGCATATCGATCCAGGTATTCCCGTTGCCGGACGGCAAACCCGCAAGTGTCCGCAACTCCGTTTCCCAAGAAGCATGGATCCCGTCATTCCCCTGATGCGGTGAGCCTCTCGGGAACGGGGTGATCACCGGAAACGCGAAGTCGATCCACCGGGGCCAGGTGGTGGCCAGCTACTGCCTCGGTACCCGCCGCCTCTACGACATGATCGACCGGAATCCCATGTTCTCCTTCCATCCCATCGAGTACGTGTGCGACCCCTCCGTCATGGCCAGGAACACCAAGCTCGCGTCCGTGACCCAGGCCTTTGCCATCGACCTTACCGGCCAGGTCTGCGCGGACCAGTTCGAAGGGGAGTTCTACAGCGGCGTGTCGACCCAGCCCGAGTTCCTCAAGGGGGCCGCCGGCTCGCCGGGAGGGAAGCCCATCATCTGCCTCTCCTCCACCACGGAGGACGGCGGCATGTCCCGCATACGCCCCCTGCTGCACGAAGGGGAGGGGGCCACCATCTCCCGTTCCGAGATCCACTACGTCGTCACCGAGTACGGGACGGCGTACCTCTTCGGCAAGTCCATCCGTGAGCGGGCCCTCGCCCTCATCGAGATCGCCCACCCGTCATTCCGCCCCTGGCTCCTCAGAGCCGTGAACGGGGGGATCCCTGCCTTCTCAAGCATCCTGATGCCGTTTTCCCCATGCGCCCTCGCTTCTTCGTGCTCGCCGAGGAGACAGTGCCCCGCGCCCAGGGATGCCCAGGCAAGCCCCACGATGTAATCGGCCCCGGTGTCTTCAAAGCACCGGATGGCCTCCCGAGCCCAGTGAACGGTCCGTTCCCCGTCCCCTTCGCAGAACGACAGGAAAGAATAAAAAGTATCCCAGCAGGCCGATGGCAAACCTGTTGCTCATCCCGCGGGCGTTTCTGAGCCCCTTGTCCAGGATCGTCCTGCCTTCGGCGAACCGGCCCATGCACCCCAGGCTTACCCCGCAATGCCCGCTGAGCATGGTATGCACGCTGACCCCGCCCGCACAGAGGTCCTGCTCCCGGTGATGCTCCTCGATGAGCGGGAGGGTCCTGCGGCTGATGTCGACCACCTTTGTGAGGTTGCCCAGGTAATAGTGCATGGGGACCACGTCACGCGCGATCTGGGCCATCAGGTCGATGGACCCGATCCTCTCGGCCACATCGAGACTCTTCTCGGAATATTCCATCGCTTTTTGCATGTCCCCCTTGCAGCTGTGAAAGTGGACCATCATGCTGTAGACGGTCGCGAGGCTGTCCTCGCTGCCGAACTCGGCCGCGAGCCTCTCCGCTTCCTGAAGGATCTCGAGGCTGCCGTCGGGATAGCCCTGGAACATCATCGGGACCATGAGGAGAAGGGAGATGGCGAGCCTTTCCTTTTTCGTCTCCACGGTTTCCGGAAGCTCCTCCAGGATCCTGACGGCCTCCCGGTAGAACCGTATCGCCTCCGAGCTGGCGTAGCTCTTGACGGCCTTGTCGCCTGCGAGTCTCAGGTACTCGCAGGCCTTCCGGGGGCTCCCGCTCAGCGAGTAGTGGTACGCCAGGGTCTCGTAGAACTCGGGCAGCCGGTCACGGAACATCTCCTCCATGACCGAGCCGATCTTCTCGTGGATGCACCGGCGCTCCTTGAGCAGGAGCCCCTGGTAGACCACCTCCTGGGTCAGCGCATGCTTGAAGATGTACTCTGTCTCGGGTTGGAACGACCGGGTCTTGATCAGATCGAGCCTCTCCAGGTTCACGAGGCTGGTGTCGATGAACTCTCTGAACCCGCTGATCCTCGCCAGGATCTCGTACAGGAACACCCTCCCGATCACCGACGCCTCCTGGAGCACCCGCTTCGTGTCCCGCTCCAGCCTGTCCAGCCTCACGGTGATCACCCCCTGCACCGTGGAAGGGATGTCCTTCTCGGTCAGCGGCCGTGAAAGCCTCCATGAGCCGCCGTCGCGTATGAGGACGTCGGTCTCGATCAGGGAGTTGATGACCTCTTCCAGGTAGAAGGGGTTGCCCTCGGCCTTGCTCTGCACGAACTTCTTCAGCTCTCCGGGAGCATCCCTGGTCTTCAGCAGGGACTCCACCATGTCCTGGGACTCCGATGCGGAGAGGTCTCTGATCCGCACCTCCTGGTACCACTTCAGGGCGCTTTCCTGCTGGCTGGTGAACAGGGTGAACGAGGGACGGTAGGTGCAGAGGAAGAGGGCGGGGTACCTGGGCTCGGTTGAGATCTTCTGGATGAGCTCCACCGTCGACGAGTCGGCCCAGTGGAGGTCCTCTATGCAGATGATGGTGGGCGCCCTCCTGCAGAGGGTGGAGAGGATCAGTTGTATGGCCTCATGGAGCCTCGCCTTCCAGGTCTCGGGCGTCACCTGCTCGAGCTCCCGGTAGGGCAGCGCGTACAGGTTTCCCAGGTAGGGGATCAGGTCCCTCCTCTCCCCCAGGAGCGCTCCCGCCCCGTTCTCCACCTTCCTCCTCACCTCGTCCGGATGGTCTCCCTCCCTGATGCGCCAGGTGCGGCTCAGGAGGTCGATGATGGGGAAGTAGGGGATGTTCTGGGAATACGCGTAGGCATGACCTTCCCGCCACTGGGTTCTGTCGAGGTCCAGGGTATCCCTGAATTCCTCGACGAGGCGGCTCTTCCCGGTCCCTGCGTCCCCTACGATGGAGAAGATGGTGCTCCTTCCCTGCGAGAGGTTCTCGACAGCCTCCCTGAGCAGCGCCGTCTCGACCCTGCGGCCGATGAGCTCCGACCTGAGTCCCGAGAGGCGGTGGGTCTTGGAGGGGGCATCCTTGGGGCACAGGAACCTGTACACCTGCAGGGCGTCCGCCTTGCCCCTCACCCTGGCCGGATCCAGCTTCTCGAAGTCGAAGTGGCCCTCGGCCTGGAGGTATGTCTCGTGCCCCACCACGATATCATCCATCTGCGCCAGGCTGCACAGTCGGGAGGCGACGTTGATGGTGTCTCCCAGTACCCCGTGGATGCCTTTCTCCAGATTGATCTCTCCGGTCACCACCACCCCGGTGTTGATCCCCGTGTGCATGGCGAGAGGCTTCCTGATCCTCTTGCCCAGGGAAGGGTTGAGGCTCTTCACCACCTCGTGAATCTCGTGGGCCGCCCGGATCGCCCTGACAGGGTCGTCCTCGTGGGCCTTGGGGACGCCGAACAGGACCATGGCCGCGTCCCCGATGAATTTGTCGATATGCCCTTCATACTTGACCACCACCTGCACGATCTCCCCGTAGATCCTCCCCATGATCTCCTTGACCTCCTCCGGGTCGAGGGACTCGCTCATCGCCGTGTATCCCGAGAGGTCACCGAACAGGACCGTCACATACCTGCGCCCGTGCTCGATGAGAGGTTCCTTCAGGTCAGGAGGGGGCTGGGCGGGAGCAGGGAGGGTGTCGTCGGTGAGACTGGACCCGCAGCTCCCGCAGAATCTGAACGACGGCGGGTTCACCTGGCTGCAGACCGCGCATGCCCTCTCCACGGGAGAGCCGCATTGGCCGCAGAACTTGAACATCTCGGGGTTGTCAAACTGGCATTTCGGGCATTTCATCGCTTCTCCGTTCCGTGAAGCCGTGCTCGGTTACGGCTGCCCGCTTTCACCCGGCAGCCTGGTGTTCTCGATCAGGCTCGGGGTGGTGGAACCATGGTGGAATATCGGGAGATGTTGGGCTTGAACTGCTTTTCCCAGACGGGAGACTTATCGTGATACGAGGACATATGCCATGATATCAGAGGGCCAGCACCCTTTCCCAGGTGGGGCCTCCCCGGCACTCTCAACGCACGCGGCGAAGATTCAAACGAAGCGTGGACCGGAACCTGTTCTATATAACAGTATAATCATGGATAAGGGGATATCAATACAGGTGCGGGCACCGAACCGCCGCGTATCGTTCGGCAGGACTACTTGTTCGACCTCATCGTGTACAGCCTCAGCTCCCTTTGCGCATCCGCGTTGTTCTTGTTGATCTGGAGCGCCTTTCGGAAGGCATCCGGGGCCTTGCTCGAGCCTTCCTTCTTGAGGAGCCACCCGAGGACCACGTACAGGGAGTCCGATTCGGGGAACTTCTGGGTCCCCTCCCGGATGGCGGCCTTGATCTCGAAGCTGTTGCCCTTGCCCGTGTTCTGGTACCGCAGGTACATGGTCCTGATAAGGGCCTCGAGGAAGATCCTCTCGTCGGGCCTCATCTTGACGGCGGCGCGGAAGTTGTCCAGCGCCTTGCTGTAGTCCTTTCCCTTCAGGGCGATGGTGCCCTGGCTGAAGAGGATTTCGGCCTGCAGAGTCTCGTCGATGCCCTTGGGCTCCTCGGGGGGTTTGCCCTCGCGGATCTTCATGATGTTGGTGTAGGCCTTCTGGATCTCCGTGAATATCTCGTTGGCGAGCCGTCTCACCTCCGGGTCGTCCGCGTAGGAGTAGGTGTCCGGGTGGTTGTTCTTCACAATCTTGATGTACGCCCGTTTCAGGCCCCCCTCCGAGATGAGCTGATCCACCCCCAGGATCTGGAACGGGTCCTGGTTCTTCATCTGATGCAGCGTCGCCTTCAGGGTCTCGATGAGGGCTTTGTGCTTGCTCTCCTCGAAGGTGACCAGCCCTGTGCAGTACAGGGCCAGGAGCGCCTTGGGGGGGTCCTGGCCGAGGAGGAGCAGCTCTGAGACCTTGAAGCTGTCGATGTTGTCGATCCTCACCCCGAGGTCCGGCGGGAAGGTGTCGGTCAGCTTTTTGGGCGAGGTGTCCGAATGGGGACTCAGGGCCGTGATCACCGTGGTAAAGGGGGTGTTCTCCATGATGCCCTTGCGGATGAGGCGCTGGAACTCGGTCCTGGGCATGTCAGGGGTCTTGTTGATCCGTTCCTTCGATACCCGCTGCACCATCCCGGTCTTCCAGGAGAAGATGTCCAGAAAACGCGTGTAGAGCTGGTGCCTCAGGGCCTCGTTGATCATCTTCGAGTCCACGAGCTCCATCTCGAGCAGGATGACCCCCTGTTTTCTGCGCTCCAGGCGGGAGCGCTTGAGGGACTGCTCGTTCTCGTCCTCAGTGATGGCCCCCATGGTGACGAGGATGCTCCCGAGCAGCTCGTCGGTCCTGTTGGACTGGATGGAGCAGAGCACGCCGTCTTTGAAGATGAGCCCTTTTCTCCGCTCTCCGGAAGACACGAAGATGATGCCGGTGAAGCTCTTGTCGCAGGCATCCTTCATCAGGAGAGGAAAGGTGATGTCTTCAAGTCTGAACGTATCTTCCATAACAAAGGTATGTATCGGCAAACACAGGATCTTGCAATAAATTTTTGTTCATGAGATAAGTACGTGGTGGGCTTGCCCACTGGGAGTTCCCGGGGGGGATACCCCGATGGTATCCCCCCGGGATGAGCAGAAAATGCACCTTGTTGCTGAATGTTTCCTTACAGGAACTCTTGCTTCGTGTTGTCCTGAACCTTGCTTTACGCTACGTTAACAGAGAGATCAGCCCTTTCCAGTACAGCTCTCCCCACACGTTTTTCCGCACGTCATGTGCGCATGCCTGGCAGTAGTGCTTCACCAGGATGTGGCGTGGGTCGAAAGAGCAGATCTGCCGGGTAGAGCACATGCTGCATATGGTCTTGCCGCATCCGTCGCACACCACGTCGGAGATGGCCCCGCATGAGCATTCGGCCGGCTTTTTCGCAGCTTCCATGATTTCCTCCCGCATAAACGGTTCTCGATCACTTCTGTATCTGCTTTTGCCAGTACCATGCCAATCTGACGGGACTGGAACGATGCGTGTAATAGATTGAATTGATGAGATAAAAACAGTCACCGTGCCCTGACGTGGAAAGCTTGGACATGGTGAATGGTCATCCAGGGAATGGTGCGGAGGCCCTAAGTAGGGCAGAACCACCATAACCCATCGTGCAGGACCGCGCCGGGCGCGGCTTACGCCCGGGCGCGGGAACGGTTCACCAGCTTCTTCGTGACCTCCAGCACCGGCACCACCGTCGCCGCCATGGCGATCACGATGACCCAGTCCACCGCAGGGAGGCTGAAGGAGCCGAAAGGCGCCTGCAGGACCGGCACGTACACGATGATAATGAGCAGGAGCACCTCCCAGATGATGGCCAGGTTCAGCCACCTGTTGGCAAAGGGGCGGTCGAACACCGAACGGCGGTCCGAGCGGAAATTGTAGGCCTTGAAGAACTGGATGAGCACCAGGGAGACAAAGGTCATGGTCATCGCCTCCTTGATGCTTCTGCCCGAGCTCAGCATCCAGGCGAAGAGGACCAGGTTGACGAGCGTTGACCAGGCCCCTCCTACGGCCATGAGGCCAATGACCGGCCGGGAGAAGATGCCTTCCCGCGGGTTCCGGGGCGGGCGCTGCATGATGTCCCGCTCGGGCGGGTCCACCGCCAGGGCCAGGGCTGGCAGCCCGTCCGTGGCGAGGTTGACGTACAGGATCTGCACGGCGGTGAGCGGCAGGGGGAACCCCAGGAGCGATGCCCCGGCCATGAGGCCGATCTCGCCGATGTTGGAGGAGAGGAGGTACATCAGGTATTTCTTGATGTTCTCGAAGATGCCCCGGCCTTCCTCGACCGCTGCCACGATGGACGCGAAGTTGTCGTCCGTGAGCATCATGGCCGCCGCCTCCTTGGTCACGTCCGTGCCGGTGATGCCCATAGCGATGCCGATGTCCGCCTTTTTCAGGGCAGGGGCGTCGTTCACCCCGTCGCCCGTCATGGCCACCACGTGCCCCTTCGCCTGGAGCGCGGTGACCACCCGCAGCTTGTGCGCCGGTGCGACCCGCGCGTAGACCTCGATGTTCTCCACCTCCCGCTCGAACTCCGCGTCGTCCATCGCTTCCAGCTCGGCGCCCGTGACGACGCGCCCCTCCTTGAGCAGACCGAGGTCCCGGGCCACGGCGCAGGCGGTGACCGGGTGGTCGCCCGTGATCATCACCGGCTTGATGCCGGCCCGCTCGCACGTCTCGATGGCAGGCTTCGCCTCGGGCCGCGGGGGGTCGATCATGCCGGCCAGACCCAGGAAGGTCATCCCCTGCTCCGCATCGGCGAGTACCGTGCCCGGCTTATGGGCCAGGGCGAGCACCCGGAGCGCCTCCTCCGCCATGGTGCGGGCCGCGTCGATGATCCGTTCCCTGGTGGGTGCGTCGAGAGGGGCCTCTCCCTCGGGGGTGGAGATTTTGGTGCACGATCCGAGGATGACCTCCGGCGCCCCCTTGGAGAAGGCCGTCACCCCTTCCGGCCCGGAGCACAGGGTGGTCATGCGCTTGGTCTCCGAGGTGAACGGGATTTCGTCCACCCGGGGGAACGAGGCCACGAGCTCTGCCTTGCTGATGCCGGCCTTTGCGGCCGCCGTCACCAGGGCCCCCTCGGTGGGGTCGCCCTTGACCTGCCAGCGTCCCTCGGCCTCGCTGAAGACGATGTCGGCGTCGGACGCCAGGACCCCGGCGGTGAGCATCGTCAGGACCGGCGCGGACGGCCCGGCCGATCCCTTCGAGGAAAAGGCGCCGGAGGGCTCGTAGCCGGCCCCGGAGACCTCCCACATGCCGTCCGAGGTGAAGATCTTCCGCACCGTCATCTCGTCCTTGGTGAGGGTGCCTGTTTTGTCCGAGCAGATGATGGACGTGCTCCCGAGGGTCTCCACCGCGGGCAGGCGGCGCATGAGGGCGTGGCGCTTGACCATGCGCTGCACGCCGATGGCCAGCGAGATGGTGACCACGGCGGGAAGCGCCTCGGGCACCACGGCCACGGCAAGGGCGATGCCGAAGATGAGCATGTCGATGAAGGGCTGGCCTCTGAACAGGCCCAGGGCCACGATGAGCGCCACCACCACGAAGGCGGCCTTGGCCAGGATCCCTCCCACCCGGTCGAGGTTTTCCTGCAGGGGCGTCTTGCCGGTCTCGACCGTCTGCAGCATGGTGGCGATCTTGCCGAATTCGGTGGCCATGCCGGTGGACGTGACGACCCCGCGGCCCCTGCCGTAGCTCACCGCCGTGCCCGAATAGCCCATGTTCCTGCGGTCGCCCAGGGCGAGGCCGAGGCCGGGCAGGGGGTCGGTGATCTTTTCCACGGGGAGCGACTCGCCCGTGAGCGCAGCCTCCTCGATCTGGAGGTTGACCGCCTCGATGAGCCTGGCGTCCGCAGGGACCCTGTCTCCTGCCCGCAGGATGACCACGTCTCCCGGCACGAGCTCGCGCGCCGGGGCTTCGACCTCCCGGCCGCCGCGCAGCACGGTCGCCGTGGGGGCTGCCATCTTCCGCAGGGACTCGATGGCCCGCTCGGCGCGGTATTCCTGTATGAACCCCAGGACTACGGCGAACAGCACGATCACGGCGATGGCCACGGCCTCCACCGCATGTCCCAGGAAGGCCGAGAGCAGGGTTGCTATGAGGAGGATGATGATGAGAACGTTCTTGAACTGCCCGAGGAAGATGGTCCAGGGCGAGATGTGGCCGGCGGCCTGCAGCTCGTTGGGGCCGTACTTCTCCAGGCGGCGCGCCGCCTCTTCGTCTGTCAGGCCGGAGACGCCTGATCCCAGACGGGAGAAGGCCTCCTCGCTGGGCAGGGTATACCAGTCGATAGAGCTCAGATCGTTCTTTTTCATCGTTACGGGCAATCCTCTCATATGCAGGTATTCCCCGGGCCTTGGCACTGCTTGGCCTCGGGGGCAATTCACCTTATATATGCGGGGAAGGACGTGTTTTCAAGAACGGAAATGAATATTTCCGAACGTACCCGCGAGGGCGTGAAAGGGGGAGGTCACTCCACCGGACCGGCGCTCTCCCAGCCTCCGCCGAGGGCCTTGTAAAGGCTCACCAGGTGGGTCGATCTTTTGCTGCGGCTGCTGCTCAGCGCCTGCTGGGCGCTGTAGAGCGAGCGCTGGGCGTCGAGCACGGAGAGGAAGTCGGTCTGGCCTTCGATATACAGCCTGTTGGCCAGCTCCACGGCGCGCCGGTTGTTTTCCACCGCCGTGCGCAGGGAAGCGGCGCGCTCGGTCTCCTTGTCGAAGGCGATCCAGGAGCTCTCCACCTCGCCCAGGGCCGTGAGGACGGCCCTTTGGTACTCCACGAAGGCCTGGTCCGCCCTGGACCGGTTTTCCTCGATCCTGGCGCGGGTGGCGCCGCCGCTGAACAGGTTCCAGCTCACGGACGGTCCCACGGACCACAGGCGGTAGACAGAGGAGCTCCAGGACTCCAGGTGCGTTGCCTGGATGCTCGCGGATCCGTTCAGGAAGAACCTCGGGAAGAGGTCGGCCTTTGCGACCCCGATCCGGGCGGTGGCCGCGTGCAGGCGCGCCTCCGCGGCGCGTATGTCGGGCCGCCTCTGGAGGAGCCCCGACGGGAGCCCTGCCGGCACCTGGTCCGGGACCTCAGGGAGCGGTTCTTCCGGGCTCAGCTCCGCCAGCAGCGCCCCGGGCTCACGCCCGAGGAGCAGGCCGAGCGCGTAGATGGTCTGATTGATCTGGGCCTGGAGGGAGGGGATCTGAGCCCTGGTGGCGGCCACCTGGGCCTGGGAGTTGGAGAGGTCGAGCTCGCTGGCGAAGCCCGCGTCGAAGCGCTTCTTCGTGATCCTCACGGAGCTCTCCTGCGCGGCGAGGTTTTCCCGGGTGATGGCGAGCTGCTCCTGGAGGCCCCTCAGGGTGAGGTAGTTCACGCCGATGTCGCCTGCCACGGAGACGAGCACGTCCCGCAGGTCTTCCCCGGACGCCCTGACCTCAGCGCCGGCCGCCTCGATGCCGCGCCTGGCGCCCCCGAAGACGTCGATCTCCCAGGAGGAGTCGAAGCCTGCCCGGTAGAGGCTTCTGGAGCCCGAATCCGATCCGGCGGCGCCTGCATCGTCCGGCGGGTTGGTGGCGCTGCGCTGGTACCCCGCACCCAGATTCAGGGAAGGCCACAGGGCCCCCGAGGCCTGGCCCTGCGCCGCCCGGGACTGCCTGAGGCGCTCGGACGCGATCTTCAGGTCCAGGTTCGACTTCTGTCCCTGCCCGATGAGGCCGGTGAGCACGGGGTCGCCGAACGTCTCCCACCAGGCCGCCAGGTTCGCGGGCTCTGCGGTGGAGGCCCCGACCCATGCCTGGGGGGTCTCGGCGGCGGGTTTCACGTAGTCGGGTCCCACCGCGCAGGACGAGATGAGCACGCAGGCGGCAACGATCGCTGCCCCGCGTATCATTGAGCCGGAAAAGATCCTTGTGGCGATAAAGTTCATGGTCATGATGCCTCACTCATAGCGGAGCGCCTCGATGGGGTCGAGCCGCGAGGCCCTCCATGCAGGGTAGAATCCGAACACGATGCCCACGGTGCCTGCCACCACCACGGACATGACGATGGCGGGCAAGGAGATCTCGGTGGGCCAGCGCAGGACCGAGGAGATGATCAGGGAGATCCCCCGGCCCAGGGCGATGCCCATCAGGCCGCCGGTCAGGCAGAGGATGACCGCCTCCAGGAGGAACTGGGCCAGGATGTCCCGGCCCTTGGCGCCCACGGCCATCCGCAGGCCGATCTCCCGGGTACGCTCGGTCACGGACACGAGCATGATGTTCATGATGCCCACGCCGCCCACCACCAGCGAGATGAGGGCCACGATGAGCAGGAGCCTGGTCATGAGGGTCGAGGTGGAGGTGAGCGTCTTGGTCAGCTCGGTCATGTCGCGGATGTTGAAGTCGTCCTCCTGGCCCTCCGGGATGCGGTGGCGCTCCCGCAGGACCTCGGTGATCTGATCGATGGCCGCGGATATCGACCGGGAAGACACCGCGGACACCATGATCTGGTCGATGTTGGCGAAGCGCACGGGCATGGGGTTGTTCGCCTGCTGGGACGCGGAGGGGGAGGGGTAGAGGCTCGTGCCCTTGGAGGGGTAGAGGCTGCTCAGACTGTTGACCGAATCCGAAGACGAGCTCGTCGACGCGGTCTGCGTGCTCGTGGTGCGCTTGTTCGACACCCGGTACTTGATCGTGGTCCAGGGGGCCAGGATGAGGTCGTCCTGGTCCATGCCCATGAGGTTCGCACCCTTGGGGGAGAGCACGCCCACGACCTTGAACGAGATGTTGTTGATGCGGATGTCCCGGCCGACGGGAGGCTCGTCCCCGAACAGCTCCCGCTTGACCGTCTGGCCGATGATGCACACCTTGCTGGCGTTCCGGATGTCCCGCTCCGTGAAGACGTCACCCTCGGAGAGGGTCTTCCAGTCCCGGACGTCCAGGTAGGACGGCTCGGTGCCGTATATGGAGCCCGGCACCCAGTTCTTGCTGGCATAGACCGCCTGCCCGCTCGTCCTCACCACCACGGCCGCCTGCGCCACATCGGGGCAGCCGCCCAGGATGGCGTCCTTGTCCTCGGCCGTGAGCGTGATGCCCGTCCCTGCGCCTGCGCTTGCACCGCCGGACGACGTGGACGCCGGATGGATGAGCAGGGTGTTGCTGCCCATGCTCGAGATGGTGTCCTGGATGGCTTTCGAGGCGCCGTTGCCGATCTCCATCATGGCGATCACTGCGGCGATGCCGATGACGATCCCCAGGGTGGTGAGCACGGCCCTGGTCTTGTTGCGGTTCAGCGCCGTAAGCGCGGTGCGGGAGGAGCGCAGGACCTTCATGCGGCGTCTCCTGCTTCACGGCAGTACGCCCCGTCCACGATGAGGCCGTCGCAGATGTGGATGACCCTCCCGGCATGGGCGGCCACCTCGGGATCGTGCGTCACGAGCATGATGGTGATGCGCTCTTCTTCATTGAGCTGCTGGAACATCTCGAGGATCTCGCGGCTGGTGCGGGAGTCGAGGTTGCCCGTGGGCTCGTCCGCGAACAGGATGGAGGGACTGTTCACCAGCGAGCGGGCAATGGCCACGCGCTGCTGCTGGCCTCCCGAGAGCTGGGAGGGGTGGTGGTGCATCCGGTCCTTCAGGCCCATCTTCTCCAGCAGGGCCTCGGCCTTCTCCCGGGTTTCCCGGGCGGAAAGCCGGGTCGTGCGGTACTCCAGCGGTATCATGACATTGTCGAGCGCGCTCGTCCTGGGCAGGAGGTTGAAGTTCTGGAACACGAAGCCGATCTTCGCATTCCTGATCTCGGCCTGCTCGTCGGCGTCGAGCGCCGTGATGTCCCGGCCCTCGAGGAGATACTGGCCGGAAGAAGGCCTGTCGAGGCATCCGAGGATGTTCATGAGCGTGCTCTTCCCCGATCCCGAGGCCCCCATGAGGGACACCATCTCGCCGGCCGAGACGGTCATGGAGATCCCGTTCAGCACCGGGACGTCGAGCTCCCCGAGGTGGTAGACCTTGCGCAGGTTCTTCAGTTCGATGAGGTCCATCGCTTACATGCCTTTCCCGCCGGACCCCGCGTCAGCGCTTTCCGCGGCGCGGCATCTGCGGCACGAAGGGGTTCGTCGCATCCTTCTTTCCTTTTCCGGATATGGCCTGCACACCGGTGACCACCATCATGCCCTCCTTGAGGCCGGGGGCCTTCACCGCGGTCTCGATGCCGTTGCTGACCCCGATCTCCACCGTGATGGGCTTCAGCTCCTCTCCCTGAAGGACCCATATCCTGCCCGTGCCGGGCGTCCCATAGCCCGCCCCGGCGCCTTCCTTTTCGGGGGAGCCGCTGCCGTCCCGTCCCTTGCCAGCGGACGGCGACCATTTCAGGGCCGTGTTGGGCACGATGAGGACATCGTCCTGCCTGGCCGTCTCGAAGTGCATGTTGGCCGTGAGGTAGGGCAGGAGCCTTCCGTCACGGTTGTCCGTGGCCACCTCCACGGTGTAGGTCACCACGTTCTGGGTCATGCTGGCGTTGAGCCGGATCTTCCGGACCGTGCCCGTGAACTCCTCGTCGGGATACGCGTCCACGGTGAAGCTCACCTTCTGGCCGGGCTGGATGTAGCCGATGTCAGCCTCGTTCACCGCGACCCAGACCTGGACCTGTTTGAGGTCCTTGGCGATGAGGAACAGGCTCGGCGCGTTGAGGCTCGCCACCACGGTCTGGCCGATGTTCACCCGCCGGTCGATGACCACGCCGTCCACCGGGGAGGGGATGGTGCAGTAGCTCAGGTTCTGCTTCGCCTGGCTGAGGTCCGCCCTGGCCTGGACGATCGCCGCCTCGGCCTGCTTGACCGCAGCCCTGCCCATCTCCACGCCGGCCTCCGCCACGAGGGCGGCGGAGCGGTATCCTTCATAGGCGCTTTTCGAGAGCGCCTCCGACGGCCCGAGCTTTTGGGCGCGGTCCCAGTCGTTTTTAGCCTGGTCATGCTTGGCGATGAGCTGCAGGAGGTCGGCCTTGGCCCGCTCGTGGTTCGCCAGGGCGCTCTGCAGAGCGGCCGAAGCCTGCTCGACCCTGGCCTTGTACACGGAGTCGTCGATGCGCGCCAGGAGCATGCCCGCCTTCACCTGGGAGCCGTAGTCGATCTGGGCTCCCTGTGCGTCCCTGCCGAATTCCACGATGCGCCCGGCAACCTGGGCGCCGATGTCGATGAGGTCCTCGGGTTCCACCGTGCCGGTGGCGCTGATGGTCTCAACGATGTCGCCCCGCCTGACCGGTTCGGCTGCATAGGAGGACGAGCCCTCCTTGTCCGAGCGGGTCCACAGGACCCCGCCCGTGGCCGCGACGATCAGCACGGCAAGGGCGATGAGCCACGGATACCTTTTCTTCATAGTCACCCCTGGGAATCCTTTCTCCTGAAGCCTTTCAGGTATCCGGCTTCAGACGGAGGGGCAGGCGGCCAGCCGCGTGCCCGATGATCTCCCTTTTGTCTATTTGCCTTCATCTGTCCTGTCAAGACTCGCGGGAGGGGCAAAAAGTCTACACCGAGCTCCATTTCTCGGGGAAGGCTTTGTATCGTGCTGAAAAGAGGACGGCTGTCCGTTCCTCAGGCAGCGTTCCCCGAGGTCGGGTCTGACCCGCCCGGCCCCAGCATCCTGATGAAGGCCTGCATGAGCTGGCGGTCGAATTCGGTGAAGACCTCCTTCTGCATGAGCTCCAGGGCCGTGAAGGGCTTCATGGATTTCTTGTAGGGGCGCTCGGCGGTCAGGGCGTCGAAGATGTCGGCGAAGGTGCAGATCCTTGCGCAGGGGTGGATGTCCCTCATGCCGGACGGATAGCCTGTCCCGTCGGGCTTCTCGTGGTGCTGCATGGAGATGTACGCGGCCTCGTCGGTGAGGTGTCCTGTCTCCATGAGGATGGCGTACCCCCATTCAGGGTGCTTTCTCATGACCTTCCACTCGTCTTCGCTCAAGGGACCGTGCCTCCTGAGGATGCCCACGGGGACCTTCGATTTGCCGATGTCGTGGAGGAAGAACCCGTAGCACAGCCGCTCGAGCTCAGCCGTGCCCACCGACGCGTCGTTCCGGTAGAAGTGGATGGCGAGCGCGGTGGCGTAGATGCCCACGTTGACGCTGTGGGTGTAGGTGCTGAAGTCGTGCTCCGTGATGGAGAAGAGGTCGTCCAGCAGGACCTGCTTCTCGAAGATGTTTTTGAACATGGGCTTGAGCGTATTCTTGATCTCCTCGATCCCTTCGGCGTTCGGGTCGTCGAAGGCCTTCCTGAGGGCGTGGATGGACGAGGCGTAGAACGTGGCCGCCTTGACCTTCGAGGGCACGGTGGGGTCGGTGAGGATCTTGTCCAGGTGGGAATGGAGGTAGCTCTCGAAGCTCAGGGCCTCTTCGCCCCGGATGTACATCCGGTCGATGCGGAAGCGGTTGAGGTCCACCAGGTGGTTCTTCGTGAAGGTCGCCCCTTTCTGGAGAAAGAGGACGAGCTTGTCCTCGTGCCTGATGAAGAGATCCACCGCCGACTTCTCGTGTATCTGAATGATGTCCACCGGGACCGTCTTGAATACGTTCATCGATGCATGATATCGGAATTAAGCATTAAAATATTGAATTATTGTTAATGATACGACAAAGCCAGGGTTGAGATGCGGTTTGGGGTGCATAGCAAGCAAGTTGCATGAAGAGTGATGCACGCTATGAGAGGCAAGCGGTACAGCACAATGGTAAGTGGATCTTGGGACTTGCGGTACCTGTACTGGGCAGCAGCTTTGTCAGAGTTTTAAGCCTGTGACTCATATTGCAAATAGCCGTTTTTTATCCTGCCTCTCCTTTACTATGATCCAGTGGAGTGATAGAATCTTGTTTTATGGCTAGGACATATGAGATGCACGTTACGGAGGCTTGGGGCTATAGATCCAATGTCAAGCTTGAACTTCCTCTTTACCAGGTACGCATATCAGCAGGTTTTCCCTCGCCCGCAGACGATAATATAGATAGGCACCTCGATCTGAATGAGTTTCTGATTGCTCATCCAGCGTCAACATACTTTGTGCGCGTCGAGGGAGACTCCATGATAGAAGCGGGCATTCAGTCCGGGGATATTCTCGTTGTGGACTGGTCTCTTGAACCAAGATCCGGTGATATCGTGATAGCCATGATTAATGGTGAATTTCTGGTCAAAACCTTTTCTTGCCATCCCGATGGAAAGAAACGTTTCCTGCTGGCTGGTAATCCAAAATATCCCCATATCGAACTCACTGACACCATGGATGTTGAAATAAGAGGGGTAGTGACGAGCGCACTGCATATATTCCGAAAGATTAAATAAACATGAGCAGGTTTGCCCTTATCGACTGCAACAATTTTTATGCAGCATGTGAGCGAGTTTTCAATCCCGCCCTGGAGAAGAAGCCCGTTGTTGTTCTGTCCAATAATGACGGGTGCATTATAGCCAGATCTAACGAGGCCAAGGCCCTTGGCGTCAAGATGGGTGAACCGCTTCACCAGTGCCTGAATCTTATAAAGAAGCATGGGGTGCATGTATTTTCATCTAACTTTCCTCTATATGGTGACATGTCACGCAGGGTTATGGAGATACTCTCAAAATTCACTCCAGACATGGAGATATACAGCATTGATGAAGCCTTCCTGGACCTTGATGGCATAGATGCCGACCTCACTGAATATGGAATGACCATCAGAGAGGCTGTGAAGAGGGGCACTCATATTCCCGTGTCCGTTGGCATAGGTCCATCTAAAACCCTGGCTAAAGCTGCAGGGAAAATAGCGAAAAAAGTGCCTGCGCATAAAGGGGTGTTTGATATCTCAGACCGGATTGAGGAGTCTTTGGCTGATGTTGATATTGAGGATATATGGGGAATTGGGCGGCAACATACAAAATTCTTAAAACGTCATGGCATTATGACAGCTTTGGATTTGATGAAGGCGCCGGATGAATGGGTGAGAAAACACATGGCCGTTACGGGATTACGCACAGTCATGGAGTTGAGAGGCATATCCTGTATCCCTCTTGATGAGGCTGAGCAGCCCAAGAAGACTATCATATGCTCCAGGTCGTTCGGTCGCAAGGTGTATGCGATTGAGGAACTCCAGGAGGCCGCCTCAGCCTATATCTCCAGGGCGGCAGAGAAGCTTCGTGCCCAGGATTCAGCGGCTTCATTTGTGCAGGTAATGCTCATGGAATTCCCTTTCAATAATGGATATCCTCGGACGCATATTTGTTCTGCGAATATCCCTGTGGCAACGGCCTATACTCCGGACCTTATTCGCTACGCCCACGCCCTTTTGAGGCGCATTTATCGCCGTGGCCCGGCTTACCGCAAGGTGGGGGTCATGCTCTCAGGCATCGTAAAGAGGGGCCAGGTACAAATGAACCTCTTCCATGCTTCACGAGAGGGGGAGAAAGAAATTGCCCTTATGAAGACCATGGATGAGATAAACCAGCGATGGGGAAGAGGAACTATTATCCATGGGGCCTCTGGATTCTCACGGCCATGGTGGATGAGGCAAACAAGAAGATCTGCAAGGTTTACCACGTCATGGTCAGAGCTTCCGGTTGTAAAGGCATAGAACTGATTATCGGGGGTCATTACAATATAGTGATCCCCCCATAGACTGTACCAGAGATAAGCGGTAATAAAAGCAAGAGGGGGAAGTATTATAAAGAGCAATGTAGTGAACCACCCGTCCATCGAGAAATGGAGCGCTAAACGGAAGACCGACCTGGTACTGGAGATCATCAAGGGGCACAAGACGATCGTGGATGCTGCCCGTGAGCATGACTTGAAGCAAAGCGTGATAGAGGGCTGGATCGGATAGTGTCAATCTTCTTTATCACTTTTGAATCAGGTCCCTCTCCTTCGTCAGTCAACTCATCATGCAGAGAAACCGGAGAGGGCCCATGGAGCTCCAGGAGAGAGTGGGGAGAGGGTGAGGGCCACTATAAAACAACCTATAAAAGATTGGCTCCCCGGGCAGGACTTGAACCTGCAACCTAGTGATTAACAGTCACCCGCTCTGCCGATTGAGCTACCGAGGAACGTTCACAGTATCTATGATGATTGAGCGCGTGTTGTCAAGAGGGAATAACCCTGTGGACAAAGCTTCCAACACGCCTTAATCGCGGGGGAATTCCCCGAGTCGGCGTATGTCTCCGGAAGGACCGGCCGGGGATTTTATTATCGCGTCCCGGGGTGCGGCCGGGCTCAGGGGATGTAGGTGAGGAGCCCTTCGTAGCGGGGCTCGGCGCCGGACATGATCGCGGCCATCCTGGCCCTGATCTCGGTCGTCATGGGGCCCGGGCAGGTGAACACCGTGCCCTCTATCTGGGAGATGGGCTGGACCGGGTTGGTGGTGCCTGAGAAAAAGGCCTCCTCGTAGTTGGGGAGGTCTTCCGGCCGGATGTGGGCCTCCTGCTCCGGAAACCCCATGTCGTCGAGGACCCTCATGATCACCCTGCGGGTGATGCCCGGGAGCACGTTCTCGATGGTGGGCGTCTCTATGCGCGTGCCCCTGATGAGGAAGATGTTCGCGGTGGGGGCCTCTGCTATGGTGCCGCAGGTGTCGAGCATGAGGGCCTCTTCGAAGCCCCTGCCCTTGACCTCCATGCGGGCCAGGTAGCCGTTCACGTAGTTCCCGACCACCTTGGCGTGCACGCTGGTGGTCTGGGGATGGAGCTTGCGGTACTGGGAGATGCCCACGGACACGCCCTCGATCGGCCTGCCCCTCTTCACGCCGTGCCGGTCGTAGTCGATGCAGAACACGGCCACGGAGAGGCGTCCGGAAGGCGTGGTGCCCAGCTCGATGTCGGGGTAGTAGGCGTAGAACTTGGCCACCCCGTTCCTGATCCCGTTGATGCGGGCCAGCTCGAGGAGGGCTTCCCTGATCCGTTCCTTGGTGAAGGGGATCTTCATGTAGGTCTGCTCGGCGCTGAAGAAGAACCGGTCGAGGTGCTCCTCCAGGCAGAAGAACGCGGGGCCTCTGGCCGCGGTCGTGACCGCCATGACCTCGAAGACGGCGGACCCCCTGCTGAAGGAGTGGGAGAGGATCGGCACCGTGGCCTGCGAGCAGTCGATGAACGCGCCGTCGACCCATGCTGACAGAGAATTTTCCATGGCAATTATCCCTATACGGGAGCAAGGGTTGTGTCAATACCCATGGGCCGGGGGAGGGGAACCTGCACCGGGCTCTTCCCACACGGCCGCGGTGCCGTATTATAAATGAGAGGCAGGGGGCTTTTTGCCTCCATAAGGTGCGAAGTCAGCATGTCTTCTTGACAAACCCATGCGTATGAAATAGTAGCTTGTGAGTTGTGGAAAAGGTAAAGCGGATAGAAGATATCATGATACTCCCCGAGACCATAGGGGAAGCGGGGATAGAGGACGACCTCACCGTTGCCCCGGAGGTCATGGCCGAGGTCTTCAAGGACAAGGACCTCGAGGTGGACAAGCCCTTCACGATCCGCTACGTGGCGGAGCGGGAAGGGGAGTCGGACACCATCCACGTGAGCGTGGACGTCGAGGGTGAGCTCAAGGCCGGCTGCGCCAGGTGTCTCGAGCCCGTGGACCACACGGTGAACCTCCACCTCGAGACCGACTACATACCGGCGTCCCCGGATATGTCCGGCAACCTCGAGGGCGAGAGGGTGAGCAGCGAGATCGGGTATTACCGAAAGAGCATCCACCTGGGCGAGTTCATCGTGTCCGAGCTGGTCCTCGCGCTGCCGCTGCGCTTCATCTGCGACGAAGAGTGCAAGGGGCTCTGCCCGGGCTGCGGGGTGAACCTCAACCGGGAAGAGTGCCGCTGTGAAACGCCGGTGGATCCCAGGATGAAGAAGCTGGCGGAGCTCAAAGACAAGATCAGGAGGAAATAAGAAATGCCCGTACCAAAGAGGAGACATTCCGGCACCAGGAGAGACAAGCGCAGGTCGCACGATGCCATCGCACTGCCCGCTTCGTCCTATTGCCCCAACTGCCAGGAGCCCAAGGCACCCCACAGGATCTGCGCGAGCTGCGGGTATTACGACGGCAAAGAGGTGATCAAGGTAAAAGAGTCCTGATAAAGGAACTGAATGCCGTATTGCCTGATTTTTCCAGGTCAAGGTACACAATTCCCGGGTATGTCGGCGGGTCTGGACCTCGCATGGACGGCAGACGACGGCCTGCAGGGTCTCATTGAGAGCGGCCCGGAAGACGTACTCACCCAGACACTGAACGCCCAGAAGGCGGTGTTTGCGGTAACCGCCGCCTTGTGGGCGAAGTCCGGCCTGAACGACCCCCTTTTCGTCCTCGGGCACAGCCTCGGGGAATACATGGCCCTCACCGCGTCGGGGGCCCTCTCCCGTGAGGACTGCTACAGGCTGGTATGCGCCCGGGCGGCCGCCATGGACAGCGCCATGCCGAAAGGGCAGGGCGCCATGACAGCGGTCCTCGGCATGTCCGGCGAAGAGATCGCGGAGGCCCTCCAAGGTGTGGAGGGCGTCTGGGTCGCCAACCTCAACATGCAGGGTCAGGCCGTGATATCGGGGGACGCGCCCGCGGTCGAGCAGGCAGGCCTCATGCTGAAAGGAAAGGGCGCGAAGAGGATCGTCCCCTTGAAGGTCTCGGTCGCCTCCCACTGCCCCCGGATGGAACCTGCCAGACTCGCGCTCGCCCGGTACCTCCAGGGGGTGGAGTTGGGCAGGCCCCGCGTGCCCGTCGTCTTCAACGCCACGGCCTCGGAGGAAAGCGATCCGGAGAAGATCAAAGGGCTCCTCGCCGACCAGCTCGTAAAGCCCGTCTTGTGGGAGAGGTCGGTCAGGTACGCACACTCCCGGGGGGCGGACACCTTCATCGAGATCGGTCCCAGGTCAGTGCTCAGCCCCATGGTGAGAAAGATCGCGCCGGATGCGAAGGTGGAGGTGATCACAGCCCATGAACATTGATCTGAAGAACCAGGTCGCCGTCGTCACCGGGGCCTCCCGGGGGATCGGCGCCTCCATCGCCTCGGCGCTCGCCTCGTGCGGGGCCCACGTGGTGGTGAACTGCAGGGAGAGCTTGGAAAAGGCCGAGAGCGTGGTGCACGCCATCATCGATGCGGGCGGCAGCGCGGAGGCCTTCCCCTTCGACGTCAGCCAGGAGGACCAGGTCAAGCAGGCCTTCGGAGACATCGCCGCCCGCCACGGCCATATCGACATCCTGGTGAATAATGCAGGAGTGTCAAAGGATTCCCTCCTCCTCAGGGTCAAGTCCGCCGACGTGGACGAGATGTTGGGCACAAATCTTAAGGGTTCGATTTTCTGTTCTTTTCAGGCATCGCGTTATATGCTAAAACAAAAGTATGGGAGGATAGTCAATATCTCTTCCATTGTGGGGATGGGCGGCAATCCGGGTCAGAGCGTATATTCAGCGGCAAAGGCGGGGCTCATCGGGTTCACGAAGAGCCTTGCGAAAGAGCTCGGACCGAAGGGGATACTCGTAAACGCGGTGGCGCCGGGGTTCGTGGAGACGGACATGACCCGAGGCATGAATGCGGACGCTCTCATGGAAATGATCCCCTTGAGGAGGATCGGGACCCCGGGAGACGTGGCGGGGCTCGTTATCTTCCTCTGCTCTGATTTGAGCTCGTACATCACCGGGCAGGTTTTTGTGGTGGATGGCGGGCTTTACACGTGATGGGATTTTGAAGTACAGAAAGATAAAGGAGGACGTTTTCATGGTCGATGTTGCACAACGCATCATAGAACTCATCGCCGAGCAGCTGGACAAGGATGTTTCAGAGATCACCGCCGAGATGTCGTTCGCGGATGATCTCGGAGCGGACTCACTGGATCTCGTCGAGCTCATCATGACCGTTGAAGAGGAGTTCAACATTGAGATCCCCGATGAGGAGGCAGAAAAGATAAAGTTTGTGAAAGATGCCATCAACTACGTCAAATCAAAGATATGACCCCATCGTAAAGGACGTCGCTCTAACAGGCATGGGTATCGTCTCCCCGCTCGGGAGCGATATCCAGACCTTCTGGGACAACCTCATACACGGCAAATCAGGGATCGGGCACGTTCAGGAGCTCGCTGAGCTGCCCGTCACCTTCGGCGGAAAAGCCCAAGGATTCGAACCGGAGCGCTATCTCGGCGGCAAGGAGCTGCGCCACATGGACCGGTACGCCCAGATGGAGCTCACCGCCTGCCTCGATGCCTGCGGCCAGGCCCGCCTCACCCCCGAGACCTACGAACCCCACCGGATCGGCGTGCTCATCGGGTCGGGCTCCGGCGGGATGCAGACCATCGAGGACCAGATGAACGTGTTCTTCACCAAGGGCCCGAGGCGGGTGTCGCCCGTGACCGTGCCCATGTTCATCACCAACATAGGCCCAGCCGAGTGCGCCAAGCGGCTCGGGGCAAAGGGCCCGGGCTTCAGCCTCTCCTCCGCCTGCGCCACGGCCGGCCACGCCCTGGCCATGGCCGCGCGCCTCATCCAGGCGGGCGACGCGGACTGCATGATCGCCGGCGGCATGGAGGCCTGCCTGACCCCGTTCGCCATCTCCGCCTTCGCCTCCATGCGCGCCCTGTCCACCCGGAACGACGACCCGGTCCGCGCCAGCCGCCCCTTCTCGGCCGACCGAGACGGCTTCGTCATGGGCGAAGGGGGAGGGGTGTTCGTGCTGGAGCGGCTCGACAGGGCCCGGGAGCGGGGGGCGGACATCCTCGCCGTCCTCAAGGGCGTGGGCATGACGGTCGACGCCTACCACATGGTGGCCCCGGATCCCGAGGGGACCATGGTGGTCCACGCCATCAGGCAGGCGCTCGCCGATGCGCGGCTCGAGCCTTCGGACATCGGCTACATCAACGCACACGGCACCTCGACCCCGCTCAACGACAAGATCGAGACCCTGGCCATCAGGAAGGCCTTCGGGGACCATGCGGACAGGCTCCTCGTCTCCTCGACCAAGTCCATGACCGGCCACCTCATCGGAGGGGCGGCGGGCATAGAGACCGCCATCTGCGTTTTGGCCATGAGAAACGGGGTCGTGCCTCCCACGATAAACCTTGACAACCCTGACCCTGAATGCGATTTAAACTACGTACCTGAAAGGGCTGTACGGGCGGATGTTTCTCACTGCCTGAACAATTCCTTCGGCTTCGGCGGTCAGAACGTGGCCTTGATCCTGGGAAAGGATGCATCATCATGAAGATCGGCATCGCATGCGACCACGGCGGGTTCACCCTCAAGGACGTCGTGAAGGACACCCTCCGGAAGTGCTCCTGCGAAATCATCGACCTGGGCACGGACACAGACTCCTCAGTGGACTACCCCGACTATGCGAAGAAGGCCATCGACCTGCTCCTTGCCGGCGGGTGCGACCGCATCGTGCTCATCTGCGGCACGGGCATCGGGATGTCCATCTGCGCCAACCGGGTGCCGGGCGTCAGGGGCACCCTGTGCCACGACGGCTTCACCGCGCGCATGTCCCGCATGCACAACGATTCGAACTGCCTCATCCTGGGGGGCAGGGTCCTCGGTCCCGCCCTTGCCCAGGACATCGTGGAGATCTGGGTCAAGACGGCTTTCGAGGGGGGAAGGCACCAGGAGAGGCTCGCCAAGATAGAATGCAGCAAGCAGGGATAACACATACCAACGAGTGACGAGGAGTTGACCATGAATTTCGAAAATCTGAAGAAAACAGATCCCGATGTCTACCAGGCCATCATGGATGAGCTGAAGCGCCAGCGGAACAAGCTCGAGCTCATCGCATCCGAGAATATCGTCTCCGAGTCGGTGCTCGAGGCGCAGGGCTCGGTCATGACCAACAAATATGCGGAAGGCTATCCGGGAAAGCGCTACTACGGCGGGTGCGAATACGTGGACGTGGCCGAGGACCTGGCCATCGAGCGGGCGAAAAAGCTCTTCGGCGCCGACCATGCCAATGTCCAGCCGCATTCGGGCTCCCAGGCCAACATGGCGGTCTACTTCTCCATCCTCGAGCCGGGCGACACCTACCTCGGCATGGCGCTGCCCCACGGCGGCCATCTGTCCATGGGCTCCCCCGTGAACTTCTCGGGCAAGCTCTACAACGTGGTGCCCTACGGGGTCAGGGAAGACACCCACCGCATCGACTACGACCAGGTGCGCGACCTCGCGAAGAAGCACAGGCCGAAGCTCATCATCGCAGGTGCCAGCGCCTATCCCCGCATCATCGACTACCCGGCGTTCCGCGAGATAGCAAACGAGGTGGGCGCCTACTTCATGGTGGACATGGCCCACATCGCGGGCCTCGTGGCCACGGGCTTCCACCCGAGCCCGGTGCCCTACGCGGACTTCGTCACCACCACGACCCACAAGACCCTGCGCGGTCCCCGGGGAGGCCTCGTCCTGTGCAAGGAAGAGCACGCCAAGACGCTGAACTCGAGGGTTTTCCCGGGCATGCAGGGCGGCCCCCTCATGCACGTCATCGCGGCCAAGGCAGTGGCACTCAAGGAGGCCATGGCGCCGGAGTTCAAGACCTATCAGGGCCAGGTCGTCAAGAACGCCCAGGCCCTTGCCAGGGGCCTCATGGACAGGGGCTTCAGCCTCGTGTCCGGCGGCACCGACAACCACCTCATGCTCGTCGACCTCACCAACAAGGACGTCACGGGCAAGGACGCCGAGGCCTTCCTGGACAAGGCCTTCATCACGGTGAACAAGAACACCATCCCCTTCGAGACCAAGAGCCCCTTCGTCACCTCGGGCATCCGCCTGGGCTCGCCGGCGCTCACCACGCGGGGCTTCAAGGAGCCCGAGATGGAGCTGGTGGCGTCGTTCATCGCGGAGGTGGTGGACGCCAAGGGCGAGGAGGCCGTGATCGAGAAGGTGAGGAAGCAGGTCGAGGCGCTCTCCGACAAGTTCCCGATCTACCCGGGCCTGGGGTGATCCGATGCGCTGTCCGCGGTGCTCCGGGCTTGAAGACAAGGTCATCCAGTCCCGGATAAGCCGGGATGGGGGCTCCATCCGCCGCAGACGCGAGTGCACCCGGTGCAGCCACCGGTTCACCACCTACGAGAAGATCGAGGAGAACCTGCCGCTCGTCATCAAGAAGGACGGCAGGCGCGAGGCCTTCGACCCCAACAAGGTGATCTCCGGCATCACCACGGCCTGCGAGAAGCGGCCCGTGAGCATCGAGGACATCGAGTCGGTCAAGGAATCCATCATTCACGACATCCAGGCGAAGGGGGACCGCGAGGTCCCCTCGTCCTACATCGGCGAGCGGGTCATGGAGGCCCTCTCGAAGCTCGATCCCGTGGCCTATGTCCGGTTCGCCTCGGTATACCGGGAGTTCAAGGACGTGGGCGACTTCGTGAAAGAGATCCAGAAGGTCGACGAGAGCAAACCATGAAAGGCGATTCCGCATACATGCACCGGGCCGTGGCGCTGGCGCGCAAGGGCCTGGGCAGGACCGCGCCCAACCCGCCTGTGGGAGCGGTGGTGGTGAAGGACGGAACCGTCGTGGGCGAGGGGTTTCACCCCAGGGCAGGCCAGCCCCACGCCGAGGTGTTCGCCCTGAGGGCCGCCGGAAAACAGGCCCGGGGCGCCACCCTCTACGTCACCCTGGAGCCCTGCTCCCACTTCGGCAGGACGCCCCCCTGCACCAAGGCCGTCATCGAGGCGGGCATCGCCCGGGTGGTGGTGGGCAGCGTGGATCCCAACCCCGTGGTTGCCGGCTCCGGCATTCGCATCCTGCGTGAGCACGGCATCAAGGTGCGGGTGGGGGTGGCTGCGAAGGAGACGGACAAGCTCATCACGTGGTACGGGTCCTGGATGGAGCGGAAGCGGCCCTTCGTCATCGCCAAGGCCGCCATGACCCTCGACGGCAGGATCGCCACGCCCGCCGGGGACTCGAAGTGGATCTCGTCCGAGGAGTCCCGGGCCTACGTGCACGCGCTCAGGAACCACGTGGACGCCATCCTCGTGGGCATCGGCACGGTGCTGGCCGACGACCCGCGGCTCACCTGCAGGCTTCCCGGCGGCAGGGACCCCTTGAGGGTGATCATCGACCCCGGCTACCGGGTGCCGGATACGGCCCTGTGCCTGGGCGAGCGGTCGCTCATCTTCACGGCTTCAGACCCGGCGGTCAGGCCCGAGGTCCTCTCCTCCGGCAGCCGGGTGGTGAGGCTCGGGACCGATGCTTCCGGGCACTTCTCGTGGGAGGAGATCCTGGATCACCTGGGGGCGCTGGGCCTGCACTCGGTCCTCGTGGAAGGCGGGAGGTCGATCCTGTCGAGCCTCGTGCAGTCGAGGCTCGCAGACGAGCTGCTCCTCTTCGTGGCGCCGAAGATCCTGGGCGGAGGCGTCCCGCTGGTGGCCTTCGACGCGCCGGACACGATTGCCATGGCTCTGCCCCTTGTGATACAGGAGGCCAGAGTCATCGGGGGCGACGTGCTCATCACGGCCTCTCTGGAGGGATGAATGTTCACGGGTATCATCGAGTCAATGGGAACGGTCCTGAGCATCAGGCCCTTCATGAAGGGCTACGAGCTCACGGTGGACGCGCACGTCGACTTGTCCGGGGACAAGGTGGGGGACAGCATCGCGGTGGACGGGGTGTGCCTCACCGCCACGGCCATCGAGGGCACGCGCTTCACCGCCACCTTCTCCGAGGAGACCGTGTCCCGCACCACCTTGAGCGGGCTCAAGCCGGGTGCAAAGGTCAACCTCGAGCGGGCGCTCACCCTGTCGACCAGGCTCGGCGGCCACCTCGTGCTCGGACACGTGGACACGGTGGGCGTGATCAGGAGCAAGGGCCGCACAGGCGAGTCCACGCGGGTGACGGTCCAGTTCGAGCCGAAGTTCTCCCGCTACGTCATCGAGAAGGGGTCCATTGCCATCGACGGGATCTCGCTCACCGTCAACCAGGTCCATAGCGACGCCTTCGAGGTGAACATCATCCCCCACACCGCGCTTTCGGTCACCTTGACACTCAAGGGGCCCGGTGATAGGGTGAACCTCGAATTCGACGTCATAGGCAAGTACGTCGAGAGACTGCTGAAAAAGGACGACAATACCGATCTTGAGTCACTTCTCAAGAAACATGGTTATATGTAAAGGAGCTGCACCATGCCCACGTGCACCGTTGAAGAAGCGGTAGAGGAACTGAAATCAGGCAGGATGATCATCCTGGTGGACGACGAAGGCCGGGAGAACGAGGGCGACCTCACCATGGCCGCGGAGTTCGTCACCGCCGACTCCATCAACTTCATGGCCAAGTACGGCCGGGGCCTCGTGTGCCTGGCGCTCGACGCGGGCATCGTGGACCACCTCGACCTGCCGCTCATGGTCAGGGACAACACCAGCAAGTTCGGCACGGGCTTCACCATCTCCATCGAGGCCAAGAAGGGCGTCACCACCGGCATCTCCGCCGCCGACCGCGCCGTCACCATCCGCACCGCCATCGCCTCCGACGCGAAGGCCGACGACCTGGCCCGGCCCGGCCACGTGTTCCCCTTGCGGGCGCGGGAAGGCGGGGTGCTCGTCCGCACCGGCCAGACCGAGGGCTCGGTGGACCTCTGCAGGATCGCGGGCCTGCGGCCCGGCGCGGTGATCTGCGAGGTCATGAACGACGACGGCACCATGGCCAGGAGGCCCCAGCTCGAGGCCTTCGCACAGGAGCACGACCTGAAGATCTGCACCATCGCGGACATCATCGCCTACCGCATGAAGAACGAGATCCTCGTGCGCGAGGCGGTCAGGGCGCAGATCCCCACGCCCTACGGCCCCTTCACGCTCATCGGATTCGACAACGACATCGACGGCAAGGAGCACGTGGCCCTCGTGAAGGGAGACATCTCCCCGGACGAGCCGGTGCTCGTGAGGGTGCACTCCGAGTGCCTCACCGGAGACGTCTTCCACTCCATGCGCTGCGACTGCGGTGACCAGCTCGACCGCTCCATGGAAATGATCGCTGAGGAGGGCAAGGGCGTGATCGTGTACATGCGGCAGGAGGGCAGGGGCATCGGGCTCATCAACAAGCTCAAGGCCTACCACCTCCAGGAGAAGGGGCGCGACACGGTGGAGGCCAACGTGGAGCTGGGCTTCGCCCCCGACTTGAGGGACTACGGCCTGGGCGCCCAGATCCTGGTGGCCGTTGGCGTGCGCAAGATGCGGATGATGACGAACAACCCGAAGAAGATCATCGGGCTCGAGGGCTACGGGCTCGAGATCATCGAGCGGGTGTCCATAGAGATCCCTCCCAACGAGGAGAACAAGAAGTATCTGCAGACCAAGAAAGAAAAGATGGGACACATTCTGGAGGTCGTATAATGGCGAACGTCATTGAAGGAAAACTGACAGGCAAGGGCAAGAAGGTGGCCATCGTGGCGAGCCGGTTCAACGACTTCATCACGGCCAGGCTCATCGACGGGGCGCTCGACGCGCTCAAGCGCCACGGGGTCGAGGACAGGGACATCGTCATCTACCGGGTCCCCGGCGCCTTCGAGATCCCGCCCGTGGCCAGGAAGATCTCCGCGGCCAAGAAGTTCGACGGCGTCATCGCCCTGGGTGCGGTCATCAGGGGCTCGACCCCGCACTTCGACTATGTGGCCTCCGAGGTGAGCAAGGGTGTTGCCCTGGTGTCGCTCGAGGCGGGCTGCCCGGTGATCTTCGGCGTGCTCACCACCGACACCATCGAGCAGGCCATCGAGCGGGCCGGCACCAAGGCCGGCAACAAAGGCTTCGACGCGGCCATGGGTCTCCTGGAGATGATCGATCTCTACAGGCAGATCTAGCAGTTTCTTATGAGATCCAGAACAAAGGCACGAGAGATAGCACTGCAGTACCTCTACCAGGTTGACGTGACGAAGGACCACACCGAGCGCACCCTGCAGGAGTTCTTCGACCACTTCACGGAGGAGAGGGACCTCGACGCCCTCCCGTACGCCCAGGAGCTCGTATCAGGGGTGTACTCGCACCTGCACGAGATCGACGGGCTCATCGAGGAGGCCTCGAACAACTGGACCGTGAGCAGGATGTCTTCGACCGACCGGAGCATCCTGCGCATCGCCACCTATGAGCTCAAGTACGGCTCGGGCGTGCCCTACAAGGTGGTGATCAACGAGGGCATCGAGCTGGCCAAGCGCTTCGGCTCGCCCCGCTTCCCCGGCTTCGCCAACGGCGTGCTCGACCGGATCGGCTCCGAGCTGGCGGGCAGGGAAGGCAGACAGTAGGGGCGGAGCGGCAGGAAGGCTCCCCCTTTCCCGATCAAACCTTCATCAGACCTTTTCGGCCACGCACGGGACCGTCAAATCCCCAGTGATACCAAAAAACCTTGAATGGACATGTCGAGGAGTACCTGAAGGGAAATACTTGAGACGTGCCGCCAGAGGGGCCGCGCTCGGGAACTGAAAGCCCGGGGTTGGCGTCAGATGCCTTCCCGATACGGCCCCTCCGACAGCGGGGGGAATCATGTGTGCGTCACACCAGGACCACCGGGCACCTGGCGCTGCTGGTCACGCGGTTTGCCGTCCAGCTCCTGGAGAGCTTCTCGAACAGGGACTTGCCCGCCGCCATGATGATCTCGGACACCTTGTGCTTGCGGGCGTAATCGACGATGTCCTCACCCGCATCCCTGCCCCTGATGAGGAGGTGGGTCTCGCACGGGATCTGCTGGTTCTCCAGCAGGCTCCTGATGCTTTCGAGCTCTTCTTCGCGCTGTTCGATCTCCTCGAGCTGCGCCTCGTTGCCCTTCGGGAGAGAGGACACCAGGTCCACCTGTGCCTGGAAGGACCTCGCGTGCTCCATCACCACCGGCAGCGCGTCCAAGGTACCCTTTGTTCCGTCGCAGTACATCATGATCCTCATGGCCTTCTCCTTTCTGACGCCCCGTGCGGGAGCGACCCGTTCATTCCTGCCTTTCCTTGAGCATCTTCCGTGCCAGGACGGACCCCATTTAATACACTAAGAAAATCAATATGATATAAGCGGGGCTCTTTCAGGGGGCAGCGGGGGGCGGCCGGGCTTCGAAGGTCTTGTCGCCGTGATTAGAAATTCTGAGAAATCCTGAGAAGAATTTCGAAGGAGGATTCGCCATGGCTTTCTGAAGCAGTGCATATTATATAGTGTTCAGATGACCTTACCATGGGGCTGGGAGGCCCCCGGCATGGCTGAGCGACCGGCGTACCAGGAATTGAAACGGAAGATAGGGGAGCTCGAACGGAAGAACGCGGCCCTGGAGGAAACGGTGCGTTCCCTGAAGGAAAACGAGCTGCTTTTCAGGGCTCTGTACGAGAACGCCCCCGTCATGATCGCGTCCTTCAGGCAGAAGAAGTCCCGCGTGCTCTGGAACCGGGAATGCGAACGCAGGCTCGGGTGGACCACGTATGACATCAAGGCCAGCCCTGACCCGCTCTCCCTCTTCTGCCCCGACCCGGACATGAAGGCCCGGCTCCTGGGCGGCATCCGCCGGTGCGACGGGGAGTTCAGGGAGTTCGAGGTCACGGCAAAGGACGGCTCCACACGCATCCAGCTCTGGGCCAGCTTCAGGCTGCCCACCGGGACGGTCATCTCCCTGGGGCACGACGTCACCGAGGTGAAGCGGGCGGAGGAGGCGCTCAGGAAGGGCGAGCAGGACTTCCGGGACCTCATCGAGAACTTCCCCAGCGGCATCGCCATCGTGGTCGACGAGAAGGTCGTGTACCGCAACACCGCGCAGCAGATGATCTTCGGCCGCCTTCCCGAGACGTATTTCCCCTCGCTCTACGACCAGACCCACCCGGACGACATCGAAGGCCTGCGCAGACTCTACCAGGCAGCCCTGTCGGGCCGGGTGCAGACGTCGGGCACGGAGTTCCGCCACTATCCCTCGGGCGACATCAACGACCCCCAGGACATGCGGTGGATCCACTTCCGGGTGAGCCCCATCGAGTACCGGGGCATGAAGGCGGTCCTGTTCAACATGATCGACGTCACCAAGGCCAGGGAGATGGAGCGCCTGCTGACCATCCAGGACAGGATGGCTTCGCTGGGCCACGTCGCGGCGGGGATCGCTCACGAGATACGCAGCCCCCTGTCCGGGATCAACATCTACCTGAACGCCCTCAAGAAACTCTATGACCGGGGCGAGCTCGACACCATGGGCGAGGTGCTCGAGAAGATCGCCTCGACCTCTTCGAAGATCGAGGCGGTCATCAAGCGGGTCATGGACTTCTCGAAGCCGTCCGAGCCGAAGCGCATCCATGTGGACATCCGCGTCCCCGTAGAGGAGGCCTTAAGCCTGAGCTCGGTCATGCTGAGGAAGTCCGGCATCGAGGTAAAGGCGAGCTTCCCGGAGGGCCTTCCCCTCTGCTACGTCGATCCCCAGCTCCTGGAGCAGGTCGTCCTGAACCTCATCACCAACGCGGTGCAGGCCATGGAGGGCGTCGAAAGCGGCAAGAGGATCGAGGTCAGCACCTCCCTCGACGAGGACGCCGTCGCCATCGCCATCGCCGATTCCGGGCCCGGCGTCCCGCCCCACCTCAGGCAGAAGATCTTCGACCCGTTCTACACCACCAAGAGCGGGTCCACAGGCATAGGCCTGAGCCTTTCGCACCGGATCATCCAGGACCACGGCGGGACCCTGAGCGTGTCCGCGAGCAGGCTGGGTGGCGCCGAGTTCGTCATCCGCCTGCCCATACCGAAGGAGAGGTGAGGACATGAGGTTTTCCATCCTGCTCATCGACGACGAGGAATCCATCCGGGACGGCGTCGCCATCGCCCTGGACACCCTCTACGACGTCAGGGCCTACGCCAGGGCGGAAGAGGGGCTCGAAGCCATCAGGACCGACCCCCCGGACCTGGTCCTCCTGGACATCGGCCTGCCCGGCATGAACGGCATCGAGGCCCTCACGAGGATCAGGGCCATGCACCCGGAGATGCTCGTGATCATGATCACCGCGTACGAGGACGCCCAGACCGTCATCTCCGCCATGAAGCTGGGCGCCTACGACTACATCGTCAAGCCCATCCTCATGGACGGCCTCGAGGTGACCATCAGGAACGCCCTGGAGTCCATCCGCCTCAGGAAGGAGGTGAGGCTCCTACAGGAGCGCTACCTCAAGGACAACCTCCCCGGCTTCATCGCCCAGAGCGACGAGATCCTCGACGTCATGAGGTTCATCGGCCAGGTGGCGAAGAGCCCTGACACCCCCATCCTCATCCTCGGCGAGACCGGCACGGGCAAGGAGCTCATCGCCAGCGCCATCCACTTCCGCAGCCCCAACTGCCAGGGGCCCTTCGTGCCGGTCAACTGCGCCGCGATCCCCCGCGAGCTCATCGAGAGCGAGCTCTTCGGGTACGAGAAGGGGGCCTTCAGCGGCGCCGGGGCCTCGGGCAAGAGGGGCCTCATCGAGGACGCCGAGGGAGGCACCCTCTTCCTCGACGAGGTGGGGGACCTGAGCCTGGACGCCCAGGCAAAGCTCCTGCGCTTCCTTCAGAACGGCGAGTTCTACCGCGTGGGCTCCACGCAGAAGCGCACGCTCAGCACCCGCGTCGTATCCGCCACGAACAGGGACCTCGAGGCCATGATGGAGCAGGGGCTGTTCAGGCAGGACCTCTACTACCGGCTGGGCGTAGTCAAGGTGAGGGTTCCCTCCCTGAACGACCGCAGGGAAGACATCGTCCCCCTGGCCGAGACCTTCCTCCTCACCTTCAGCCGGAAGTTCGGCAAGACCTTCACGTCCATCTCCCCCGAGGCCGTCAAGGCGCTCACGGAGCACCGCTGGACAGGCAACGTCCGGGAGCTGAAGAACGTCGTCGAGCAGGGCGTGCTCGTGGGGGAAGGGCCGGTGCTGGAACTGAAGGACCTCGGCCTCGCCCGGAGCGCCTCTGCCCGGGCCGGTGAGCCCTCCCGGGAGACCGGTGCCGTGCCTGAGGCCCCGCTCATCCCGCCGGAGGGCATCGTGTTCGAGGAGGTCGAGAAGGACTTCAGGAGGCGCTATTTCGAGGAGGCGCTGAGGCTCTCCGGGGGCAACGAGTGCCGGGCCGCCAAACTCCTGGGCATGAACCACCACACGTTCCGGTACCGGAAGAAAAGGGTCTTTTAGGTCGCAGGGGCTGCTGCTGCATGCCCGTACGATGCGTTAAGGTCTACCTGACGAGGTACCTGACCTTGGCGCCTTCCATGACGATGCCCTTCTGCCTGGCGCCGGTCACGTCGAGGCCCACGGCGCTCATGAGGGTGAGGTCGATGCCTTCGAGCACCGTGTTCTTGAGCTGCACGTCTTCCAGGGTGCAGGCCATGAAGGATGCGCTGGACAGGTCGGACCCGTTCATGGACGTCCGGACGAGCCTCGAGAGAGAGAAGTTGCTCTCCTTAAGATCGCTGTTCTCGATACGGCAGGACTCGAGGGTGCAGAACAGGATGCGCGCCTTCTCCAGGTTGGACTCCGACAGGTTGAGGTCCTTGAACCGGCAGTAGATGAAGGCCGACCCCTGCGCCCTGATCCTCTGCATGTCCTGCCCCGAGATGGAGACCCGGAGGAGGTGGCAGTCCATGGCGGTGACCCTGGCCAGGGTGCAGGTGCTCAGGTCCACGTCCTTGAGCGTGGACCCCGTGAGGTGGGCGCCGGAGAGGTTGGTGCCGTTCAGCGTGGCCCCCTCCAGGAGCACCCGTTCGAGGTGGGACTCCTCGAAGTTCGTGCCCGTGAGGTTCGCGTTCCTCAGGTCAGACCCCCTCAGATTCGCTCCCCCCAGGTCCAGGCCCGAGAGGTTGAGGCCCCTGAGGTCTTCGCTCTCCACCGGCTCGCCGTTCATGACGGCCTCATAGAGTTTGTCCCTGTCGAAACCCGGCATTAGTCAGACTCCAGAAAATGTTTTATCTCGGGGACCATCACGAACTCGTACTCAACGAGCTCCCCTTCCCGCAGGGAGAACTGGACCTGCCTCCTGATGTGGAGGATGTCCATGTCCGCGTTTCCGATCATGATCCTTGTACCCTCGTTGACGGCGCCCTCGATGTAGATGTTGCCCGAAAACACGGTGTTGATCTTCTCCGTGAGCTCCTGGCACCGGGCGTCCCTTTCGTGGAGCTGGTGGCGGATCGTGTCCACCGCGCTCAGGATCTTTTCGTAGAGCCTGAGCTGGGGCTGGGACAACTGGTTCTTTGCCTTGAGCACCCTGAGCTTGAGCAGGGACGCCTGGAGCTTGAGGAAATCGCCGATCTTCTCCACGATCTCTTCCTTGATGCCCTCGCGCTCATGGTAGTAGGCGGGGTTGTGGCCGATGGTGAGCCTGGTGTCGATGGGGTTGGACTCGAGCCCGACGGTGTGGCAGTAGATCCAGGCCTCGGAGGAGACCAAGCCGCCCGAGATCCAGCCGCTGGGGCTCCTGACGATGACCGGCCCGCAGGCCGTCACCTGGCTGCTCCTGATGTAGTCGTCCACCATGATCTCTTTGCCCGCGATCAGCTGGCTGTCCTGGACGAACTTCGCACGGATCGATCCCTGGGCGCTGATGCGGGCCATGTCCTGGCCCAGGATACCGCCCGAGATCCTGACATTGCCTCCCGCCTCGATGATGACGCGGCCCACGCTCATGGCAATGGTCACGTCTTCGGCTGCGTGGATCTCGAACCCGTCTCCCACCTCGCCATTGACGACCACGGACCCGTTGAAGCGGATGTTGCCGGTGGAGGAGTCGACCTTTTCAACCACGTACACGGGCTCTATGGTGATGTCGGGATCGTTCCACACCACCATGCCGTCGATGGAGGCAACGAGCTTCGTCCCGTTCTCGGAGATCTCGACCCCCTTGCCGCCCGGGAGCTTCGCCGCCGCGCCCAGCGTGCCGTGGATGACCTCTCCCCTGACGGACATGCCGTCTTTCCCGCTTTCGGGAGGGATGAGCTCGCACAGGACATCGCCCTTGCGCACGTTCTGGATGAGGTTCATGTCCTTGAAGTTGACCCTGCCGCTGGCGTCCTCCTTCAGGTGAACCTTCCTGCCGTCCCGGTCGAAGTTGAACTTCACGTACCCGTCTTTGCCGTCGCAGGGAGGTTCACCATGGGCGACCTCCACCACGGCGTTCAGGAGCCTTTCATCAGCTATCTTCCGGACGGTCTCCGGCACCACGCCGAAGACGACCCCTGACTGAGACAGGGCATCGAAGATGTCGGCCTCGTTGATGACCGCGACCTCGGCGCCGGCGGGCACAATCTTCACGCCGGCAGCGAGCCCTCCGTCCGCGATGCTGACTTCTACCGTGTATTCTTTATCCACTCAGAGTGCTCCTCACCTTCCTGGTTCGGAACCTGAAGATAAAAACTTTAGATTCGAATGGTTCCTTGCAAGAATAGAAAATCAAAGGTAAAAACCGCTGCGACTGAAGCGATTCCTCTTGACTCCCGGCAGGGGTTTCATTACCGTTTTCCCATGAAGATCCTGGAGGGCTCGATGCAGGACATGCGGGTGGAAGACATTCCGGCGATGAACATCAAGGGCTTTCTCGACCACGAGGAGGGTGTCAGGCTCCATGAGATCGCCTGCCGGGCCTCGCTTCTTGGCCCCTGCCTGGAGATCGGCGGGTACTGCGGCAAATCCACGGTGTATCTCGGTCTGGGCTGCCGGTCGAAGGGGGGCATCCTGTTTTCCATCGACCACCACCGGGGCTCGGAGGAGCAGCAGCCCGGCCAGGAGTACTTCGACCCCGAGCTCTTGGACCCCGCCACCGGCAGGGTCGACACCTTCCGGCTCTTCAGGGACAGCATCGAGAGGGCCGGCCTCGAAGACACGGTCATCCCCCTGGTCACCCGGTCCGAGGTGGCTGCCAGGATGTGGTCCATGCCGCTCGGCCTCGTCTTCATCGACGGCGGCCACAGCTACCCCACCGTGTTCTCGGACTACACCGCCTGGATGCCCCACGTCGTACCCGGGGGCTGGCTCCTCATCCACGACATCTTCCCCGACCCCAACGACGGCGGACAGGCGCCGTACTACGTGTACAACCTGGCGATCCAGTCCGGGCTCTTCGTGGAGGTGGAGCGGGTGAAGACCCTGGGCGTGCTCCGCAGGCGTGCGGTCGGCGAGGTCCCGGACGAGGTCGGGAACAGGCGGGACTGGGGGTAAGCCTTCCCTACGGCTGGGCGTCCAGGCGGTCGAGCTTCAGGTTGTGGGTCCAGAAGAGGGACGAGGTCCCGTTCAGGGACGAGGCCTTGAGGCAGCCTTTGTCCACGAGGGTCTGCACGGTCCAGGAGACGAAGGGGTAGTCCTCCCCCAGCTTTTCCGCTATGCGCCGGGACACGGCCTTCACGATCTCGGCCGGCCTGCCGTCCACCGTGCACGCCTCGATGACGTCCTCGCTCAGGAGCCTGTAGATGAGCTTCATCCTCCGGTTGCCCTCCACCAGGAGATCCTCGTGCGGGGTGCACTCCTTTCGGCCGTAGCGCTCCATGACCTCCTGCCACTCCTCGTCGAGGACGGCCTCGTAGTCCTTCACGAACTTCGTCATCTGGTCGGGGCTGGCTCCCGAGGTGCACACCACCGGGCTGTTGGCGTCGTAGCGCGACCAGTCGTCGGTGAGGATCTCAAGGTCGTATTTGTTGAGCTCCTCGCGCACTGTGGTCCCGGGGAAGGGGGCCAGGAAGTGGTACCCGTACACGATGTCCAGCTCCTCGGCAAAGGCGCCCGTGTCCCTCATGGTTTGAAGCGTTTCTCCCGGCAGGCCCACCATGAAGGAGGCATGGGTGATCATGCCCGCCTCCTTGCAGATCTTCGTGGCCTCCCTGGCCTGGTCGAGGGTGATGCCCTTGCGGATCCTCTTGAGCATCTCGGGGTTGCCTGACTCGATGCCGAAGGAGATGCTGTCGCAGCCCGCGTCCTTCATGATCGCGAGGATCTCGCGGTCCACGGTGTTCACCCGGGCGAACGCGCTCCAGTCGAATTTCACGCCCCGCGCCTTGATCTCGGCGCACAGAGCCTTGACCCGCTCCTTGTTCGCGGTGAACAGGTCGTCGGCGATGTTGATGCGGGTGAAGCCGTACCCGAGGATCTCCTCGATCTCGTCCACCACGAGCCTGGGGCTCCTGAACCGCGCCTTGTAGCCCACCATCTTCCGGCCCAGGCAGAAGATGCACTTGTTGGGGCAGCCCCGCGAGGTGATGAGGCTCACCGGGAAGCCCAGGGCCAGGTAGCGCGAGATGGGCAGCAGGTGGCGCGCAGGCCTCGGCAGCGAATCGAGGTCCTCGATGAGGGGGCGCGGCGGCGTAACATGGACCTTTCCGTCTTCCACGAAGGCGATCCCGTTGACGGTGCGCCATTCATCCCGCTGGAGCAGGACCGGCACCAGTTCGGAGAGCGTCGCCTCGCCTTCGCCCTTCACGATGAGGTCGAGCTCCGGGTAGTCCCTGAAGGTGTTCTCGATGTCGAAGGACACGTGCGGCCCGCCCATCATGGTGACCAGGGAAGGCTTGATCCGCTTGGCGTCGCGGATGATGCGGGCGGCCTGGGGGAAGTTCATGGTCACCGAGGTGGTGCCCACCGCGTCGGCGCCGAAGTCCTCGATGACGCTGCGCAGCTTCTCCGGCGTGTACCTGCTCACGATGTAGTCGAAGATCCTCACCGTAGCGCCCGCCGCCTCGCACGCGGCGGCCACATAGGCCAGGCCGAGCGGCGGGGAGGGCGCTTCCTCCAGGGGGTAGGGCGGGGCTATCAACGCGATTTTCATGAAGATCTTTTTACATCTCTTTCCTGGGGAATACAAGGGACTTGATCCAGCCCAGCAGGGTGTTGCCCTCGAGCATCTTCCGGTCGATGGCGTCGATGTCCTGCTCGAGCTTCACGAAGTCGGCGAACCACTCGGCCCTGGTCCTCATGGGCTGATTCGGGTCGAGCTCGCGGACGGGCACGGCCGGGTTGCCGGCTGCGATGACGTTGGGGGGGATGTCGCGGGTCACCACCGAGCCCGCGCCCACGATGCTGTTGTCGCCGATGGTGACGCCCTTGCAGACGATGGAGCTGTCGCCCAGCCAGACGTTGCTGCCGATGGTGACGGGGCGGGTGGCGCCGATGTAGTCGATGCGGTCGTAGACTCCGTGCCAGTCAGCGTCGGTGATGTACACGCCGTTGGCCATCATGCACGAGTCGCCGATGGTGATGCCCGTGGCCGCGCCGATGCGCACGCCCGGGCAGATGAGCACGCAGTTGCCGATGGAGATGAACCCCTCGCCCTTCCTGCCCCACACGGTGAGCCTGACCTTGCGGTCGGCGGTGGTGATGACGTTGGCGTAGTCGCCCAGGTCGATGGGGCCGCCGAAGACCTGCACGTGCCAGGGCTTCATGAAGGTGCCGCCCTTGCCGAAGCTCCGGAAGTGGGGCTTCAGGTAGTGCTCGGCGTACCAGTCCCTGAAGAGGAGATCGAGCTTCTTGATGTAGTACGGCCTGTGGTCCCTGATCAAGGTGAGCTATACCCTCATGTCCTGCATGTGCGAGGAGAACGCTTCCTTGATGCTGAAGACCGGGTGCCTCTTCTTGAGGAAGCGGTACATGTGCGACTTCTGACCTTCCTGCCAGAAGGTGTGGTTGAAGAGCTGCGAAGCGGGCGTGATGTGATAGAGCGCGTCCGCGGCCATCATGACCGCCGCGTTCGTCCAGGTGTACATCTCCTCGGGCCAGATGACCATGTCCGGGAAGGTGTAGCCGCACCAGTAGCTGCCGTCTTCGTGCCGCTTGTTCAGGATCCACGAGAGCATGGTTTCGGCCAGATCGGCCTCGCCCATGGCCGCCAGCGCGATGACGAGCTCCGAGGTCTCGGCCATGGTGATCCAGGGGTTGTCGGACACGCAGCGCACGCCCAGGCCTTCCACCACGAACTTGTTCCAGAACCGGTCGATCCGCTTGCGCGCGTCGCCGTTCGTCATGGCGCCGCAGAGCACGGGGTAGAACCAGTCCATGGAAAAGCGGGACTTCGAGCGGTTGAAGAGGTAGCTCCGGTAGAGGATGGCCTCCTCGAGACGCTTGAGCGCGACCTGCCACGCGGGCCTGCTCTCCCCCAGGAGGAGCGCCAGGACCAGGGCGCATTTGAGGCTCATGTACACCGAGCTCGAGCCGGTGAGCAGGCTCATGGGATCGACGCTCCCCTCCGGGCTCCTGGCCCAGTAGATCTCGCCGCCCGGCCCCTGGAGGGCCACCGCGTAGTCCACGCCCGCGCTCACCGTGGGCCAGATGTACTCGAGGAACGCCTTGTCCTGGGTGATGAGGTAGTGGTGGAACACGCCCACCGCGATGTAGGAGGACTGGTTCGACTCCCGGGTCGTGTCCTGGGGGATGCCGTTCAGGTAGGAGGAGTACCAGGCCCCGTCGGGAAGCTGCATGGACGCGAGCCACTCGAAGGCCTTCCTCGCCTCTTCGATATGCCCCCCGATGGACAGCCCGATGGCTGACTCGACGTGGTCCCAGGGGTCGGTCTTGCCCCCGGGGTGCCAGGGGATCTCGCCGGTCGGCAGCTGGACCTCGGCGATCCTGCCGGCCAGGGTGGCTGTGTCGACCGGATGGGACGATGCCCTGGGCCTGATATCAAGTTCCATAGTGATCACCTTTCTTCAGGTAAAGTACAATGCTCTTGGATATGAGAGGGTTGAGGGTCCTGTCAAGAGCCCTGGTGAGCAGCGGCTTCTTCATGATGTCCCACACCAGGAATCGGTGGTAGAGCTTCACGGCGGGGTGCCCGTCGTTCTTGTGCCCCACCAGGCACTTGAGCCACCAATAGGGACTGTGAAGCGAGTGCTTCCAGGCGGAGTCCACGCACCTGGTGCCGGCGGCCTCCAGGAGGCCTATGAGCTCCTTCTTCCTGAATATCCTGATGTGGCCGCCTTCCTCGTTGTGGTAATCCCAGGACAGCGCCCAGCAGATGCGTTCGGGCATGTACCGCGGCACGCTCACCACCAGGGACTTGCCGGGCTTGAGCACGCGGATGATCTCAGAGACCGCCTGGCGGTGGTCCGGGATGTGCTCGAGCACCTCGGAGCAGATCACCACGTCGAAGGACGCGTCCTTGAAGGGGAGCCTCGTGATGTCGCTCACGCTCACGAGCTTCATGCCGCCGCCGTCCTCGGCCTCGTGGATCATGCAGTCGAGCATCCGGTTGGCCGTGCCCGCGTCCTTCCGGCTCCTGTCGATGCCCACCACGTGGACGTCCCTGAAGCGGAAGGCTTCGCTCAGGTGCCTGCCCGAGCCGCAGCCGGCGTCGAGCACCCACGACCCTGCGGGCAGGTCGAGCTTCTTGAAGTCAACGGTGAGCATCGAGCGCCTCCCTGTATACCTCGGTGACCTGCCTGGCGCAGGTATGCCAGGTGAAGAGCCTCTTCACCCGGTCGTAGCCGGCTTGCGCCAGCCTTTCGCGCTTGTCCGGGTGGTCGAGGAGGTCGATGATGGCCTCTTCGAGCGCTTTGGAGCTGCCCGGCTTCACGAGCACGCCGGCGTCGCCCACCACCTCGGGGAGCGCGCCGCCCGTGGTGGAGATCACCGGGACCCTGCACGCCATGGCCTCGCCCGCGGGCAGCCCGAACCCCTCGTAGATGGAGGGGACCACGGCCATGGTGGCCTTCGCATAGTAGGTGGCGAACTCGTCGTCCGCGATCCTGCCGGTGAAGGTGATGAACTCGTGGCCATTGAGCCTTCTCACGAGCTTCTCGATGGCGCCGTTCTCCTTGGGCTTGCCCACCACCGTGAGCTTCACGTCCCTGCTTTTGCGGATGGAGTGCACCGCCTCGATGAGGTAGCGCAGGCCTTTCAGGGGCGTGTCCGCGCTGTTGGTGACCATGATCCGGTTGTCTTCCCGCGTGACGCCCTCGGCGGGATGGAACACGTCGGTGTTGATGCCGTTGGCCACCACGCGGAACTTGTGGGGCGGGATGGCGAACTCCTTGGAAATGTCGTCCTTGGAAGCCTCGGAAACCGTGATGATGTGGGAGAGCCTCCGGGACACGCGCTTCTGCATGCCGATGAAGGAGTACCACCGCAGCACCTGGAGCTTTTTGATCAGGTTCGGCTTCGACCTCACGTCCACGTCGCGGTCCACGGTGATGGGGTGGTGGATGGTGGCGATGGTGGGGATGCCGATGGCCTTGATGCCCAGAAGGCCGTAAGCGAGACACTGGTTGTCGTGGAAGATGTCGTAGTTGTGCGCGTTCTTTCGCATGAAGTCCCAGATGCGCAGGCCCGCGGTGAACGGCTCCGGGAACCCGCCGGTGCACACGCCCAGCCATTCCATGAGGTTGACCGGGTCTTTGAGCTCGTCGAGCCTGGGAACCCTAAAGAGGGCGTCCGGGTTGTAGAGGTCGAGGCTCGGGAGCTTGTGCAGGGTGATGTCCCCATCGAGGACCGGGTAGGGCGGGCCGGAGGCCACGTCCACCGTGTGCCCCAGGTCTGCAAGGGCCCGGCTGAGCCTCTTGATGTACACCCCCTGGCCTCCGCTGGTGGGGTTTCCCCGGTAGGTGAAAAGACAGATCCTTAGGGGACGATCCGAGGGGATGGCGCTTCCGAGCGAACCTGTGCCGTTTCCGTTCCTGCCCTTATGAAGTAATGCCATTGAATTTGTATCCTTATTGTTTATGTTAACGCAGTTTTCCCTGCGTGCCCCCAAGAGAAAAAATATCTTAGCAGGGACTTCCCAATAAATCAATGGAAATCAAATGAATAATGGGAGAAGGGTTCTTCCGCAGGGAAGGGTCGGAACGGCCCGGGCACGGGCCTCGACGGGGATGGCGGGCGATCCGGCCGCCGCATCCCTCGGCAGCGGCCCTTTCAGGTGCATGTGAAAATTCCGGCCCTTGGACGGCGGTGCCTGGTCACGAATATTTCGAGTAATAATCTTTCATTACCTCCGGCGCCGTGGTATAGAAGGAGGCACTGCAGTCAACCTGGGGGCATTCATGAAGAGGATCGTCGACTTCTGCATCGACCACCCGTACTGGGTCATCGGGATTGTGCTCCTCGTCACCCTTCTCTTCGCGAGCCAGATCCCCAGGATCAAGATGGACTCCCGGGTGGAGGTGATGCTGAGGCATGACTATCCCCCCGTGGTGCGCTTCATCGAAAACCAGGAGTCCTTCGCCGCCTACACCGACGTGGTGGTGGGCATGATCCACACCGACATCTACAATGCCTCCTCCCTGGAGAAGCTCTCGAAGATCTGCTCGGCGTTCGAGGAGATCGAGGGGATCAGGAAGGTGACCTGCATCCTCAACGCCAAGAACATCGAGGGCGACGAGTCCGGCCTCAAGGTGGCGTCCCTGGCCCAGGAGGGATCTGTGCCGAAGACCGCAGAGGAGATCGCGGAGCTCAAGGCGAAGATCGAGTCCTGGGACGTCTACCGCGGGGCCCTGGTGACGGCCGACGGCACGGGCACGGCCATGGCCATCGTGCTCGAGGAGGACGTGGAGACGGTCCAGATGATCCCCATCTATTTCAAGATGACCGCCATCCTCGACAAGTACAAAGGCCCCGAGAAGTTTTTCATCTCGGGCACCAAGGTCCTGGAAGCGCTCCAGAGCCACTACATGATCCGCGACCTCATCGTCCTGCCTCCCCTGGTGGTCGTGGTCCTGCTCATCTCGCTGTTCTTCTTCTTCAGGAACTTCACCGGCATGCTCCTGCCGCTGGTCTCGGTGGGCATCGCGTGCATCTGGACCTTCGGACTCATGTCCATGGTGAACGTGCCGCTCACCATGATCTCCACCGCCCTGCCGGTGGCGCTCATGGCCGTGGGCGTGGGCTATGGCGTGCACGTCATCGAGAACGTGTTCGCGGACTTCTCCGCCGGCAACCGGGGGAAGGCGGGGATCAAGAGCGCGCTTACCAGGATCGTGCTCCCGGTCCTCGTGGCGGGGCTCACCGAGGTGGTGAGCTTTGTGTCCCTGGTCTCCATCTGGGTGGTGCCGCTCACCCAGTTCGGCCTCCTGTCCGCCTTCGGGTTCTGCGTGGCCATGCTCCTCGTGCTCACCTTCATCCCCGCGGTCATGTCCGCGGTCGACGCACAGGGCAGGGCGTTCATACCCAGGCACCACACCGGGCTCGACATCGTGGGCCCGATCCTGAGGAAGCTCTCGTACATCAGCGTACACAGGAAAGGATGGGTGTTCGCTGTCTCGTTCCTGGTGTTCGTGGTGGCCCTGTTCCTCGGCAGGGACGTCAGGAGCGACCTGAACCTGGCGGACAACTTCCGGGAGCGCAGCCCCATCAGGGTCGCCGACAGGATCCTGAACGACAAGTTCGGCGGCACCTCCACCTACTCCGTGGTCTTCAAGGGCATGAACGAGGACGACGTCAAGGACCCCGTGGTGCTCAGGAGGATGGACAGGCTCCAGGAGGAGCTCAAGGGGCTCGACGGCGTGGGCAAGGTGGTGTCCGTGGTGGACTTCGTCAAGCGGATGAACCAGGCCATGCACGACGGCGACCCCGCCTACTACGCCATACCCGACACCCGGGAGCTCGTGGCCCAGTACCTGCTCCTCTATTCCTTTTCCGGCGGCGAAGGCGAGCTCGACAGCTTCGTGACCTATGACTTCAAGGACGCGCAGATCCTGCTCCAGATGAAGTCCCAGAGCGGGTACCTCACCAAGGACGTGGTGGAGCTCGTCTCAAGGTTCGAAAAGGGCGGGGGCGGTCCTCAAAAGGGAGGCTTCATCACCACGGGCCTGTCCACCCTGGCGGACGAGTTCAACCGCATCATCGTCGCCAGCCAGCTCCAGAGCTTCGTCCTGTCGTTCGTGCTATGCTTCCTCGTCACCGCGCTCATCTTCCGATCGTTCAAGCTGGGGGTCTACAGCATGGTGCCCCTGCTCATCCCAATCACCCTGGACTTCGGGATCATGGGCGCCACCGGCATGACCCTGAACGCGGCCACCGCCACGGTGGCGGCCATCGACATCGGCCTGGGGATCGACTACTGCATCCACTTCCTCAACCGCTACAAACACGAGATCAAGGTCGGGGCCACTGTTGACGAGGCCCTCGACATCGCCATGAAGACCTCCGGCAGGGCCATCATCTACAACGCCCTGGCGCTCTCCACCGGATTCCTGGTGCTGGTGCCCTCCCAGTTCGTCATCATCTCCCAGATGGGCATCCTCGTGGCCATCGACATGATGACTATAGCCTTCTCCGCGCTCACGTTCCTGCCCGCCATCATCAAGGTCTTCCCCCCGAACCTGGGCACGGACACACGGGACGAGTACGTGTGCGCCGATCCCCTCATGGAGGAGGAAGAGCTGGCAGAGGTGTCCTAGGCAGGCAGCCCCGATGCCGGGGCACAGAGGCGCACAACATTTCTTGAGCGGGAAGATCGGGACGTCAACGGCAAGGCACCCTGTGAAAAGCCTTTCCCTTGGGGAAAGGGGAAGCGCTTTCAGGCGGTCTTCTTGCTGAAAAATCTGTCCAGAAGCATTTTCTTGAGACCGTCAATCTTTTCCGGGGACACGCAGCAGGGGGGATCCGCCTTCTGGGAAAGCGAGATCGTCAATGAGTAGGTGCGCAGCGACGCCCTGCACCGGCCGCAGGTCTGGAGATGGTGGTCCAGCTCCGTGATGAGCTCCTCGCACAGGGACTTCTCGAGGAATTCCTGAAAGAGGGCTGAGCAGATCTTACAGTTCATTCGTCTTCCCCCGATGGTGCCGTGTATTTGCTGAAGTACTCCGAGAGCTGGTCGCGGAGCATGAGCCGGCCGCGGTGAAGCCTCGATTTGACCGCGGGCACGCTCAATCCCAGCGCCTCCGCGATCTCCTCGTTCTTCAGCCCTTCAATGTCTTTCATGATCACGACCGTTCTCATGGCCTCCGGCAGGGCATCGATGGACCGCCTCAATACCCCTCTGCTCTCCTCGGAAAGCAGGACATCATCGGGAAGATCCGACCAGTCGATATCGCGGTGCACCTCCTGATCGATGTCCTCCACCGGTGTCTGCTCCGAGAACTTCTTTTCCTTCCGCAAGAAGCCGTACGCCGCATTCGTGGTCACCCGGTACAGCCAGGTGGAAAAGTACTCTTCGTTGGTGAGCGTGCCGATCTTTGCGACCACGGTGAGAAACACATCCTGCATGATCTCCTCGGCCGCGGCGGAGTCCCTGGTGAGGTGGTACGCAAGGTTGTAGACCTTGCTGGAGTACCGCTTCACGATCTCCTCCATGGACCTGGCGTCGCCTTTCTTGATGTCCCGCACCAGGAAGGCGTCGGATTGTGTCTCCCGTTTCTTACTCATTTAGATACTGGCTTCTCCCCGTTGGATTCTCTCTAAGCCCAGGCAAGGATGAGATTCCGCGCGGCACGGACCTCATCGACGCGCCCCACGGGCGTCGTGAGGGGCGCATCATGGAGCGCCTGCGGGTTCTCCATGGCCTTTTTCGCAATGTCTTCCATGGCCAGCACGAACCTCTCGAGCTCCTCGAAAGGCTCTGTCTCCGTAGGTTCTATCATGAGTGCGCCGGGCACCACCAGCGGGAAATACACGGTGGGCGGGTAGAACCCGTAGTCCATGAGCGCCTTGGCGATGTCCATGGTGGTGACGCCCGCATCCTTCTGGGCGCGGTCGCTGAGCACGAACTCGTGGAGCGTGGGCGTTGTGTAGGGGAGGTCGTAGATCCCTTTCAGCCTGCTCTTGAGATAGCCCGCATTGAGGCACGCGGCCTTCGCCGTCTCCCGCAGGCTCAAGGGGCCCAGGTTCAGGATGTAGGCCAGGGCCCTGATGCACACCCCCACGTTGCCCAGGCACGAGTGGACCATGCCGATGCTCTCAGGAGCGTCCCAGGACAGTGCGCCGTTCCCGGACTTGTCTTCAATGATCAGTGGCAGCGGCAGGTAGGGCACGAGCCCGCCCTTGACGAGCACCGGTCCACTGCCCGGACCGCCCCCGCCGTGGGGCGTGCCGAAGGTTTTGTGCAGGTTCACATGCATGCAGTCCACGCCCATGTCGCCGGGCCTGGCCACCCCGAGGATGGCGTTCAGGTTCGCGCCGTCCATGTAGAGGTAGGACCCGTTGGCGTGCAGCAGGTCGGCGATCTCCCGGATCTCGGCCTCGAAGATGCCGAGCGTGTTGGGGTTGGTGATCATGAGGGCGGCCACGTCGGCGTCGAGGTGCTCCTTCAGGGTCTCGGCGGTGAGGAAGCCGGAGCTTCCCGAGGGGATGCCCTGGGTAAGAAAGCCCGCTATGGCGCAGGACGCGGGGTTGGTGCCGTGGGCAGTGTCCGGGATGAGCACCTTCCTCCGGGGCGAGCCCTTCGCTTCGAGGGCCTTCCGGATGATCATCATGCCCGTGAGCTCGCCATGGGCCCCGGCCGCGGGCCACAGCGACACGCCGTCCATGCCGCAGATCCCGGCGAGCTGCCTCTGGAGGAGGGAGAGCAGGCCCAGCACTTTGCCCATGGCAGGGCCGTCGGCAGGGTGGACCGGCTGCAGGGGCGCGGCCACCGACTCGGCCATCTTGGGGTTGTACTTCATGGTGCAGGACCCTAAAGGGTACATGCCGTTGTCGACGCCGTAGTTCAGGTCCGAAAGCCTCGTGAAATGCCTCACAGTCTCCACCTCGGAGACGTCCGGGAGGTCCGGGAGCGGGGCGATCTCCGTGAGGTCGGCCGCCTCAGGCACGTCGAAGGGCTGCGGGAGGACCCGCTTGTTCCTGCCCGGCGAGCCCATGGCCTTCAGGAGGGGTTCCCTGACCAGGGGGCAGCAGGTTACAGCATCTTCGCAAGCCATTGGCACTCCTCCTTCGTGTTCATCTCCGTCACCGTCAGGAGCGCGGTCTCCCCCAGCTCAGGATACTCCCTCGACAGGGGAATTCCGGGCACGATGCCCTCGGCGAGGAGCGCGGCCCTCCTGGCCTCGCCCATGGGGACCACGAACTCATGGAACATGGGTCCAGCAAAGAGCGGGGATATGCCCCGGTCCTTCAGAAGCTGGGAGAGGTATCCGGCGCCGGCCGCGCACTGGAGCGCTGCGGAGCGGAGGCCCCTGGGCCCCATGGCGCTCAGGTAGACTGCGGCGCGCAGCGCGCAGAGGCCCTGGTTGGTGCAGATGTTCGAGGTGGCCTTCTCCCGGCGGATGTGCTGCTCCCGCGTGGACAGGGTGAGGCAGAAGGCCTGTCTCCCCCGGCTGTCCACGGTCTGGCCCACGAGCCTGCCCGGCATGCGCCTGACGTGCTCTTTCCTCGTGCAGAAGAACCCCAGCAGCGGCCCTCCGCCGTTCGCATGGTTGCCGAAGGACTGGGCTTCCCCTACCACCACGTCGGGGCGGTACAGGCCCGGCGGCTGGAAGAGGCCGAGCGAGAGCGCCTCGGCCACCACGATCCCCCAGAACCCGGCTTTCTCCGATGCGATCCGGGACACGGCGTCCATGGGCTCGAGGATGCCGAAGAAGTTGGGGTTCTGGACGAACAGGGCTGCGTCGGTGTCCGCGGCCTTCGAGAGGGCCTCGATGTCCACCGTCCCTGCCTCGCGGTCGAAGGGCACCTCTTCGATGACGACCCCTTCGATCCGGGAGAGGTAGGTCGTGAGGACCCGACGGTAGGCCGGGTGCGTGGCCCTGGTGACGAGGATGCGCCTGATGCCCTTTCCCCTCAAGGCCATGAGGGCGGCCTCGGCCAGGGAGGTGGCGCCGTCGTACATGGAGGCGTTCGACACCTCCATGCCCGTAAGCGCGGCCATCATGCTCTGGTATTCGAAGATCGCCTGGAGCGTGCCCTGGCTGATCTCCGGCTGGTAGGGCGTGTATGCGGTGTAGAACTCCTGCCTGGAGACCAGGGCGTCCACCACGGCCGGGATGTGGTGCCGGTAGATGCCCCCCCCGGCGAACACCGCCTTCGAGGGGGAGACGCTCATCTTCCTGCGCAGGGACTCCTCGTCGAGGGGGCCGTCGATGGGGAGCAGGCCCTGGAACTTCAGGTCTCCGGGGACCGACGAGAAGACGTCCTCGGGGTCTTCCAGGCCCATCGCCCCGGTCATCCTTTGGATGTCTTCCTCGTTGAGCGCGATGTAGGACATCTACTTCGCCTCTGCCTTCACGTACTCTTCATAGGACTGGGCGTCCATGAGCGACCTCACCTGGGACGGGTCGTCCATCTTCAGGACCACCATCCAGGCGGCCTCGTAGGGGTCCTGGTTCACCAGCTCCGGTGCTTCCTCCAGGGCGGCGTTCACCTCGATGATCTCGCCGTCCACCGGCGCGTACACCTCGGAAACGGCCTTGACCGACTCCACGGTGCCCAAGGAGTCGCCCTTCGAAACGGTGGTGCCCACGGGCAGGAGGTCGACGAACACGATGTCCCCCAGCTCCTCCTGGGCGTAGTCGCTTATGCCCACCCTCATGGAGCCATTCTCCGCCTTTCCCCACTCGTGGTTCTCGGTATAGTACAGATCGTCCGGTATGTTCATGAGTCCCTCCCCTTCATTGCCTTTTGGGTATGATGCACATGGTGCCGCCCGTGAACGGCGGATGCACGACACGCGCCTTCAGGGCCTTTCCCCTGACCATGACGTCGACCTCGTCGCCTGAGGCCACGCCCCTGTCGAGGTATGCCAGAGCGATGCCGATGCTCAAGACCGGCGAGATGCTCCCTGAAGTAACGATACCCACCCGCGCCCCGTTTTTCAAACATTCGCACCCCTGGCGGGGGACGCCCTTGTCCTCGAGCTCGAGGCCCATGAGCCTCCGTCCGAGCCCGACTTCCGCCTGCCTCACGAGCGCATCCCTGCCGATGAAACAGGGTTTGCCCAGGTCCACGGCAAAATCGAGGCACGCCTCCAGCGGCGTGGTGGTCTCGTCGATGTCGTTGCCGTGGAGGGGGAAGCCCATCTCGAGCCTCAGCGTGTCCCGGGCCCCCAGCCCGCACGGCACCGCCCCCTGTGCGGTCAGGTCCTGCCAGAGCCTCGGCGCGTGGGAGGCCTCCAGGAAGATCTCGGCCCCGCCCGCGCCCGTGTAGCCCGTCTTCGAGACCATGATCTCGCCTGAGGCCTCGGTGGCCGCGCAGGCAAAGGAGTAGGTTTTGAGCCCTTCGAGGTCGAAGCCCGTGGCCGACTTGAGGACGCGGGCCGCTTCCGGGCCCTGGACGGCGATGAGCGCGGTGGCAGGGCTTTTATCCTCGATGGCCGCGCCCTCCCGGTTCTGGTCGTGGAGCCAGGCGAGGTCGTGCTCCGTGTTCGAGGCGTTCACGCAGAGCATGTAGCGCTCGCCGGGCGTGAGACAGTAGACCGTGAGGTCGTCGATGATGCCGCCCTGATCGTTGAGGAAGAAGGAATAGTAGACCTTGCCCCTGGGCATCTTCCCGATGGAGCGGGTCTGGACCCGCTCGAGGAAGGGGACGCTCTGCGGGCCGGTGACGAAGATCTCCCCCATGTGGCTGGCGTCGAAGAGCCCGGCCGAGGTGCGGACGGCCATATGCTCCTCCCGTATGCCCGCATACCACACGGGCATGTCCCAGCCGTGGAAGTCCACGATCTTTGCATGAAGCCTCTCATGTTCCCCAAACAGCGGTGTCCTCATGTATTGTCTCCATACCTTTTTATATGAGTGCACCCGTTCATGACACCACATGCTTCCTGAGCACGTGAAGAGTACCTCCGCAATGCATGGGACGGGCCTGCCCGTCCGGCCTTAAAAAAACTCTTCAGGAAACCCGCACGCGGGCGGCGATCAGGGTGTTCTCCAGGAGCATGGTGATGGTCATGGGACCCACGCCCCCGGGGACCGGGGTGATGAGGGATGCGCGCTTTTCCGCCTCCCCGAACTCCACGTCGCCCTTGAGGCCTGCATCGGTCCGGTTCATGCCAACGTCGATCACCACGGCGCCTTCCCTGATCCAGCTCCCCTTGATCATCTCGGTCTTGCCGATGGCGGCGACCACGATGTCGGCACGGGAGACCTTCTCCGCGAGGTCGGCGGTGCGGGAGTGGCAGATGGTGATGGTGGCGTGCTCCATCATGAGCAGCAGGGCGATGGGCTTGCCCACGATGTTGCTCCTGCCGATGACCACGGCGTCTTTGCCCTTGACCTGAACGCCGTAGTCGTGGAGCATCTCCATGATGCCCCTGGGCGTGCAGGGCACCAGCACGGGCTTGCCCATGAGGAGCATGCCCATGTTGTAGGGGTGGAAGCCGTCCACGTCCTTGGCGGGATCGATCCTGAGCAGCACCTCCTCTTCTGTGAGGTGTCCGGGCAGGGGCAGCTGCACGAGGATGCCGTCGACCTCCTCGTTCGCATTGAGGCTGTCGATGAGCCCCAGCAGCTCCTCCTGGGTGGTGTTCTCGGAAAGCTTGTGGGTGAACGAGGCGATCCCGCACTGCTCGCAGGCGATGCCCTTGTTCCTCACGTAGATGGCCGAGGCGGGGTCTTCCCCCACGAGGACCACGGCTAGCCCCGGGGCCCGCCCGGACCGGGCCTTGAACGCGGCCACTCCTTCCTGTATCTCCTTGCGCTTCCTGGCAGAAAGCTCTTTTCCGTCGATGATCCGCGCCACTTACGTTCTCCTTTTCTCTCCTTCGGTTCGGTAGACCCACTTCACGGGAAGGGGCCTGAAGCTCACCGCGTGCGGCATGGGAAGGATCATCTCCATGTCGATGGCGAGCCAGCTGTAGTCAGGCTTGAGGATGCGGAGCTTGCCGTCATCAGGCGGCTTTCCCCACTCGGTGTGCTTGTACGTCACGAAGAGGATGACATCGAAGAAGCCCTCGGACTCGCCCAGGGCATAGCCCTGGCGGAAGCTCTCCTCCGTCAGCCCGCTCGACTCGATGAGCGTCTTGGCCAGCCCCTTGTCGAACTGGATGACGCCGTAGCGCGCCACGCCCTTCTCCGAATACCGGGTGAGCGTCTTTGCCTCGGCGCTGGAGACGTACACGGTGGAGAGCCCGGGCATGCCCTTGAGGTACTGGAAAGCGCTCAAGGCCCCTGACCTGCGGCCGCCGGTGGCCAGGTGGTGCCAGCCGTAGTACTCGAAGAGCTTCTGCTGGAGGATCTCCGCGTAGCGCTCCCCCTTTTCGTAGAGGCTCTTCGAGATGTAGCGCAGCTCCTTTGCGAGACTCTCGGCCGCTTCCATGATGGGCCAGTCGATCTTCACGTGGAAGTGGGTGAGCGAGTAGCGGTTGTGCTTCTTGAACCGGTTGTCCCGCTGGATGAGCAGGCTGTAGTCCACATCGAGGAGCTGGTCCAGCAGCTCGAAGAAGGAGTCGCGCTCGAAGAACCGGATCATGGACGTGAACGTCCGGTGAAGCCTCAGGTCGGGCACCAGGGAGATGTTTTCCTTCCTCACCCGGTTGGTGTCCGAGAACCGGATGTACTTCTGGTGGGACGCATCGATGGTGTCCTCGCAGAAGATGATGAAGAAGGGCCTGGCCAGGGAGTTCTCCTTGGAGAACTCCTTCTTCTTGGGCCTGAGGTCGCTGGGGTCCACGTAGGGGTAGGGGATGCCCTTTTCCTGGCACCTGCGGTAGGGGCCCTCCATGGCGATGGTCTTGAGCTTGAGCTCCAGCTCGTCCCGAAGGAACACGTAGATGGAGCGCCTGATCTTCTCGGTGTGGCCCAGCTCGAATCGCGACTTCTTTTCCATGGAAACCCACGCGCTCCGTACTCGTTCTCAAGATGAAGGAAAAAATGGGTGTGAAGCAGTCCGTAAGCCGGGTTCTGTCTCCCTGCCCGGGTTGCCCCGGACCGGGCGGTGATCATTCATCTGGGTCGGCAGTTGCCTGCCGCCTCAAGCGACCTACCCAGGGGCGGGACGGGCAATCCCAGTTGGCCCCTCTTTTGGTCTTGCTCCGGGTGGGGTTTACCAAGCTTCCCCGGTCACCCGGGGAACTGGTGAGCTCTTACCTCGCCGTTTCACCCTTACTCCCCGCAAGCGGGAAGCGGTTTGTTTTCTGTGGCACTTTCCCTGGGGTCACCCCCGGTCGTCGTTAGCGACCACCCTTGCCCTGCGGAGCCCGGACTTTCCTCCAACGCAGGCCTCAAGCCTGCATCAGCGACCACCTGTACTCCTTCAACCCGTTACAATCCTTACAAGATGAGCATGTGAAATTCAAGTATGAAATGGCTCTGCCCGAACTCTACAGGCAGAGGCTGCATAGTGCCTTATTATGATACATGATTAGGATAAGGCGGTTCGGATCAGAACCTTGCGGCTTTCGCAAAGAGGCTGTATAGTGATGCCTCATCGGGGCGCATGGTTCCTGCCCGGGAAGGTTTCCTTCACCTCGATGTCGTTCCCGCGAAAGCGGGGGCGGCGGAGAATGGGGGGATCGGGCACGAAGGGTTCAGGCGGACAGGCAGAGGACACAGGGTGAAAGACAGGAAGCAGGAGTTCTTCAATCTCTACCGGCACGGGATGATCAGGGTGGCAGCCTGCATCCCGGAGCTCAAGGTGAGCTCTCCGGCCTTCAACGCGGACAAAACCCTCGAGCTCGTCCGGGAGGCGCACGACCGGCATGCCGTGCTCGCCGTGTTCCCGGAGCTGGGCATCTCCGCCTACTCCAACGAGGACCTCTTCTTCCAGGAAGCGCTCCTTGTGAAGGTGGAGGAGGCCTTGAGCATGCTCCTGCGGGAGACCATGGACCTCGACATGATCGTCGTGGTGGGCGCGCCGATCGAGGTGCAGGGCGGCATCTACAACTGCGGGGTGGTCATGCACAGGGGCGCCGTCCTGGGCCTGGCGGTGAAGAGCTACCTGCCCAACTACCGCGAGTTCTACGAGGCGAGGCAGTTCCGGCCCGCCTCCGAGCTGCCCGTCGGGACCACCGACCTGTGCGGCCAGAAGGACGTCCCCATCGGCTGCGACCTCATCTTCACCGTGCCGTCGATGCCCCACTTCAGGCTCTACGTGGAGATCTGCGAGGACCTCTGGGCCCCCGTGCCGCCGTCGAGCTTCGCCGCGCTTCAGGGAGCCACGGTGATCGTGAATCTCTCCGCTTCGAACATCACGGTGGGCAAGGACGAGTACCGCCACCAGCTTGCGGCCAACCAGTCCGCCCGGTGCATGGCGGCCTACCTCTACACCGCGGCCGGCTTCGGGGAGTCCACCACGGACCTCGCCTGGGACGGGCACGCCATGGTGTACGAGAACGGCTCCCTCGTGGCCGAGGCGAAGCGGTTTTCCTGGGAGCCCCAGGTGGTGTCCGGAGACATCGACCTCGACCGCCTCATGAAGGACAGGGTGCGTTCGAACACCTTCCACGAGTCCCGAATCTTCCATTCCCGTCCCTTCCGGCAGGTCAGCGCCGACCTGGAGGCGCCGGGCGGAGAGGTCCCCCTGGTGCGCGAGGTGGCCCGCTTCCCCTACGTGCCGTCCGACCCTCTGCTCAGGGACAAGCGGTGCTACGAGGTGTACAACATCCAGGTACAGGGGATCGCCAAGCGCATGCGGGCAACGGGCATCGAGAACCTCGTCATCGGGGTCTCCGGCGGGCTCGACTCCACCCATGCCCTCATCGTGTGCGCCAGGGCAATGGATGCCCTCGGCCTGCCCAGGACCAACATCAAGGCCTACACCCTGCCGGGCTTTGCCACGTCCCGGCAGACATACCGCAACGCCCACGCCCTCATGAAGGCGCTCGGGGTGGAGGCCGGCGAGATCGACATCAGGCCCGGTTCGGAGAGGATGATGGAGGACATCGGCCACCCCTACGCGGAAGGCCGGGAGCTCTACGACGTGACCTTCGAGAACGTGCAGGCTGGGCAGAGGACCTCGATCCTCTTCAGGCTGGCCAACTTCCGGAACGCCCTGGTGGTGGGCACCGGCGACCTGAGCGAGCTGGCGCTCGGGTGGAGCACCTACGGGGTGGGGGACCAGATGTCCCACTACAACGTGAACGCGAGCGTGCCCAAGACCCTCATCCAGTACGTCATCCGCTGGGTGGCGTCGAAGGACCTGTTCGGCGGCGACGCCTCACGGGTCCTGCTGGACATCCTCGCCACCGAGATCAGCCCGGAGCTCGTACCCGGGAAAGAGGGCGACAAGCCCGCCCAGATGACCGAGGAGGTCATCGGCCCCTACGAGCTCCAGGACTTCAACACCTTCTACTTCACCCGCTACGGCTACCTCCCGTCGAAGATCGCCTTCCTGTCCTGGTCAGCGTGGCACGATCGCGGGAAGGGCTCCTGGCCCGACGTGCCCGAGGCCTCCAGGCACGAGTACTCCCTGGCTCAGATCAAGGGGTGGCTGGAGGTGTTCATCAGGCGCTTCTTCCGGATGAGCCAGTACAAGCGGTCCTGCATCCCCAACGCGCCCAAGGTGGGCTCCGGCGGCTCGCTTTCGCCCCGGGGGGACTACCGCGCCCCCAGCGACAGCGACGACGCCCCCTGGCTCGAGGACCTCGCGAACATCCCGGACACGGGAGAGTGAGCCCGCAGTCAGGCGCGGGTCGAATAGACCGGGTGCCTGAGCGCCGCCAGGTTCACGAGGCAGCTCGCCATGGCCCCGTAGGAGAGCCCGACCAGCTCCGCCGCCAGAATCGAGCTCGTGTCCGGGCTGAAGTCCGCGTTGGGGTTGACGTCGAGCACGTAGTAGACGCCGTTCAGCAGGCGCAGGTCGATCCGGGCGTAATCCCTGCATCCCATCGCCTGGTATGCGGCCGTGGCGGTGCGGTTGAGCAGGGCGAGCTCCCTGTCGTCCAGCTCGGCGGGGATGCGGACCGTGATGTTCTCGTAGTGCGACGAGCCCGGGCAGAACTTCGAATCGAAGGTGCAGAGGCGGTCCCTGACATCCTTGAACGCGCTGAAGTCCATTTCCGCCGGCGGCAGCGCGTGGATCTTCCCGTTGCCCCACAGGGTGACGTGGAATTCACGCCCGTCGATGAAATCCTCCACCAGGGCAGGCTGTCTGAACGTGCTCCTCACGAACGCCACGCGTTCCTTGAGCTCGGAGGCGTTCGTGACCACGGCATCTTCCGTGATCCCGAAGCTGCAGTGCTCGTACGCCGGCTTCACGATCGCCGGGAACCTGCTCCAGGCACCGATGTTCCTGCCGTTGACGACCATGCCCGCAGGCGTGGGGATGTCGTTTTTCTTGAGCAGGTCCTTGGTCGCTGCCTTGTCCCAGCTGAAAGCGATCACGTCGGGGCAGGACCCCGTGTAAGCGAAACTGCACGCCTCGAGTATCCGGGCGACCCTGTCCTCGCTGCGGGGCAGGCCTGGCAGCCCTTCGCACCAGTTGAAGACTATGTAGTCGTCCGGATGATACGCCTGAAGCGTTTCCTCGAGCGAATCGTCGACCACCGGAACATCGACGACCGGGTGCCCTTCCTCGTGCAGCCCTGTTTTCAGCTTTTCCACCGCTTCATAGGCTGTCGACTTTTCGTTCGGATCCCAGACGGGATCTATGTTGTGAAGGATGAGTACCGGGATGTCCGTTCGCCTCTGTGCTGGTTCCATCATCTCTCATTCGGCGATGCTGCCCGCCAGATTATTTTAAGATCTGCTTGTTATATTATCTAAAAAAAACCTTAAAATCGAATGGTTTTTTCACCGCAAACGATAAAAAATTTCAGAACGATTTTCTGCTCTTGAGCGCTGTCGCCTGTTGTCTGCGCTGCACGGGATTTCAAGCCGCACCGGGCTGAGCTTCGTGTCGCTCCATGAGCTGTATACCGGTGCAGGCAACCCGGGGATGTACGCAGATGATGCGTAACAGCAGGCGTCATCGTGGGCCTGCTCAAGATTGTCGACCCGTTGTCCGAATACGGGGAGAGCAAGGAGAATCCCATGGCGAAGACCGTGAAGGGAAAGAAGCTCGACGGGACAAAGGACATCCTGAAGCAGGCGGACGCGCTCAAGGAGTATATCGAGAAGGGCGGCGAAGAGTCCATCCGGGAGCTCGCGGTCTTCATGGACATCCTCAAGGGCGTCATCGTGTCCCTGGCCGAGGGCGACCTCGAGGGGACCACCGGGTTTCTCAAGCAGCTCGGCACCACCGCCACCTCGGAGCTGTTCCTGGGCATCGGCGAGATCACCCGGGACCTCCACGAGTCCATCAAGGACATCCAGAACTTCCTGGAGCCCATCCTCAACCACCTGAGCGAAGAGGACGTCCAGGGCCTGACCACCAAGCTCACCCACGTGTCGAGCCTGGTGAAGGACACCTCGGAGCGCACCCTCGACCTGCTCTTCGCCCGGCAGGAGATCGCGCTGGCGGACAATGTCGTGTACGACGCCATCGCCCGGATGATCGTGTCCGACGACAAGAAGGGCGCCCTGACGAAGCTCAAGTCGCTCAAGACACACAACACCGAGCTCGTGGGCGAGCTCATGCGCATCTCCGAGCTCCAGATCCACTCCGACCTCGTGGACCAGCTCATCAAGAAGGTGAGCCACGTGGTGGAGAACCTCGAGCTCAGGCTCGTCGACCTCATCCGCAAGTACGACGCCCAGCACACCGCCCTCAAGAGGCAGCGCAAGACCGCCAGGGGCGGCACCAAGCTCCACGGTCCCGTGGTGTGCAGCTCCGACAAAGTCGCCTCGTCCCAGGACGACGTCGACAGTCTCTTGAAATCCTTCGGCCTGTAGCGATATAGTTTTCATCGCCATGAGACCGACGTTCCTGCCCAGGCTGGTGAACGGTCCCCTGTTCGACCCGGTCCTCTACGTTCGGGTCCTGAACGGCGGGGAGGCCCTCATGCTCGACTGCGGCCATTTCCGCGGGCTGTCGAACCGGGAGGTGCTGGGGATCGGGGCCCTGTGCATCAGCCATACCCACATGAACCACTTCATGGGGTTCGACCGGATCCTGCGCACCATCCTCCACCGGGAGGGCCCCCTGGACATCTACGGTCCGGAGGGCATCATCGACAGAACCCACGCCAAGCTCCAGGCCTACACCTGGAACCTCACGGAGGGCTATCCGCTCGAGATCCGCATCCACGAGATCGGACCCCAAACCGTGACCGTGACCCGAGCCCGCGCCGACGCCGGATTCGCCCTTGCCGAAAGGGAAGAGCTGCCGCGCACGGGCTCTGAGGTCGGCCGCGCCACCCGGTACACCATCGAGGCGGCCGTGCTCGACCACAACGGCATCCCCTGCCTGGCGTACGTCGTGCGGGAGCCCTTCCACGTGGGCATCCGCAAGGGCGTCCTTCAGGCGAGGGGCTACCTCCCGGGCCCGTGGATCGCCCGGCTCAAAGAGAGCGTGCTCGCCGGATCGTCAAGCAAGTCCATCCCCGTGAAGACCGCCGGAGGGACCAGGGAGATCCCGGTGCGGGACCTCGAGGGAGAGCTCGTGTTCCGCACACCGGGGCAGAGCATCGCCTACGTCACGGACATGGCCTTCACCGAGGGCAACCTCGAAAGGCTCGAAGAGGCGGCTGGCGGCGTGGACCTCCTCTTCATCGAGGCTTTCTATCCCAACGAGCTCGAGGGGCTGGCACGCCGGAAGGGCCACCTCACCACGGGCCAGGCGGGCACGATCGCCCGCAGGCTCGGAGCGCGCCGCGTCTTCCCCATGCACGTCTCGCCCCGCTGCCGCGGCAGCCTCGACCTCTTCTACCGGGAGATGGGAGTCGACCCGAAAGGCTTCCTCCTCCGCTGAAGCTTCGGAGGACAGGTCCTCCTTCGCGGGGACCCGGGGGACCGGCAGGGATCACCTGCGTCACCCACGCGAAGAGCGATCGTCCGGCACGTTCCCAGGGTCTCTTTTCTTGGAAATCGGTATCGGGGTCGGGGTCGGTATCGGGGTCGATCCTGATTTATATTCCAATCCCGAATCACAACGGGAGGCTTGCCGGCCTCGCGTCCTCATGGGGGCTTCTACGGTGAGGCGCAGGGTTCATACGCCTCGGGAAGATTGAAATATCTTCCGGAATACGGTAATGAGCATCGGGACGATCCTATCGTGAGGGTGTGCTATGAAGTTTGTCGAGACCGGGCTCGAGGGTGCGTACGTGGTGGCGCCCACCGTGTACCGGGACAACCGGGGCTTCTTCACCGAGACCTATAACCGGCGCGTGTTCGAAGAGCACGGCATCAGGCCGGACTTTGTCCAGGACAACTATTCGTTCTCGCAGACAAAGGGCGTGATCCGGGGCCTGCACTTCCAGAATCCGCCCCATGCCCAGGCCAAGCTCGTCATGGTGATCAGCGGCCGGATCTTCGACGTCATCGTTGACCTGAGGAAGGGCTCGCCCACGTACCGCAGGTGGGTGGGCATCGAGCTTGCGAGCTCCCCTCTGCAGATGATCTATGTCCCGAAGGGCTTCGCCCACGGGTTCTGCACGCTGGAAGACAACGTCCACGTGATCTACAAGGTCGATGCCCTGTACAACCCGGCCGCAGACGGCGGCATCCGCTGGAACGATCCGGAGCTGGGCATCACTTGGCCCACCACGGAGCCCGTCCTTTCGAAAAAGGACGGAGAGCTGCCCTTCCTCGCGGAGCTCTCCCTGGAATGATCCGCCCCGAGGTGTCCAAATCCATCATCTGCCTCCCGGGCCCCAGGCCGCAGCCGGGGGCATAAAAATTGGCGGTTGTGCCCGGAAAACCCTGGCAGGCGCCGGGGATCCAAGCTCTCGCTTGACTTCAGGCGGCATTCGTTGTTTCATTGCGCCCATGTTTCTGATCGTGACAGGAGGGGAAGCGCCCCAGGGCGCCTTTCTCCGGGAGAGGGCCATGGCGGCCCGGAAGGTCATCGCGGCCGACAGGGGTGCCCAGTACTGCCTGGACGCCGGCGTGACGCCCGACCTCGTGGTGGGGGACATGGACTCCCTTCCCGCCGATGTCCTCGAACGGCTGCGGCAGGAGGGGATCAGCCTGAAGGTCCACCCCGCCATGAAGGACGATACCGACACCGCGCTGGCACTGGAAGAGGCCGTACGCCTCGGCGCCGACGAGGTGGAGCTTCTCGCCGCCACCGGGGACCGCTTCGATCACAGCCTCGCCAACGTGCACCTGCTCTACTCCGCCCTGCGCAGGAAGGTAAACGCCTGCATCGTCTCGCCCATGTGGCGGATCTTCCTCGTGGACGGGACCGCCTCCATCAGGGGGAGGAAGGGCGCCACGGCCTCGCTCCTGCCCCTGACCGTCGAGGTCTCCGGCATCTCGCTGACAGGTTTCCAGTGGCCGCTTGACGACGCTGCCATGCACCTGGGCAACCCCTACGGCGTCAGCAACGTGGTCACGGACGATACGGCGTCCATCACGGTCAGGGAAGGGGTCCTCATCGCCATCGTCTCGGAGCCCGGCTGCGAGCCCCGGGATAAAGGGTAGTGACAGCGTATCTTTGATGGTGGTATCCTTGGGAAGGTGAAAAACCGATACAACGAATAAACGAATAAACGTAATTGGAATATAAGGAGGAAACATTGAAAAAGCTCATTCCCGTTCTCATGGTCCTCGTCCTGGCCGGGTTCGTCGGCTGTTCGAAGTCCGGAGGAGAGGCCGGCGGCAAGGCAAAGCTCGATTCCGAGGTTGTCGCCCAGGTGGGCGATGAAAAGATCATGGCAAGCGATATCGAGGAGATCCTCACCCACATACCCCCCCAGTACCGGATGCGGTACGGCTCGCAGCAGGGCAGGAGAGAGATCGTGAACGGACTGGTGGACATCAAGATGCTCTCCTACGAGGCGAGGCAGCGCGGGCTGGACAAGAAGGACAGCGTCCGGATGAAGCTCGCCTACCTCACGGACCAGACCCTGGCGAAGGAGCTGGAGAGCGAGATGAAGAAGTCCTACGAGGTCTCCGAGGCCGACATCAGGAAGTACTACGACGAGCACAAGGAGAAGTACTCCATGCCCGAGCGGATCAAGGCAAGCCACATCCTGGTGGAAGACCAGGCCCGGGCGGAGGACATCCTCAAGCAGGTCAGGACGGGCGGCAGCTTCGATAAGCTCGCCAAACAGTATTCGAAGGACTCCACCAGCCAGAAGGGCGGAGACCTGGGGTGGTTCGGCAAGGGCCGGATGGACCCCGCCTTCGAGAAGGCCGCCTTCGCGCTGAAGAAGGGCGAGGTGAGCCCCGTGGTGAAGTCGGCCTTCGGGTACCACATCATCAGGCTCGAAGACCGCAGGGAAGGCTCCGTCAGGCCCTTCGACCAGGTCAAGAAGTCCATCGAGCGGGCCATCCAGCGTGAACGCATGGAAAAGGAGCTGAACGCTCTGAAGGAGAGCATAAAGAAGAAGGCCAGCGTTTCGGTGAACGACGACTACTTCAAGAAGTTCGAGGCCCAGGCGCAGCCGGCCATCCCGGACATGGGCGCACCCATGGCCCCGGCGCAGGGCCCGGCGGCTCCGAAGGCGGGGCCCGCGGCCCCGGAAGCCGCACCGGCGGGAACGGGGAAATAAAGGGGCTCGTACGTGCCACTGTATATCTGGAGCGGGTACACGGAGAAGGGCAAGGCCACCCAGGGCATGATGGACGCGCTGTCCGTCCGGGAGGCCAAGCTCAAGCTGCGCTCCCAGGGGGTCTTCGTCTCTGAGATCGCCGAGGAGAGCTCCGCCCGGGTGCCCGTGGTGCGGGACATCTCGCTCAAGCGGTTCCTGGGCAGGGTGAAGTTCGAGGACCTCACGGTCATGACGCGCCAGCTCTCCACCCTGGTGGGGGCCTCCATCCCCCTGGTGGAATCCTTGAGCGCCCTGTACGAGCAGACAGAGTCCGCTTCCATGAAGAAGACCATCGCCCAGGTGCGCGACGCGGTGAACGAGGGCCATACCTTTGCGGACGCCCTGGCCCAGCACAAACGGGTCTTCTCCGACCTGTACGTGAACATGGTCCGTTCGGGCGAGGCGAGCGGGGCCCTCGACGTGGTCCTGCTGAGGCTCGCCGAGTTCCTCGAGGGCCAGCACCGCCTGCGCTCCAAGGTGGGCGCCGCCCTGGTGTATCCCCTCGTACTGCTGGGGGTCTCCGGCGTGGTGCTCTTCTACCTGCTCACCGCGGTGGTGCCCAAGGTCGTGGGCATGTTCGAGAGCATGGGCCAGCGGCTGCCCCTTCCCACCCGCATCCTCATCGGGGTGAGCGACTTTCTGGGCTGGACGTGGTGGATGATCGCGGCGGGCGTCGTGGTGGCCGCCTTCCTGTTCCGGAAGTGGAGGAGCACTCCGGAGGGGGCGCTCACCTTCGACCGGTTCCGGATGAACGTGCCGGTCTACGGCCCCATCTACCGGAAGATCTCGGTGGCCCGCTTCGCGCGGACGCTGGGCACCCTGCTCACGTCGGGGGTGCACATCGTTGAGGCGCTGCGCATCGTCAAGACCGTGGTCCAGAACAGGGTCATGGAGATCTGCATCGAGGAGTCCACCGGAGAGGTCATCGAGGGATCGAGCATCGCCTCACCGCTGAAGAAGTCGGGCGTGTTCCCCCCCATCATCATCCACATGATCTCCACCGGGGAGAAGAGCGGCACCCTCGAAGAGATGCTCATCAAGGCCGCCGACGCATATGAAGAAGACGTCGAGACCGCCGTGGCGGGTCTCACATCCGTGCTCGAGCCGTTCATGATCGTCATCATGGGGATCATCGTGGGCTCCATCGTGCTGGCCATCCTCATGCCCATGCTCGAGATGAGCACGATAGTTCGATAACATGGAGGACAAACGTATGAAGAACAGAGGGTTTACCCTTCTCGAACTGCTGGTCGTCATCGTCATCCTGGGCATCCTGGCCACCTTCGTGGGGTCCAGGATCATGGGTAAGCCTGAAGAGGCGAGGCAGACCCAGGCCAGGATCCAGATACAGGCCCTGGAGAACGCGCTCAACATGTACCGGCTCGACAACGGCGACTATCCCAGCACCGAACAGGGCCTCAAGGCCCTTGTGGAGAAGCCCACTGTCGGGAACATCCCCAGGAAGTGGAGGGAGGGCGGCTACCTCGACAAGCCGAGGGTCCCCAAGGACCCCTGGGGCAACGACTTCATGTACCTGAGCCCGGGCGTGAAGAACACGAACGGGATCGACCTGTTTTCCAACGGGGCCGACGGCCAGCCCGGCGGGGAAGGAAATGATGCTGACATCGGGAACTGGGAGAATGAGGGAGAAGCTCCGCAGCAGTAGGGCCTTCACCCTCATCGAGCTGCTCGTGGTCATCGTGATCCTGGGCATCACGCTGGGATACGTCGGCCCGAAGCTCTACACCGGTTTCTCCACCTCCAGCCTGGACCAGGCGGCCCGTGACATCCTCACCATGGTGCAGTACGCCCGGTCGAGCGCGGTCACGAAGCACAGGCCCTACTACGTCCGCTTCGACATCGAGCATGCGAAGTTCGGCCTGTACCCCAAGCCCGAGACCTCAGGCGAGATCGAGCTGGAAAAGGAGAAGGAGCTTCCCCAGGGGATCTCGTTCAAGGGGATCAAGAGCCCCTACCAGAGCGAGAAGCGCGACGGCCAGGCGGACATCCTCGTCACCCCCGAGGGGGTGGTGGAGCAGGGCGTGATCTACCTCGACGGCGGGGGAGGGGACATCCACACCCTGGTGGTGAAGCCCTTTTCCGGCATGCTGAAGACCTACGACCACTTCGTGGAGGTCATTCATGAGGAGTAGGGGAGGGTTCACCCTCATCGAGGTGCTCATCGCCATGGTGATCCTGGGCATCGCCTTCACGGTGCTCATCGGGGCCACGAACCAGTCCGTGGACATGGCCACACGCTCGAAGTTCATCACCACCTCGACCCTGCTCGCCCAGAAGCGCATCGCGGAGGTGGTCTCCAGCAACAGCCTGCAGAACACAGGGACGAACGACGGGGATTTCGGGGAGGACCACCAGGGATACACGTACGTCGAGAATATCGAGACGACCCAGCTCGACGGGTGCTACAGGTACACGCTCACGGTGAAGTGGGGGGAGAAGAATGCCCTTGAAACACAGTTCACGATCTTCCTTTCTCCGAAATAGCCGGGCCTTCACCCTCATCGAGGTGCTCATGGCCGTGGTCATCGGCGCCATCGTGCTGGCCATCGTGAACACCGCCTTTTTCCGGTCCCACAATTCGATGGAGGTCATCGCGGCCCAGCGGCAGACCTACCAGATGGTCCGCATCGTGATGGACCGCGTCATCAAGGACCTCACCTGCGCCTACGTGCCGGCCCCGGGGGACCCGCCCCGGCAGATGAGCGATGACGAGATCTCCCTGTACCGCTTCATCGGGGAAGACGACTCGAAGCAGGAGGCCGCCCTGGACAGCATCCGCTTCACCACCACCACGGACCTGGGCCTGCCCGGGAGCCGCGGGGGCATCGGCGAGGTGGGGTACTACCTCAAGGAGATGGAGGACAAAAAGGACCGCTACGTGCTCATGAGGACAGAGGACTACCTGCCGCACTTCGGGGAGAGCAAGGACCCCAAGGAGATGGAGCTGGCCGAGGATGTCATCTCCCTGAACATCAGTTACCTGGACGCAGAGTCCCGGGAGACCGACACCTGGGACCTCGCCCAGAAGCTCTCCCTGCCCAGGGAGGTGAGGGTCACCGTCACCTTCGACATCGAGGGCAACCCCGCGAGCTTCACCGGCGTGGCCTTCCTGCCGCTCTCCGAGATCAAGCTCCAGCGGGCGCCCCAGGGGGCCCGGCCATGAGGGGGCGCGCGGCCGTCCTCAAGGACAGGAGGGGCATGGTGCTCCTCCTGGTGCTGGCCACCATCGCCCTCTTCGCGGTCATGGTGGTCAACTTCAGCGCCGACGAGGGCCTCGACATGCAGCTCGCCTACAACTTCCACGACTCCATGCAGGCCCAGTACATCGCCCGCTCCGGGGTGGAGGCGGCCATCGCCATGCTCAAGAAGGACGACCTGGAGTACGACGCCGACGACGAGGACTGGGCGGACTTCGCCCAGTACGCCGAAGGCGCCTCCCAGTACCTGGACGGTCTGCACTTCAGCGGGAACATCATCGACGAGAGCGGCAGGTTCGACCTGAACTCCATCGCCAGGGGCGACGAGCAGGCCTACCGGATCAAGCAGTTCAGGAACCTGTTCAAGCTCCTGGACATCGACATCACGGAAAGCGAGTTCAATGAGCTGGTCAGGTGCTTGAAGGACTGGATGGACAAGGACGACGAGACCGACGGGACAGGGGCAGAGAGCGATTACTACGAGTCCCTCGAGAAGCCGTACCTGTGCAAGAACGGCCCCCTGGACACCCCGGAGGAAATCCTGCTTGTGAAAGGAATGAAACCGGAATACTATTACGGCACGGATCATTACAAGGGGATCAGGGACTATGTGACCGTTTGGAGCGGAGGCCCGATCAACATCAACACCGCGTCCGACATCGTGCTCATGAGCGTCTCCGACGTCATCGACGACCGCGTGGTGGCGGACATAAAGGCAGGCAGGCCCTGGAAGCAGGGTTCGAGCAACTGGGCCCGGACGCTGGGGTTCAGCGGGAACCCCGATGAGATGCAGTGGATCAACACCAAGGTGTTCACCAACAGGAGCAACGCCTTCAGGGCGGACATGAAGGGCTCGATGCCCTCGGGCGCCCGGATGAACATCATGGCGATCCTTCATCGTGTTCAAAACACCGTCGACATGGTGTATTATAAAATATATTGAACGAGGTCGATTGAGAGATGGCAAGATATTCTGTAGGCATATACTGGGACAACGTGACGCTTCGCGCATGCCTCGTCAGGATGGGAGCCGCCGAGCACACGGTGGAGCGGATCATCACCGTGCGCCGAGAGTACGACGAGACGTACTCCCCGAAGAGGCCCCTTTCGGAGGAGCTGTCCGAGCTCCTCAAGAACGCATTCACGGAGCCCATGGACACCTTCGTGACCGGCATCCCCGAGCGGGAGACCATGCACCGGCTGCTCCTGAGGCCCTTCGGCGACCGCAAGAAGATCTCGCTCACCATTGTCCCCGAGGTGGAGACGCTCCTGCCCGTCTCCGACGGCAGCATCATCGTCGACTACGTGCTCCTGGGCAGGGACGAGGCGGGCCTCCACCGGATCGAGACCGTCTCCGCCAGGCACAGGACCGTGCACAAGGTCGTCGCCGAGATGAACGCGGCGGGGATCGATCCCGAGATCGTGGACTCGCCCCAGGCGGCGCTCCTGGCAGGGGCTCGGGGCGTGTTCAAGCTCAGGGAGGACGTCACCTACCTGTTCTACCACATGGGCTGGCAGGAGACCTCGCTGGCCGTGCTCCAGGGCAGGGAGGTCAGGCACATCGGCGCCTTCCCCTACGGGTTCGAAAGGATCGCGCTGGCCCTCTTCGGAAGCACGGCGCTCCCGGCCGCCCAGCTCGACGAGAACCTCAGGCAGGGGGTTGTCGCCGGACCGCTCCTGGATGCCTGCATCCGGGACGTGCTCATCGAGCTCTCGGGAGCGGGGGCGCCGGAAGGCGACCACGTCCTGGTGCCCACGGGGTATGCGGGCTTCATCAGGGACCTGCCGGAACGGTTCAGGCAGGCGGCCGAGATCTCGACGGACTTCCCGGGCATGGGAGGGTTCCAGCGGGAGGTCGAACCGTCCGAGGTGCTCGAAAGCTTCATGCCCGTGTCCCTGGCGCTCAGGGGCATCGACAGCGCCGACGGGGTGAACTTCCGCAAGAATGACCTCGCCTACACCAAGAAGATCGAGTGGATAAAGGGCTACGCGGGCGCCTGGCCCAAGGTGGCGGCGGCGCTCGTCCTGCTCTGGCTCGTGGGCTTGGGCCTGAACATCGGGCTCAACGCCTGGACCGACCGTGAGCTCACCGCGCGCATCAAAAAGGAGTTCACCTCGGTCATGCCGAACGGCACGCCCATGGTCGATCCGGTGAAGCAGATGGAGCAGCAGCTCGGCAGGGTCTCCCCCAAGGGGGGCACGGGCCCGACCGGCGGCACGCCCCTGGGGATCCTCAAGGACATCTCCACGGGCATCCCCGCGTCCATCGACGTGCTCGTGGACTCGGTGATCATCGACGAAAGCGCCATCACCATCGCAGGCACGACGAGCTCCTACGACAACGTGGAAAAGATAAAGGCAGGGCTTTCTTCCCTTCCCTATGTGGGCGAGGTGAAGATCGTGTCTGCGGAAGTGGACAAAACAGACCAGCGCATAAGGTTGAAACTGGCATGCAGCAAAAAATCGAGCAGTACTTAAAACAGATCGTACAGTATTTCAAGAGCCTGACGAAGCGCGAGCAGATCGTGCTCGCGGGCGTGGCCGCGCTCCTGGGCGTGTTCATCATCGTGGGGGGCGTCGTCTCCCCGGTCATGAGCTACCAGTCCAGGCTCGCCAAGTCCGTGCAGACCAAGGACGACCAGCTGCGCAAGGTCTACGGGCTCTCCGCCCAGCTTAAGGAGGCCAGGGCCAGGGGCGGCGAGGGCGCCTCGCCCGCGAACTTCACCCTGTTCGGGTTCATCGAGGAGCTCGCTTCGAAGGCCAGGGTGAACGACCGCATCGAGTACATGAAGCCCGTGTCCGATCCCGCGGACGCCTCGAAGGAGGTGGTGGAGCTCAAGATACGCGCCGTGTACCAGGAAGACGTGATCAACCTCCTCTACGACATCGAGCACTCGCCGCACTCCATCATCGTGAAGAAGCTGAACATCAAGCGCGTGGAGGCCGACAGCAAGCTGGATGTCACCTTCCAGGTGGTGCGCTATGGCTGAGACCAAGAGGGGGATCCCCATGATCGAGAAGGCCGGGTTCGCCGCGTACGGCATCCTGTGCCTCCTGATCTTCATCTACCTGAGATTCCCCTATGAGAACTTCAGGGGGTATCTGGAGCAGGCCGTCAGCCAGAGGACCAGCCGGCCCGTGACCCTGGGCGCCATCCGCCCCCGCTTCCCCCTGGGCATCCACGTGAAGGGCGTGAGCATCGAAGAAACCAGGTACGTCGATGACCTCGTGCTCAAGCCTCACGTCCTTTCCTTCATGACCGGCCGGTTCGGCATGGACGTCGAGGCCCTGTTCCCGGCAGGCAGCCTCGCCTGCTCGTTCGACAGGCCCCTGGGCAAATCCCGCAGACCGGTGAGCGCAACCGTGGAGATGGACAACTTCGACTCGTCCCTCGTCCACACCCTCTTCGGCACGGACATCAGGCCCAAGGGGACCATCTCCGGCACCATCGAGCTCTCCGGGCCCACACCTGAGCTCAAGTCCATGGGCGGGCGCGCCAGCATCACCTGGAAGGACGGGTTCATCCCGCTTTCCGGCTCCCAGCTCCCCCTCGACGGGCTCACGTTCACCTCCATGGTGATGAGCTCCCACATCGAACGGGGCATGCTCACCCTTGACAAGATGGAGATGGAGGGGGACATGGCAGGGACCATGAAGGGGATGGTCTGGATGATGGACCCGCCCGGGCGCTCCCGCCTGAACCTCACGGGCGAGATCATGCTGGCCCAGGCCCTGGCTTCCGCCATGGCAGCGCCGGGGATGTCCCCCCAGGGGATGATGCGGTTCAGCCTCCGGGGAACCCTGGACAGGCCCAGGTTCAGGATCCTCGGGTCCCAGTGATCAGACAGACAAAAATATTAAAGAGATAGATCCCGTTTTCCGAAAAATTTATGAATTGACAAGGTGGTACTATGACTGAACGAGGCATTTTGAAGAAGACGTTTCCCGAGGCCATACGGATTTCCTGGGAAGAGGTGGAGGAGCTTCTCTGGCAGATCTTCGTCTCCATGCGGAAGTCCGGCTACAGTCCGGACGTGGTGATCGGCGTGGCCCGCGGAGGGCTCGCACCGGCCCGCATCCTGGCGGACTACCTGCAGAACAAGTACGTATGCACGTTTCAGATGGGCCACTGGGGCGAGGGAAGGGACCTGAGCGACAGGCCCTCAATCGTCTTCCCGCTGCCCGAGGTCGACCTCTCCAAAGAGAAGGTCCTGGTGGTCGACGACGTCACCGACGAGGGCGGGACCATGGGAGAGGTGGTCAACTACCTTAAGGACAAGGTGGGGGACATCAGGACCGCTGTCCTGATCGACAAGGACGTATCGAAGTTCAGGCCCGATTTCTACGGCCGGGCCATGAAAGAGTGGAAATGGGTGCTGTTCCCCTGGTCGAGGCACGAAGATCTCCTGGCCTTCACGGAGAAGGTGCTTCAGCTCACCGGGGGCGTCACCATCGAGGATATCGTGCGCATCCTCGAGGAGGCCCTGTCGGTGGAGATCGTCACCGCAGAGATCGAGAAGGTGCTCTTCGACATGAAGCTGGCGGGAGAGGTAACAGAGGGCAAAGACAAGGTATGGAGTTTGATCTAGTAAGGCTGGAGGACATCCTTTCGCCTTACATCATCCTGAGGAAGAGCGACGATGTCGTTCACGTGAGCGACGCGCTGGCCGTGAGGACCGGCTGCACGAAGGGGGACATCCAGGGCTTCCTCGCCTCCAACACCAACCTCTTCGACGTGCTGGGCAGAAACGGCCAGACCGTGTCCCTGCCCGTGAAGGGCGGGGACGCCTTCCCCTGCACCTACACCTGCACGTCCGTGAACGGCACGGAGATCTTCGCCTTCTCCGATGTCTGCCGGGGATTCGACGATCCCCTCGACCACGTCATCCCCGAGATCCTCGTCACCATGGCACTGTTTTCCACCGGCGCCTGCCTCATCGTCGAGAGGGGTCACATCATCCATGCCAACAACGGCTTCGCGAACCTCGTGGGCATCCCCGTCACGGGCGCCATCGGCCAGCAGGTCATCGGGTTCATCTCCCGGCAGAGCAGGGAAGAGTTCATCAGTGCCTGCGAGACCTCGTTTAAGGACCCGGACAAGATCGCCCATCCCATAGAGATCATGCTCACCGCGAACTCCGGCCGCCGCGTCTTCGTCACCATGATCGGCGGGTGGTTCAAGGACGGGGACAAGGACTACCTCTGGATGGTCATGAACGACATCACGGAGACCATGGGGCTGAAGAAGAGACTCAAGGACGAGGAGCAGAGGTTCTCGGACCTCTACGACCTCTCTCCCATAGGGCTCCTCTACGTGAACCCCCGGGGCGTCATCTTGAGCTGCAACGAGTTCGTGTCCCGGCTCGTGGGCTTTGACCGGGAAGAGATCAACGGGGCGAACTTCACCAAGTTCGTGGTCCCCCACGAGGTGGAGCGGCTCAGGGAGGAGTTCCGGGACCTCTTCCGGGAGGGCAGCTCCCTGCACCGCCGCGAGTGCATGCTCAGGACCAAGGACGGCCGCGACATCACCATCGAGTACAACGTCAAGGTCATCAGCCGCAAGAACCGCAACGTCCAGGCGCTCATGGTCTTCTCCGACGTCACGGACAAGAAGGGCCTCGAGATGGAGCTCCTGGAGAAGAACGCGGAGATGGAAAAGACGCTGTGGGAGATGGCCGAGGTCAAGGACGCGCTGGAGGCAAGGGCCGGCGAGCTCAACCGGGCCACCGAGGAGCTCAAGGTCCTCAACGAGAAGCTCAACCAGCTCTCCATCACCGACGGCCTCACCGAGATCTTCAACCACCGCCACTTCCAGGACCGCCTGACCGAAGAGGTGGAGCGGGTCCACAGGACGCCCGGCGGGCTGCTGTCCCTGCTCATCCTGGACATCGACGACTTCAAGCACTTCAACGACACCTACGGCCACCAGTGCGGGGACATCGTCCTCAAGCAGCTGGCCGGCATCCTGAAGAGCAATGTCCGCGCCGTGGACATCATCGCCCGCTACGGCGGCGAGGAGTTCGCCGTGATCCTGCCCAACGCGAACTCACGGGAGGCCGCCATGGTGGCCGAGAGGATATGCCAGTCCGTCAGGTCGACCCCTTTTTCCTTCGGCAACGGCACCTCGGTCAAGGTCACCGTCTCCATCGGCGTGGGGAGCCTCGTCCACGGGCAGGGCGACAAGTCCGAGCTCGTCCGGAAGGCGGACAACGCCCTCTACGCAGCCAAGGCCAAGTGGAAGGACAGGGTTGAGATATGGGAAGAGGAAGACTGAGCGTCTCCTTCGACCTGGACGGCACGCTGACCACCAGCTCCTTCGTTGACTCCGTCTGGCTCGAAGGGCTCCCCAGCCTCGTGGCCGAGAAGCGGGGCATCGGCTTTCCCGAGGCCCTCAGGCTGTGCATCGAGGCCTACAACGGCGTAGGCGACGACTCCCTGCTCTGGTACCGCCTTCCCCACTGGCTCGATCACTTCGGCCTGGACGGGGTCGATCCCGAGGCCTTCATCAGGGGATACGCCCACCGGCTGGAGCTCTTCGACGACGTGCTCCCCGTCCTGGACACGCTCCGCGGCCAGGGCCACGAGCTCATCCTGTTCTCGAACGCGGCCAGGCACTTCCTGGATGTGGAGGTGTCCAAAGGAGGGCTCGAGCCGTTCTTTACCACCATGATCTCGGTGAGCGACGACTGGGGCACGGTGAAGTCCGATCCGGCGGCCTTTGTCAGGCTGAAGGGCATGGCCGGGCCCGACCTCGTGCACGTTGGCGACCACGCGAAGTTCGACTTTATGGTGCCCCGGAGCGTGGGCATCCCCTCCTACCTCGTCTGCCGCGACCCCGCGGCGCGCACGAACGGGTCCCTGGCGAGCCTCCACGAATTCCTCGCAGCCGTCGGCCGCTCCTAGCGCTTCCTCCCCTCACCCCAACCGCCGCTACCTGTTGTATAGCTGTATAAAGGAATACTCCGTTCCCCCCCCCATCTTCATCGGGGTCGATCCTGATACATTCCTTTCGACCCCGATACCGACCCCGATCGTATCTCTCCCCGGCAGGGGCTCCTTCTGCCTGATGAAAACCCCCGGGCCGGGAAAGTTTTTCTCCCCTGCCTGCAATTTTTACCCTGCGCGTCCGGCATACCTGCCCGTACATCCCTGGCCAGTCCTTGATTTGCGCCCCATGGCATCACGGTTGCTCTTATCCTGGCGACTGAAACCATGGAGGTGTGTATGGCATTGCCGTTGGTGAACATGCTGGGCCTGGCAACCGGCGCCGTGGGCGTGATGGGGAAGGTCCCCGGCCAGGGGACGGCCCAGGGCGACTTCGACTCGGCGCTCGCTGCTGCGTTGAACGGCAAGACAGGGCCGGAAAACCCGCTCTCCGAAGTCCTGAAGGAAGACGGGACCATCGACGGCGAGGCACTGAAAGGCCTCCTCGGCACGCCTGCGGGCTTCCTCCTCTTCCAGTTCATGACCTCGCTCACAGAGATGGGGATCCCTTACGCTGATGCGAAGCTCCTCCTGGGAGGGGGCGGCAGCCAGGTATCCGACGACGCCCTCAAGACCCTCCTGGAAAGCCACGGTGTGGGGGGCAAGGAGCTCGAGTCCATCCTCGGGAACCCGGAGCTCAAGGCCCGGGTGAAGACCATGCTGGGCGACTCTTTCAAGGCAGTGCTCGAGGCCCGGGCCATAAAGGACGGGATCGACCCGGCGGCCCTGATGGAGCTCGCGGCTTCGGATGGCGGGACCATTGATGAGCTCATGACGAAGCTCGAAGGGGCGCGGCAGACCGTTTCCGCGCAGGCGGCAGCACCGGCAGACGGCGATCACAAGGCGGCCGCCGGCGCCCATGACCCCCTCATGACCCTGACCACGGGCTTGATCATGAGCAGCGTCTCCCATACCACGAACGAGATCAGGTCCATGGTGGGACAGGTGCTCAGGAAGGCGGGTCTTGCCGGGCTCGAAGGGACGAAGGACGCCCAGGCCGTGAGCGGGAACCCCGAGACCGCGCTTGAGATCGCCGCCATGACGGAGACCGCCGAGAGCGTCCTCGGGATGACAAAAGACGAGCTGAAGACCATCCTCTTCGAGGCGGACCCGGCCGCACGGGAGGAGGCGGTGCAGGGGGCGACGGCCAAGATCAACGCCTACCTGAAGAGCCGGGAGGGCAAAACGCTGAGTCCCGAGGTCGTGCAGGCCCTGTCCCTCCTGAAGACAGCCATGAGCCCCGCGGAGTTCGCTGGCATCGACCAGGCGCTGAACCTGTGGAGCGCTGGGAGCGCCGTGCCCGACCTGAAGATGCCCATTGACCGGGAGATGTATGCGACCCTCCTGAAAAACCTCGGCAGCCCGGATGTGCAGAGCCGGTTCGACGCCCAGCTGAAGGGGGTGGTGGACCAGCTCAGGCAGGCGCTCCCGGAGCAGCTGGGCACCACCGGCGGCAAGGTGACGCTCAGGCTCAACCCCCCCATGCTCGGTCAGGTGGTGGTTGACATGACCCTGGCGGACGGGCAGCTCCAGGCGACCTTCAAGACTGACCAGCCCTTCACCCGGGACATGCTCGTGCAGAACATGAACATCCTCAAGGAGGCGCTGGCTGACCAGGGCATCAAGGCGACCCAGTTCTCGGTCTCCATGAGCTTCGACCAGAAGGGGCAGGGCGACGCGTACGCGGCCTTGACCGGCCATGAGAAAGGGCACCACGGGTTCGGTCACCAGGGCAGGGGCCAGGAGCACGGCAACCGGGCCTTCCGCGAGGAAGAGAGCGCCGTATACACCCAGGCGGCATACAACGGCCTGCTCGACCGGGGCCTCGATCTTTTTGCCTGATCCATTGAAAGGAGGACAGAGAACATGTCAACGGTAGGAATCGACAATATTCTGGCCAACCAGGGCTCCACGGCCACCACGACCGCAAAGGCCAAGAACACGGCAGGCGGCCTGGAGGTCACCGACTTCTTCAACCTGCTCATCAAGCAGCTCCAGTATCAGGACCCTCTGAACCCGGTGGAAAACACCGAGTTCACCGCCCAGCTCGCCCAGTTCTCCTCGCTCCAGGCGCTCTCGGACATGAAGACGAGCATGGACACCCTGAGCATGCTGCAGGCGTCCACGAACAACCTCCAGGCGCTGTCGCTCATAGGCAGGAAGGTGGCCGCGGCGGGCAATGTGGTGAACTTCACGGGCACGAGCGAGGACCTGACCTACAAGCTCGACAAGAAGGCCCAGACCGTCACCATCAAGATCTACTCGGGCGACGGCAGGATCGTCCGCACCCAGGAGCTCAGCAACGTGGCGGCGGGCGAGGCGAAGTACTCCTGGGACGGTCGTGACGACGCAGGCAACCTCCTGGACCAGGGCAAGTACTTCTTCTCCGTGAAGGCGCAGGACTACGAAGGCAACTCCGTGACCACCACCACCTACGCAAAGGGCGAGGTCACCGGGGTCAAGTACGACAGCGGCAACACCTACCTCACCATCGGGAACAAGGATGTCATGCTGTCGGATATTCAAAAGATAGAACTCTAAGAAGGAGGCTTATATGGGTATTTCCAGCTCACTGTTTTCCGGGATCAGCGGTCTTTCCACAAACGGCAACGCCATGAGCGTCATCGGCGACAACATCGCGAACGTGAACACCATCGGCTTCAAGTCGAGCAGGACCACTTTCGAGGACGTGCTCTCCCAGTCGGTTTCGACAGCGTCCGGCTCATCCCAGATCGGCCGCGGCACCGCGCTGTCCGACGTGGATACCCTGTTCCAGCAGGGGTCCTTCGAGTCCACCTCCAACGCAACCGACCTGGCCATCGGCGGCAACGGGTTCTTCATGGTCTCCCCCATGTCCAGCGATACCACCTACTTCACCCGGGCCGGCCAGTTCCGCTTCGACGCGGACGGCTTCTTCACCAACCCCGCGGGCTACGTGGTCCAGGGGTGGAAGCTCGACGACGAGGGCAACGACACCGGGACCCTGGTGGACATCCGCCTGAGCGACTTCACCTCGGCACCGGAGGCCTCGAACGCCGTCACCGCCATCACCAACCTCCAGGCGCAGGACTCCTCGAACTCGAACTCCCTGTTCGGGACCTGGAACGCGGACGCAGTGGGCGGAGCCATCCAGGACGCGAGCTACGGATACCAGACCGCCATCCGGGTCTACGACTCCCTGGGCAACTCCCACGACCTTACCATCTACTACGACAAGATGAGCGCGGCGAGCGAATACAATGACGCCGGCGGCACCCAGGACTTGGACAACATGTGGGAGTACATCGTGACCATCAGCCCGAACGAGGACGCGCGGAACCTGGGGGATGGCCTCAACCGCGCGCAGGGTGTCCTCATGCGGGGCACCATGACCTACAACGCCTCTTCGGGCGCCCTTTCCGACCTGTCAGCATACGTCTGGAACGGCACCACGAGCACGGCCGCTGCCGGTGACGACCCCGACGGCATCGACAACAACGCCAACTGGGTCCCGGCCACCTTCTCCACAGACGGCTATCCCATGTGTATCGCGCAGTTCGTGCCCGGTGTCGACCAGGTCATCCAGATGCAGTTCGGGCTCAGGAACACGGGCACGTCCTGGGCAACGGGCGGGGCTGCAAACGTGGCGGCCATAGCCGCCGGCACCAACAACTCCATACTCACCACCTCCGAGCCCCAGGCGCTCACCTCCACCCAGTACGCGTCCGCCTCCACCACGGTGTACCAGACCCAGGACGGCTACGGCACGGGCTTCCTCGAGAACGTGTCCGTGGGCACCGACGGGATCATGGTGGGCCACTATTCGAACGGCCAGATCCTGTACCTCTACCGGGTGGGCCTCGCCAAGTTCAACAACTCGCAGGCACTCAACAAGGTGGGCGGCAACCTCTGGTCAGCCACCCGCGACTCGGGCGACCCCATCACGGGCCAGCCGGGCACCAACGGTCTGGGCAAGATCGCGCCCAACTCCCTGGAGCAGTCCAACGTGGACATTGCCCAGGAGTTCGTGAGGATGATCACCACCGAGCGCGGCTTCCAGGCCAACTCCCGGATCATCACCACCACGGACAACATGCTCCAGGAGCTCATCAACCTGAAGCGGTAAGCCGTAATAGCCCATAGACCTTCTTCGGAGCACCTGGGTGCCCCTTGGCATCCAGGTGCTCATAAGCGTCAAATTAATGACCTTTTCGCCGGGGTCAGGTCTCCTCCATAATCCTCCTATCTCATTGATAATAATCAACTAATAGAAAAGCAGCCTCGATGGCACACCCCTTGCTTTTCCGTTCCGTACGGAAAAAAGCGTCAAGGTGCGCGATTGATCGCGCTAAACCAAGAACAACAGAGGGGTTGCTTGTATGGTTGATGAAAAGGTCGATGAGAAGGACGCGGGAGCGGAGAAAAAGCCCAAGGGGAAGAAGACCCTCGTTCTCATCATAGCGGCGGTCGTGGTGGCCGTCCTCGTGGGAGGCGTCGCTGCAGGGTACTTCTTCCTGATCGCGCCCAAGGGGAAGCAGGCCGGGGAGGGCGGTCAGGAGAATGCCGGGTCTTACGGCAAGGAGTCCGGAAAGCACAGGGAGGCGGCCATTAGGGCGCTGGAGCCCTTCGTGGTGAACCTCACCGATGCCGACACGCGGTACCTCAAGGTGGTCATCCAGCTGGAGATGAGCAGCGAGGAGCTCATCCCCGAGCTCGACAAGAAGATGCCCCAGATACGGGACGAGATCATCATGCTCCTGTCGAGCAAGTCCTTCGACGACCTCTCCACGCCTCCGGGCAAACGCTCGCTCAAGCGGGCGCTCATCGAGGGCGTGAACAGGAACCTCACCACCGGCGCGGTCGTCAACGTGTTCTTCTCGGACTTCGTCATCCAGTAAAGGGGACCGTATGGGCCAGATCTTAAGCCAGGAAGAGGTCGATGCCCTGTTGAAAGGGGTGGTCGGCGGAGAGATAGAGACCGAGACCGACATCCCGGAGCTTGCAGAGTCCGGGGACTACCACAAATACGATTTCATGGCCCAGGACAAGGTGATCCGGGGCCGGATGCCCACCCTGGACGCCATCCACGACCGGTTCGCCCGGTTCTTCAGGATCACCCTCTCCAGCCTGCTCAGGCGCATGATCGACGTCACGCCCGTGTCGCTGGACACGCTGAAGTTCGGCAATTTCATGCGGTCGCTCCCGGTGCCCTCGAGCATCCACATCATCCGGGTGGAGCCTTTGCGGGGCAACGCCCTGGTGGTCCTGGAGACCAAGCTCGTGTTCGCGCTCATCGACAGCTTCTTCGGCGGGCGAGGAGCGGGCGCCATGAAGGTGGAGGGCAGGGAGTTCACGGCCATCGAGCAGCGCATGCTCTACAAGGTCGTCTCGTCCGCCATCAAGGAGCTCGAGAACGCCTGGCAGCCGGTCTACGAGCTCTCGTTCCAGTACGTCCGGGGGGAGATGAACCCCCAGTTCGCGGGCATCATCCCGCCCGACGACGTGCTCATCGTGGTCCAGTTCGACGTCGAGATGGAGGAGATGAGCGGAAACGTCATGGTCTGCATCCCCTACATGCTCATCGAGCCCATCAGGGACAGGCTCTACGCAGGGTTCCACGCCGAGGAGAAGGCGAGCGTTGACTCGGCATGGGTCAACCGCTTCAAGCACGAGCTCATGGGCGTGAACGTGGACCTTGCGGTGGAGCTCGGGCGCACCACCATCACCTCCCGGGAGCTCATCTCGCTCAAGGTGGGGGACATCCTGGTGCTCGAAAAGGACGTGTCCGACCTGCTCACCGTGAACGTGCAGGAGCTGCCCAAGTACACCGCGCGGCCGGGCAAGGTGAAGGACACCATGGCAATCGACATCGTGGGGCTGGTGGACAGGCAGCTCTACTGACCAAAGGGAATCACAAGCCGATGAGGAGAGAAAATCCATGAGCGAAGATCTGGGACAGGGGGGAGGCGCACTCTCCCAGGATGACATCGACAGACTCATGAACGGGTCTGGCGACGGGTCGGGAGGCGGCAAGGAAAAAGACGCGAGCCAGGACCAGCTCGCGGAGGAATGGGCCCGCGCCCTGGAGGCCGGTGAGGACATCCAGGAAGGCAAGCCCCTGGGGCGGGCGGCCGAGAAGGCGAGCTTCGACGAGCTCCACGCGAGCAGACCTTCCGGACCTGCCGCGGAGCTGGACTTCATCCTCGACATCCCGCTGGAGGTCACCGTGGAGATGGGCCGGACCAGGATGCTCATCAACGACCTCCTGCAGCTCGGGCAGGGCTCGGTCATCGAGCTGAACCGGCTGGCGGGCGAGCCGCTGGACATCCTCGTGAATAGCAAGCTCGTGGCCCGGGGAGAGGTGGTGGTCGTGGGAGAGAAGTTCGGCATCCGCCTCACGGACATCGTGAGCCCCATGGAACGGGTGAAGAGGCTCAGATGAAACCCCTCAAGCTCGGGATCGCACTGGCCGTCGCCCTGCTCCTGACGGCCGCGGACGCATGCGCCGGGGAAACGGGCCCGGCCGCCATAGGGTTCAGGACCTTCGCCGTCCTCATCGGCACGGTGTGCGCGCTGTTCGCACTGGCATGGGCGGCGCGGAAGTACGGGCCGTACGCCAGGGTGAAGAGGGGCCTGGGCCTGAGCCTCATCGGCCAGATCCCCGTGGGTCCCCGCGCCCACCTGACCCTCGTGCGTGTGGGCAGGTCGGTCCTGCTCCTGGGCGTGACCCAGAACCAGGTCTCCCTCATCAAGGACCTCGAAGGGAGCGATTTCGACGCGGTCTTCACCCAGGCCGAGAACAAGGGGGGAGCGGTCTAGTGGGTAGACACGCCAAGATCATCCTCGCGCTGACCCTGCTCATGGCCATCGCCGCAGACGCGCTCGCGGCAGGGGGGGTCGTGGTCCCGAACATCAGCCTGGGCGTCAAGGAGGCGACGAACCCGGACGACGTGGTGGGGGTCATCCAGGTCATCTTCATCCTCACCATCCTCGCCCTGGCGCCTTCCATCCTCATCATGGTCACCTCCTTCACCCGGACCATCGTGGTGCTGGGGTTCCTCCGCCAGGCCCTGGGCACGCAGCAGATGCCGCCCATGCAGGTGATCACCGCTCTTGCCATTTTTTTGACGTTCTTCATCATGGCACCCACCCTGGACAGGATCAGCGAGCAGGCGATCACCCCGTATAAAAACGGGACCATCACCTTCTCCCAGGCCTTGACGAATGCCGAGGCGCCGCTCAGGGACTTCATGTTCAAACAGACCAGGCAGACGGACCTGGCGCTCTTCCTGAGCATCATGAAGCATGACAAGCCCGTGAACAAGGAGGAGGTCCCCACCCGCGCACTCATCCCGGCGTTCATGATCTCCGAGCTCAAGACCGCGTTCCAGATCGGGTTCATCCTGTTCATCCCCTTCCTCATCGTGGACATGGTGGTGTCGTCGGTGCTGCTTTCCATGGGCATGATGATGCTGCCGCCGGTCATGATCTCGCTGCCTTTCAAGGTCATGCTCTTCGTCCTGGTGGACGGCTGGAACCTGCTGGTGGGCTCGCTGGTGAAGGGATTCGTGTCATGACGCCCGAGGCCGTCACCGTCCTCATGGCGGAAGCCATCAAGATCACGCTGATGGTGGGCGCGCCCATGCTCCTCGTGGGCCTGATCGTGGGTCTGGCGATCAGCGTCTTTTCCGCCGTCACACAGATCCAGGAGATGACGCTCACCTTCGTGCCCAAGATCGTGATGGTGTACCTGGCGCTGCTCCTGTCGCTCCCCTGGATGATCGAGAAGCTGACCACCTACACCGCCAACCTCTTTGCCAGCATCCCGACCCTGGTGAGATGATCGATCTGCTGAACTTCGCCTTCAAGGACAGCCTGACCTTCCTCTTCATCTTCGTGAGGGTGGGCATCGTCTTTGCCCTGATCCCCCTGTTCGGCGCTGAGGTCCTGCCCAGGAAGGTCACGGCCATCATCGCCTTCTTCCTGAGCCTCGTGCTCCTGCCCGTGGCACCCCCTGCCGGTGTGTCGTTCAACATGAACGTGCTCACGCTCATTGTGCTGATCCTGCACGAGCTCCTCGTGGGGCTCACCCTCGGGCTCGCGGTGAACGTGATCTTTGCCGGCGTCCAGATCGCGGGTGAGCTCATCGGGTACCAGATGGGCTTTTCCATCGTCAACGTGGTGGACCCCATCACTGGCGTCGACGCCCCCATCACGGCCAACCTGCTCTACATCCTGGCCTTCCTCGTCTTCCTGTCACTGGGCGGCCACCACATGCTCATCCGCGCCATGGTGGACAGCTTCACCGTACTGCCCGTCCAGGCCGCGTTCCCCAGGCAGGCGTTCGTCGCCGCGATCATGACCTACATGGCCCAGGCGTTCATCATCGGCATCAAGGTCGCGGCCCCGGTCATCTGCACCCTCCTGCTCGTCAACGTGGCCTTTGCCATCATGTCCCGGGCCATTCCCCAGATGAACGTCTTCATAATGGCCTTCCCGGTCACCATCGGCATCGGCCTGATGTTCATGATCGTGGTCATCAAGATGATGCCCGGCTTCATGGAATCCGCCATGGCCAATGCCTGGGCGTTCGTCAAGGCCGCCATGCCGCTGTACTGAGGCGCCACTTCATCCTTGATTTTTTCATCCCCCTGATAGTATCTCTACAGAATCATGGAAGAGATACTGCTCAAAAACGGGGTGAGGATGATCGTCGAGGATCTGACAGCCGTGCTCACCGGGGATCTGTACATGGTGCACTTCGTATTCACCACGTGCGTGGATCTGGGGGAGGAGGACGCCGAGCTGAAGGCCTTCTGCGGGGGCGGGGTCGCGAAGCTGACCCGTGAGCTCAAGCGGCCCGCGGTGCACGAGCGGGACCTCGAGGCGGTCAGGACAAGCATGAAGGATTCGTTCCTGGACACGAACCTGCCCTACATGGAGAAGCCCACGTTCCCGAAGCGCTTCAAGGCAAAGCTGCTCAAGGATTTCCAGGAAGCCGAGGAGAAGAGAAACCGCGCTCATGGGTAACCCGGGCACCCTGACCCCCATGATGCAGCAGTACCTCGACATCAAGAAGGGTTATCCCGGCACCATCCTGTTCTACCGCATGGGCGACTTCTACGAGATGTTCTACGAGGACGCCCTCGTCGCCTCCCGGGTCCTGGGTCTGGCGCTCACTACCCGGGACAAGGGCAGGGAAAACCCTGTCCCCATGTGCGGCGTGCCTTATCACAGCGCGAGCTCCTACATCTCCCGCCTCATCAGGCAGGGCTTCAAGGTGGCGGTGTGCGAGCAGGGGGAGGTGAACAGCGCCGCAAAGGGTCTGGTCCACCGGGAGGTCATGCAGGTCATCACCCCCGGGCTCATCGTGGAGGACGACCACCTCGTCAGCGAGCGGGCGAACTACCTCATGGCCATTGCCGGCGACCCGAAGCGGGAGCGTTACGGCGTCGCCTTCATCGACATCTCCACCGGCGACTTCCGGGTCACCGAGGTGGGCTCGCTCAAGGACCTCCACGCAGAGGTGAACCGGGTGTCCCCCAGCGAGGTCATCGCCTGGGACGAATCCCTGGTGCCGGCGGGGTTCTACACCACCCCGAGGGACGCCCCCATGACCCCCGAGCGGGCAAGGTCGCTCCTGGCGGGCCATTTCAGGACCCTGGGCGTCGAGGGCCTCGGCCTCAAGGACTACGGGGCCGCGCTCCTTGCCTCGGGCATGGTGCTCGACTACGTCCGGGAGACCCGGAAGGGGACCATGCCCCACATCACGGCGCTTCAGTTCTACAATCCGGGCAGGTTCATGATCCTGGGCACCAACACCAAGCGCAACCTCGAGCTCTTCGAATCCATCTCCGGCGACGCGGGCAACACCCTGTTCGGCGTGCTGAACCGCACCCGGACGCCCATGGGCGCCCGCCTGCTCTCCGACTGGATCTCCTTTCCCCTCATGGACCCGGGGGAGATCAACGACCGCCTCGACGCCGTGGAGGAGCTCACGAAGACCGCGGGCCTCGCGGACGGGCTGAAGGACCTCCTCGGCGAGATCCCTGATCTGGAGCGGATCGTGGGCAGGGTCTCGGCCGGGAGCGCGTCGCCCAGGGACGTAAGGTCGCTTGCGAACGGGCTCGAGAAGGTCCCCGGGCTCAGGGGGCTCATGGGCCGGGCCGGATCGAGGCTCATGAAGGACGTCCTTGAGGGCATGAAACCCTTGAGCGAGGTGGTGGCGAGGATCGACGCCACCATCGTCCCCGACCCGCCGGCCAGGCTGGGGGACGGGGGGGTCATCGCGTCCGGCCTCGACGCCGAGCTCGACGAGCTCAGGCTCCTGCGGAAGGACTCGAGGCAGTGGATCGCGAACCTCGAGGCCCGTGAGCGATCGGCCACCGGGATCAACACCCTGAAGGTGGGATACAACAAGGTCTTCGGGTACTACATCGAGGTCTCCCATGTCCACGCTTCCAAGGTCCCGGAGCACTACTCGCGCAGGCAGACCCTCACGAACGCGGAGCGGTTCATCACTCCCGAGCTCAAGGAATACGAGGCCAGGGTCCTGGGCGCCCAGGACGCCATCTCCCGGATCGAGACGCGCATCTTCGCGGGCCTGATCGAATTCCTCGTGGGCTGGATCCCCGACCTCAAGGCCACCATCGCCTCCATCGCGTGCGCGGACGTCCTGGTGTCCCTGGCGCTCACGGCCCTGGAGCGGTCCTACAGCCGGCCGGAGATCGCCCCGGGCAGGGACGTCTCCATCCAGGGGGGCAGGCACCCGGTGGTGGAGCAGGTGCTCAAACCCGGCGAGTTCGTGCCCAACGACTGCTCCTTCGACGGCGAGCGGGACACCATCCACATCATCACCGGCCCCAACATGGCGGGCAAGTCCACCTACATGCGCCAGATCGCCCTCATCGCCATCATGGCCCAGATGGGCTCGTACGTGCCGGCAAAGAAGGCGTGCATAGGGATCGTGGACAGGATCTTCACCCGGGTGGGCGCGCTGGACAACCTCTCGGCCGGGCAGAGCACCTTCCTGGTGGAGATGAGCGAGACCGCCGAGATCCTGGGCAACGCCACGCAGGCGAGCTTGGTGGTGCTCGACGAGATCGGCCGGGGCACCTCCACCTACGATGGCATGTCGCTGGCGTGGGCCGTGGCCGAGTACCTCGACAGGAAGCGGGTCAGGGCCCTCTTCGCCACCCACTACCACGAGCTCTCGGACCTCGCCCGGAGGCACCAGGGCATCAAGAACCTGCACATGGCCGTGGAGGAGAGCGGCCACGAGGTGATCTTCCTGCGCGAGGTGCGCAGGGGCGCCATCGGCCGGAGCTACGGCATCTACGTGGCGAGGCTTGCGGGCATCCCCGAAGAGGTGGTGGAGAACGCGAAAGCCATCCTCGCCAGCATCGGCAGGAAGGCCAGGACCGTCCCCGTCATCCATCGGGAGGCCCCGGTGCAGGGGAGCCTCTTCGCCGATCCGGCGGGAGGGGACCACGCCGACGTGCTCATGCTGATCAAGGAAGCCGACCTCGAGCGCATCACCCCCCTGGAGGCGCTCAACCTCCTTCACGAGATCCGAAAGAAAATCTAAGCAGAGATTAAAGATTTGCTCCTATAATTCCGAATATCTCTGAAGAGAGGTCCCCTATGCACGACAACTTTGAAGCAAGAGAGCTTGCGCGCAAGTATGGAATGGCGTACATCGACATCGAGAAAGAGGCCCCTGACCAGAGCTGCGCAGGGCTTCTGAAAGAGGCCGTGGCCAGGTCATACAACGCCCTGCCGGTGAGGCTCCTGAACGGAGGCGTGCTGGTGGCAATCGGCGATCCCACCCAGAAGCACCTCATCGAGCTCCTCACCGTGCAGATGGGCAAGAAGGTCTACCCCGCCCTGGCCGACCCGGCCGCGATCCGCAAGGCCATCGACGACTGCTACGCAGAGAAGGAAGAGACTGCCCCGGAGAAGCCCAAGGCCCCGGTGAAGCCCAAGGCGAAGGCCGAGGCCGTGGAGGAGGCAGGCGGCAGCAGGATCATCTCCATCCTCTCCAACAAGGGCGGCGTGGGCAAGACGCACATCTCCACCAACCTGGCCAAGGTGATCGCGGAGACGGGCAAGAAGGTCCTCCTCATCGACGCGGACCTGGGGAACGCCGACATCTCGAACAAGCTCGCCATGTTCCCGGAGTTCACCCTCTACGACTTCCTCCTGGGCGACGTGGCGCTGGAAGACATGGTGGAGCACACCTCCTACGGCTTCGACCTCATCGGCGGCTCCTCCGGCGAGTTCAAGCTGGCCAACATCAACTACATCCAGCGCACCAAGTTCATCCGGGGGTTCAGGAAGCTCTCCGAGGGGTATGACTTCACCATCTTCGACCTGAGCGCAGGCATCACCAACACCGTGGTGGACTTCGCCCTGGCCTCGGACGAGACGGTCATCGTGACCACGCCCCAGGACATCATCGCGGGCTATGCCTGCATCAAGGCGTCGTTCCAGCGGTTCAAGTCCATCGAGGAGTCCCTGATGGTCAAGGTGGAGGACTACAAGCCCAAGAAGGTCTACAAGCCCTGGGTGATCATGAACCAGGTCTCGAGCCTCAAGCAGGGGCTCTTCCTCTTCAACCGGATCTGCCAGACCACGGACGAGCGCATCAACCACATAGAGCCCACGTTCGTGGTCAAGCCCGAATACCTCGGCGGCATCCTCTACGACCGGGACGCGTTCAAGAAGGCGGAGAACGACCGGAAGCCGCTGAACACAGTGCTCCCCAGGTGCAACCCGGCCCAGTGCATGGCCTATCTCGGCCGGAACCTCCTGGAATCGCCGGACCTGAGGACCTACAAGCAGGAGCTCAAGACGGGGCTAGGCAGGTTCGCCATGATCTTCGGGCTCGAGTGAGGATTGCCTCAAGTATCGAAGGCCAAAACCGATAACATAATTAATGAAAAGAAGCCAAAAGGGGTCAGGGATGACGATGACAGAATACAAAGCTCAGTTAACCGAGAAGTGGGACGACGTGAGGCCGGTGGTCATTTATTTCGCGGGGGAGAGATTCGTCGTGGAGTACAAAGGCGCCTTCGACCGCATCACCACCCCGGTGGTCGCCTTGGTTCATTCGTACCTCGGCAATATCATGCTCACCCAGAACGACAACTGAAGGGGCGGCCGGACATCTCGGAGCCCGGAACTTCAACAGAACCTGAACAGGCCCGGATACCCGCCACAAGGGTTTCCGGGCCGTCGTGTTTGTATTTCCCACCTTGTCACCTGTTGTGATTTATTTTATTATCCCATGATATGAAAGCCCTGAAGGCGCACGCGGAGAAGAAGGTCCTCGTCATCGACGATGACGAGGGCGACTGCTGCCTGGTGGAGGATATCCTCGCCGAGGACGGCATCACCGTGAAGAAGGCCATCGGGGGCGAACGGGGCATACGCGCCCTTGCCGAGCAGGAATTCCCCCTCGTCATCACCGACCTGAGGATGCCGGACATCGACGGTCTGGCCATCATCGACTTCATCAGGAAGCGGCAGATGGACACCCTGGTGGTGGTGGTCACGGGGTACGCGATCGTGGACAGCGTCATCGAGGCCCTCAGGCTCGGCGCATACGACTACATCATGAAGCCCTTCGGCGCCGATCTCCTGAGATTCACGGTCAGGAGGGCTTTCGACTACATCGCCCTGCGGGACGAGCAGGACCGGCTGAAGTTCTTCGAGATGGTCACCCAGCTGGCGAGCACCACGGCCCACGAGGTCTTCCAGCCGCTCACCGTCATCATGGGGGAGGCCAAGGGCATCCTCAAGGAGTCGGGGGAGCCCCCCATCCGGGACATGGCCCGCCACATCCTCGACGAGGCGAGGAAGATCCGGGACGTCATCCGCAAGATGGACAACCTCCACGAGTACGTCCTCAAGACCTTCCCGGGCGGCGTCTCCATCATCGACATCGAGAAAGGCTCGTCGGGCTCCTGAGGATGCCCCTACCAGCCTCCGGAGGCCTGCGCCCGCAAGAGGCGATTTCCGTCCACCGCTCATGACGAAAGGAGGCCGTACGTGAAGTCCAGAGCCGTCGAGCTCATGCCGCTCGCCCTGGCGGCGTCCGCCGCGCCCCTTGGGACCCGAAGGATCGTCCCGTCTTCCCCCGCTTCCCGCCGCATGCGGGTCACCTTCAACGGCGAGACGCTCTCTGCCTGGTGTCTCGTCATCGACGCCAGGAGCGCCGACGAAAAGCGGGAGGACCTCGAGCGGGGAGCCCTCAAGGGGTCGACCGCGGTCTTCTTCCAGGGGCACGCCCAGCGGCCCACGGATGCCTACCCCTTCACCTCGGCCCTGGCCGTGCTGAGCCTGTCGGGCATCACGGCGGTCCCGGTGTGCGACACCCCCTACGGGACCGATCCGGCATGGCGCGGCGACAACGGCAAGACCGTGGCGCTCATGGAGGTCGTGAGGGCCGCCTTGAAGCCCCTCGGGATCAGGGTTCAAGGCTGCCCGCCCCCCGCAGCCGGCCCTGTCCTCGTGGACGCCATGCCCGTGGACGACGGGACGTGCTCGCTCGCTTCCGGCATCATGGCGATGGGGTGGTCCCACGGCGGCATCCTGGCGAGGAGGTTCGCCCATGCCTACCCCAAATGCGTGTCCGCCCTGGGCCAGGTCTGTCCGGCCGGGTACGAGCGCCTGACCCCCCTGGGCCTGACCGGACGTTTCGCCGCCGAGGCGCTGCGCATCTCGAAGATCACCGCGGGGAGCCACTCCCTCGACGCGCTCAGGTCCGCCCTGGGCTTCACGAGAGGGCTGACCGGCGACGTGGCCAGGTCCCTGCTGAGCGCCGCTTCCTCCCGGTTCCCCGCCAGGGGCGTGCGTGCGCTGCTGGACATAAGGGACTGCAGCCTCCTGTGCGACAGCACGAATTTCGGGGTCCCCGGTCTCACCAGGGTTGCCGTGGCCTTCGGCAGGGACGACACCTGCATGAGCCCGAAGAGGATCCTGGGCACGGACGACCCTGCAGGGCTGACCCCAGAGGTGGCTGAGCGGTTCCGTGAGGCCTATTTTGCCGACCTCCCGGGGGACGCGTCCCTGCGGGTCCACATCCTCCCGGGCACGCACCTGGGGCCGGTGACCCACAGCCGCGACTACGCCCGGACCATCCTGGAGTCCTTAGGCGAGCTCGTCTGTGACCGTGGGCCTGGAGGCGCTGCGTGAGATATCTCCGCTGGCTGCTTGTCGTGCTGGCGCTCATGGCCCTCCTGGGCGTGAACCACTGGGCCTCGGCCAGGGACTCCCGCCTCGTGGCAGAGGTGTACGACGGCGACACGGTGAGGCTGGACGACGGGAGGGTGGTCCGGCTCCTGGGCGTTGACGCCCCGGAGGTGGACTCGCCCTACTCGAAGGAGGAACCGGGCGGGGCCGGGAGCAGGCAGTACCTCACGGACCTGGTCAAGGGCAAACGGGTCGTGGTGAGGCCGGGCAGGGAGGAGAAGGACCGCTACGGCAGGACGCTGGCCCTGGTGTACCTGGGGGACGTCCTCGTGAACGGCCGCATCATCCGGGACGGGTGGGGGAGGGCGTACCTGAGGTTCGACTATCCGGACAAGGACCTCTTCGTGATGTACGAGAAGGAGGCGAGGGCGAGGGGGATCGGGATGTGGGGACTGCCGGCAGGAGCAGGACAGGGCAGCGGCAGGCACTCAGAGATGCAGTGAAGAGGAAGCCGGAAGCTTCCTTGTTGCAGAGAACGTGATGCTCTGTCTGCATCCATGCGGACACCCCTCAGCGAAGCTGCTCGGCAAGCGCTACGATGATGCCCTCGGGGCCGCGAATGTAGCAGAGCCGGTACATGTCCTCATATGTAGTAGCTAAGACTCGATCTGACAGTTGGTCCCCTTTCTGAAGTTCTGTCTGGTCAGATCTAAGCTGTCAGATGGTCATCGGTAAGAATACCATCGACATGTCCCTCATCCATATACCCGATACATTTTTCTTTCGCCAGGGGAAGGTTATCT